>Ga0123352_10021241_pt1 | contig 10346 bp, 8 predicted proteins | sample TergutLab28metaG_FD_89700 | JGI IMG/M metagenome (GOLD analysis project Ga0123352, IMG submission 89700) | Labiotermes labralis P1 segment gut microbial communities from Petit-Saut dam, French Guiana - Lab288 P1 | ecosystem: Host-associated > Arthropoda: Insects > Digestive system > Gut ... | reverse complement strand
TTTACAATAGGTGAGAAGAATTACCACGCACACTGTACAGAATTACCACGCACAATGTACAGAATTACCAAGCACACTGTACAGAATTACCAAGCACACTGTACAGAATTACCACGCACACTGTACAGAATTACCAAGCACACTGTACAGAATTACCACGCACACTGTACAGAATTACCAAGCACACTGTACAGAATTACCAAGCACACTGTACAGAATTACCAAGCACACTGTACAGAATTACCAAGCACACTGTACAGAATTACCACGCACACTGTACAGAATTACCAAGCACACTGTACAGAATTACCAAGCACACTGTGCAGAATTACCACGCACACTGTACAGAATTACCACGCACACTGTACGTTCGCATTAGATAAGCTTTCAACAGAATGTATATAACCAGCCGCCGAAAGCCGAAATGACAGATATGTCGTTAGGTTACCTAGCCCACGATATTACAGACTGTAGAACTGTACACAGACCTAAAAGTTATTCAGATTCAATTACGTTCTTGACACCTGGATCTGTAAGAATCTGTAAGGATCTGTAAGGAAGTGCGAACGGCCGACCTCTAGAGGTTATCTCGGAATTCGGCCGAACACTGAGCAAAACGAACTTAAGAGCCCAGTGTAGCGGATAACCTGGCTGAGACTGACTGGACTAGTTCCGAATTATGGGGTCCTTGGTTTTTATATTTATATAAATCCTGATAATGGCCTTTTGGGGCCGAAAAATGTAGCATGTTGTAATCATATCACTGTTTTAAAATAAATCTGTACTTTTGTTTTCATTTCATTTGTTCGTTAATTTATTTGGCAAATATAGTTTGTCACTTCCCGTCGGCTCGCTCATAACAAAGGACTTCGCATACCTTAAACTAAAACTTTCCAACGTCTTCTTCAATTAAGTAAAACAATTCAAAACTTAATATTGAATGCAATGCATTGAAGTAAAACAATTCAAAACTTAATACTGAATGCAATGCATTGAAGTAAAACAATTCAAAACTTCATACTGAATGCAATGCATTGAAGTAAAACAATTCAAAACTTAATATTGAATGCAATGCATTGAGGTAAAACAATTCGAAACTTAATATCGAATGCAATGCGTTGAAGTAAAACAATTCAAACCTTAATATTTAATGCAATGCATCGAAGTAAAACGTGTGGACCGCGCCTCACAGCAGAGTGCAATGTCGACGGGGAATGACCATTCGTATTTGTCAGATAAAATAATGACACTATACAGGTGCAGTGTAACGTCGCTACGCTACCGTACGCTGTGTCCACCGTATCAATCCGACACCGCTACAGCTGCACACCGACACATTCCGTGGAGGCGTCGTCATCTTGCTAATCTTAAGCACACATGATCCATTTATACAGAGAAGGTCACGCACGGCTTGCAACACAATTTAATTCGGAACAGTGATGTGGGGGGGGGGGGTGTCTAGCGTTATGTGGAATGTATGCGAAATGTGGGCAGGCGCTTGTTTGAACTGTGACAAATCCAGAGCGATCTGAAAGAGGTGATAGGCTGCACTGCTGTTTTATCCTTTGGGGCTTGAAGCACAACTGTGGATAAATAGGTGGGTAAATGGAAGAATACAATAAAGAGTAGGGAGTAGAATGAGGGGCAGGAAGAGATAAGCTTTAAAGGTGGAGGGAACAGAACGCGAAAAGTGAGTGAGGAGAAGTGGGAACAAAAACAGAATCATGGGACAGGAGAAGAATGAAGATAATAAAGAATGAAAACAAAAGTACATGATAATGTTAATGAGGCGGATGAGGAGAATGTAACAAGGTTTAATAATAATAATAATAATAATAATAATAATACAGCGCATGTGGAATGTAAAACAAAGGCGATACCAGCAATAATAGAGGCGACTGGGACTATTTCAGTGTCATTCAGAAAATACGTGAGCAACATACCGGGAAAACATGAAGTTAAGGAACTACAGAAAACAGCCATATTGGGCACTGCACACATACTGCGGAAAGTACTAATGTAATAATACAATAGATTCAATACTGAAACTAACGATATAAGTACCATGAATAGTAACAACAGGATAGCTGTAACACTGTATTCCCTAGGGACATAGTTTGTCTCAGGAATATAAGTATAAATACCCTGCATAAAGGAGATGATGATGATGATGATAATAATAATAATAATAATAATAATGTTACAAATAAGTAACAAAGTGTTGAATGAAAAGTTTGGAAGCAATAACAGGAAAAGTTCAACAGATTCACTACAAAAGATAGCATATGTCCGTCGAACATCACACATTATACAAAACGTACTGCTGTCTGAAAACTGAAAGCTGAGCCGTAGGGATCACCGTCGGTTCCAGAGAAGTGCCGGGGAGAAAAGACTTGTGACAGGAGACATGATGATGACGATGATGGTGATGGTGTTGAAGATGAAGATGGTGATAACATAATACAAAACAAAATGTTTTATTTTAGTCTCCCCAAGTCATTTTTCAGAAAATCACCGTACTGCAAACCTAACTTCTTCGTAGGAATGCGGACGGGTGGGTCAAACTCTTAACGCATTATAGAATAGACTAAAGGAGATTTCATACGGAGTGGCCTGAATAATGTTATAATTCTGTACGTAAGAACTCTAGTCGATGAAGTTACAAACACAGAGACAGATATGCCTGTATGAGCATTGCCTTTAATCTATCCGAATGAAATCTTCAAAATTCAGAACAGAGGAAGCTGATACTGCCTGTGTTTTCCATTACGTCATTCAGAAAGAGGATGCATGAAATAAAAGCACGTGTAATGGGAAGGTCATGCCTTTCCATCCGTCCGTCCGTCCGTATACTTCACATCGGATATTACTAAATATAATAATGTGAAATGCCAACTTGATGCAACAAGGTAATTTTATTGATGTATTCTTAGCTCTACATGTTTCGGGTACATACGCCCATCATCAGGAACATTAGATGTTGAGTTGCAGCATATTATTTTCTGCACCGAGTTTGTGGATGGGTGGTGGTCTTGACAGCCTCTGCGTGGGTCGCGTGTACGGTGCGGATGGTGCTGTGCACCATCCGCACCGTACACAGCGGCTCTCAAGACCACCACCCATCCAAAACCTCGGTGCAGAAAGCCATATGCTGCAACTCAACATCTAATGCTCCTGATGATAGGCGTACGCGCCCGGAACATGTAGAGCTAAGAATACATCAATAAAATTACCTTGTTGCATCAAGTTGGCATTTCACTTTATTTCATGAGGAAGATGCACGGTCAAACAACCCTCAAATTACTACATGTATTTCTATTACATTTTATATTGGTGGTGCAGGAATACGTAAAGCAACTTGGCCCGGTCCGGGCAAACATGATCCCTACTGCCATTTCAGTTCAACTACAAGTTCGTAGCCATTTTTCGTCAGAAACTTCTCGATGAACAACATTTTGAAGGCACTCCAGTCATATAATATATCGATATGATTATGACACAGCTTTAATTCTAAGCATTCTCCAATATGGTGAATTCTTGACGAATACGTGGAAACAACAGCGCCTTATTGTATTACAGTCCAAAAGTATTTTTATTATGAGGCGCATACGAGGAACATTAACGCGCTCTGTACGCAAAATGGAGGTGTTTAGTGCTACTGTGAGTGGTAAATATAGTTACCACTGTGCTTTAATAGGGTTTTAAAAAGCATACAAAATCCTCTGTTTATATATCCATAATTTTACAATAAAAACCAAAAGCAGTAATCAATAGGTCTCCGACAACACCTAGCAGTTTCGGTCTTACTACATGTTTCGTCCTGGCTGTGTCATCAGCCGGATGGGACACGTAGGGTAGAAGAGGCCATTAAGGTCTAGTGTGGGAGTAGAGGTATAACTACTCTTTCTTTAACCTCGGCGCTAGATGTGGGTGCGTGGTCGCCACGCCTCAGCAGCTTTAACCCCGAGAATGACCCGGTAACCACTGTACGGGAGGCTGGGTGATCCCTAGGGCCGGTCTGGATGTGTGCGAAAAATCTTACCGCCACCGGGTTTCGATCTCCGGACCGTCCAGCCCGTAGCGGGTGTTATACCTACTGAGCTATCCCGGTCCACAATTACTTGATTATTCCATTCAAAACTACCTTGAATTAGCTGATATATTATAGATTACGATTATGCACAAGTGTATATTGTCAAAATCTACAGCAGTCGACTGTATAAAGCATCCCAAAAACCCCCGTCCCTCATGTCATTCTATGCCGCTTCGCTTCTTTCAGTTTTCTACAAAAACCACCCTGATTATTGAACGTTTCAATGGATTCAGTGCTTAAATTTCTGGCCCACACTAAACTTAATAATCTAAAGTTTCTACTTTCTATTCACTTTGCTGTCCTTCAGACATCCCCCTTAATATAACTGCTCTACTAGCGGTACCTTGCCAATCAACTGCACCCATTAGATTCAATATGGTGGCAGCCTACTCCTATAACTATACAGCTTTCTGCCATGTCCCATAAATACAACTTCCAGGGGTTGTGACACAGAAAGTTGGGGCACCAAGAGAAAATGAAGTAAATTTCTTACAAAGATACGAATCAAAGATACCAACTGCACGAGAAATCGTCGCTTAGATAACGTATACAATACGTTTCATGTAAACAAAAGAACCTAGCTGGCTTATTTTTTCCTCCTAAAAAGGAAAATTAGTTTTTGATATCCGACGTGGCCAAATCTGGCCATGTCGGAGGGAAGTAGCTGTACTGATATTATGACCTGTACCGGAGGCTGCGGTTACAGTTTTTAGTACTCCTGATGATGGGTGCTGTGACACCCGAAACATGTAGAGTGATTTTGCAGTAAATAAATATCTGCATACTGTTGATTCTGGTAGGATTTTTATTAAAATTGACAAACACTGTGCGTCGAGAGTTATAAACATGGCAATCACGCGAAACTTTGAGGTTGTGTCCGATAACTTTAACCTGTATAGAATCTGTATTCACGTGATGAGCTCTCCACAGAAGTAAAAGATAAAGGGTCACAGTACTAGCTGACAAGTACGCCTACCGAACTGTGGGACGGGGAAGCGTGTTTTAAGAGTTCTGCTCTACAGCGGTTTGTTGTTAACCTGCTTCGCTGCAACGTTTTTTTAAGTAAGTTTATAACTTTGTAGTAAATATCTACTTTTAATTAAATTTCAATGATGTATATTCATGTTACTGTGAAATATGAAGGGCGCTGCATTTGTCAGGATTCGATATTCGTCTCCTTATCCTAACAATGGTCTACATTTTCTTAGGACACTTGCAATAAATATGCCAGATACGAGGAGACACAAAGCGGTGTACTGACGTCACGGTGTGTCGCAAGGTAATCACAAACCTCGACAAACAAACAGTCTTCAAACTATATTAAAAAGTTCAAAAATCTCGTAGGCCAAATGATATTCGATACGTTTAATTCCCTTCATTAGCGCCTAGCGATAACTTTACGTACGACCAGGTTCAACAGTCAAAAATTCTACATGGTGTTCACTTTGCGTTTATATGTTGCGACGGATCTCAGAACAAACAGCCAATTTTGTCTTAATACAGCACTGACAGACTGCCTTTGCATAATCGAGTTGGAGTGTTTACTGCGCGGCACGCACTGAGTCCTTATATGAAGCGCACCTTTCTCATTTAAAGAGTTAAATACATGTATATGTGTCGTGAGTGCGAGATCAAAGGCAACCCCTCTCTTGTCTAATCTCACGAATGATATAGTTCCTTACGGTTTACTGCAAGAAGACGCAGATCTCTCCACGCACTCCTCTACACTGCCCCTCACACACAGTGTAATACTGCACATCATTTTATATTCCGTTCAAATACGAGTATAACAACATTGAACTCCGCGTGTTAACAGATCTCGGATGTTCTTCCATTTTAATTCGCAGATTCTATGACTTGTTCATGAAGCAAATACATACCAGAATATTCGCCGAACAATGTCTTCTTCTTCTTCTTCTTCTCCTCCTCCTCCTCCTTCTTCTTCTCCTTCTTCTTCTCCTTCTCCTCCTCCTCCTTTTTCTCCTTCTTCTTCTTCTTCTTCTTCTTCTCCTTCTACTTCTTCTCCTTCTTCTCCTCCTCCTCCTTCTCCTCCTCCTCATTCTTCTTCTTCTTCTTCTTATAAAGCGCTACAACCTATATAAGGTTCTGGCTTGCTCAACCACTTTCTTCCAACTATCTTTATTCCGTGCTACTTTCTTCCAATTGCGTATGTTTATGCTCTTTATATCTTCCAAAATGTCATCTTCCCAACGTGTTTTAGATCAGAACAATGGCTAACCAATAGAATACTTTCCGGTGTCTTATTCCCTCTGAACTTCCTACACGTTACGCCCATCGTAACCTTGCCGTCATCACTACAGACAACCACGGAGAGGTCTTAAACCCCTAGTTATGTAAATCAATCACGAACAGTATTGCCATAAAGGGATGTAATCGTGATTCAATCCACGGACCTGTCGTAAGCATGAATGCGATTTCCGGAGGGTGGGAATCTGAATATGTGTGGCATCGTAGACACTAATTGGTCTTAACAGTAATCCAGCGCTTCTGGTTGGTACATAATGTCAACAGTGATATTCAACAGTCCCACAACCGCGTTGCAGATTCCGGAAGTGACTTACGAAGATTAAGTGTTACACAGAGGACTTGAGCGGATTAGTTACAAGTTAAGCACGAAGCTCAACAGCGGTAACAGCAAACCCTACCACTGGACACGACTCTCTGCCAGTGCTATGCACCTCCCGTTGTCACCAACCTATTTACTACTCATGATTCTCCAACACAGGCTGATGTTTGATTCGTTAATTAATTACACTGTCTATTAATTAGGATATATGTTAGCTAACTGGTAGATTATTTATCACATTGTTGCTTCGGTACTAGCTAGCTGGTTCATGTGTCAGTTTTTCACGTGTCAAGTTAGCTGGACTGCAAGTTAGCTGGCCAATTAGATAGTCAATTACTTAGTTCGTCAGTAATTAATTTAGCTCTTTCGTAAGTTGATTTCTAAGCGAGTTTGTTAATCAGCCACCTAACGGATCTTTCCGAAATAGGGTGGGATGTACTGAATATGGACAGATGGCGGGCGCTTGTGAACGTACAATGAACTATCGGGTTCCATTAAGTACGAAGGATTTCTTAACTGGCTGAGGAAAATATCCACTAGTCAAAAAGGATTTATTGAAATTATTTAGCGAGCCATCCAGTGACAAGTATTCTGGAATGGAAATGAATGGAAATTGTCGAGGTAAAGCAATCCCTGTACATGCCTGGACAGCCCCTTTGGGCTCCAGGAATCTGAGGGTCCCAGAATTTCTAGACAATCGGCAAATGAAGGTGTTATGTTTGTCAGCCCTATGCACCGACTGTCTTTACACCCAAGGAGATACCCCTGGTAATCATTTCTGTGTAAAGGCTGAGTCGAACCCTATGCCATACTGCGGCCGGACGGAACAGGTCAATGACCCCAACGGGAATCGAATCCACGACGTTCCGGCTTGTAGCGCAGTACCTCGACCAAATTCGCCATCGCGTATCCCATTGTCAAGCTATATCTGTGTTAATATGACTGAACCAGTGCCAGAACATGACCATTCTTTGCGCCTTTCATGCTGAGCTCAGTAAGGCCAGATAGCGCCGCATCTATTCGTGGTGTTAATTCATCCTTATGCCCACCAGATATCGCCACAAGATAAGAGCGAGAATAATATGGAGCAGTAAACATAACAATCGCTGGGCGAGAGATTAGCCGCGTGAAATGTGTTACGGAGGTTACAATACGCAGAGCAGGGGTGCACAAAATAAAATGACGATTGTACTGTACAACTCTTACCACGAGTGGCACTGAATTAATAGAGACAAAAACACTATAATCCATTTTAATAATAGCATCTCACATACGTGGCCCATCTAAATGGCTGCACCACATGTCTTTTGTTCGAGCTCAACGTCTGTGTTCCGCCCAATGTAACCTCATTCGTTTCAGCACTTTTTAAGCGCTGGAACAAAAATATGTAAGTCACAAATCTCTTCGTTGTGTAATATTTTTTATCCCACTTTACTTAATCCCCTTACATTTCACTCACGAAACAGCAATTAGTGATAACCCAGCGATAAACAGCAATTTGTGACAACCCAGCGATAAACAATTTCACAGGAGACGGAAAAAACCTGAAAGATCCTTAACAGACCGACACTTAAATGCGTTAATGTAAAAAAGGTAAAGTTTTCCCGTTACAGGCCAGGTGTGGCCCAGAGGTTGGGTAGAGGTATAGCTCTACTCTTCCATGACAGCGGCACTAGAGGGAGTAAGTGGTCAGCAGCACGTCCCGGCCGCAATTTACCCCCGGGAAAGACCCAGTACCCATTTTACAGGAGGCTGGGTGGGCCTCAGGGCCGGTCTGGAATGGCGGAAAATCTCGTCCCCACCGGGATTCGATCCCGGACTGCCCAGCCCGGTAGCTCAGTCGCTATACCGACTGAGCTACCGGGCCCACACACCCTTTAAACGCCGAGTTAAATCCCATCTGCCCTTTGCTAGCATTATTCGAAGCTCACCAAATTCTCCACTTTAGCAGGTAAAGCGTTAATCAAATGCGTGTAACAGAGAGAGCGCTGTTAGCGGCAGAACTGGACTGTGTCAACGGAAATGAGCAACACTCGGTCCAACAGTGGCTCATATTCCTGTTTCGACAGCCGTCTGTTCATGGACAGGCTTCTTATTTACGCGAGTCTTAGCTCGAGCGGATGTTCTAAAAACCCTAAGTTTTATCACCATGAATTGAGCGAACTAACAATAAATAGCGTGATTCATTAAGCAGAGCATTCGGTCACCCAGAATATCACGCGCTCATCAGTTCAGCAACCTCCTGACCCATTGAATCAGCAACTACTTAGCCTTGAATTAACTTGGTAGATCAGTCGGCCAACATTTATAATTTAATGTGGGCAATCTGTTGGTGTTTTATGAAAACAATGTTGCTTAAACCCCATCAATACAATCATTATTAAAATCAAACATCACAACTGCAACACGTTTCGGCCTGACAAACCACTTTCATCCTGTATTTACGAAGTACATAAGTATTTGATGTTTGTTGGACCGTGCATCATTGTGATAACTGAAGAATAAAAAACCTAATAGATGCCACCTAATATTTTATTGTACTTCTTATAGGCTCAACATGTTTCGGGCACTACTATGCCCATCGTCAGGAGCTCGTTACTATAATGTTGGTTACCACATTGGTCGTCTCGTTATTGGTTTGCTGTAGGTTGGAGGTTAGGTGCAGTTAGGCTGGAGTAGTGTCTGGGCTGCAAGCTAAACCAAGAACGAAACGACCAATGTGGTAATCAACATTATAGTCGCGAGCTCCTAATGATGGGCATAGTAGTGCCCGAAACATGTTGAGCCTATAAGAAGTACAATAAAATAATAAGTGGCATCTAGTTGGTTTTTTATTCTTCAGTTACATAAATATTCTTAATGCACGGTTATGGAAAACGTAAAGTTTAAACAAAAACGAGGCGTATATATTCATTAAAGTATCCGACAAACTGAGATCTCGGCTTTTACAATTTCCAGTGTATATGTCGTGTTCATTAGCTGCGTATTAAAATAGGTTTAAAGTATTTTCGAATGATTGTGTAATTCTAATAAAGCATACAGTCTACAAAGGCAGTGAAATATTTCAGATCTTACCCAAAGCAGCTGCTACTCCATGTGATAAATCATTCTTCATAAATCCAAGTAGTACTCTGAAGTAGAAACCTAAGTCCCAAATCTGGGAACCCCAACACCAAAACCTACCATCAGACAGGGTGCCAAGCCACTTCCATCCACGTGACACCTCACAATATATGTCCTTAATGTCCACCTTATAATTATATCCATCTCCTTCAAGGGCTTCCAAGTGACCGTTTTCCAAAATATTTCACTAGTAAATCCGTTATGTATTTCCTGTTACTTCCATTCTAGCTACATGCCCAACCCTTCGCGACATCTCACGTTGCAATACGTTAATAACTTAATTCCCATAAGCTTTTATACCTTATTGGAAAATGATTAATTATTGGAGCTCCAAGCCAATTACCAGGCGATATAAGATCTACAGGACAGCAATGTTCACGCATTGGGCTCCCCTGTGCGCTGCTGCATAGTTGTGTGTGGGCACTACTAGGGGGTAGTCACCCCCAACTCAACAGTCGTTCCCCCAACGTGTGGTTGTCTTTGTTTGCCTCATATCGGTTTTTTTTTTTTTTGCCCGGGGTTTTTTTGAAGTAAACAATTCTT
>Ga0123352_10021240_pt1 | contig 10346 bp, 5 predicted proteins | sample TergutLab28metaG_FD_89700 | JGI IMG/M metagenome (GOLD analysis project Ga0123352, IMG submission 89700) | Labiotermes labralis P1 segment gut microbial communities from Petit-Saut dam, French Guiana - Lab288 P1 | ecosystem: Host-associated > Arthropoda: Insects > Digestive system > Gut ... | reverse complement strand
TTGCAGCCTACACAACACAACAAATACTCGCTAGCTCCTGAAGATGGACGTATTAACGTCTGAAACATGTTGAGCAATATATAATAAAGCAAGTGTCATCTAGTTGGTCAACCTTTATTCAAAAGTTATTAGTCACGTTTATGCGTGGCAGTGCCCTTCTATACACAGCGGTAATCATAATTGCCACCTGGTTTCTTTATATATATATATCACCCAGAGAGTTTCAGTTGGCCCTCTGAATAAACAAAGATAATTTCACTGAAAATCCGTTAGCCGAATTAACTTTGAAATTGATGCATTTGTGTTTCTTATGAGACAGAAACCACAGTTTCGTATAGTATTGAGACCAGCTTCGTCTATTAAAATTTTGACTGTAGGTTGTGAAAAATGTATAGGGATACGTTGCGCCTGTCCAAAATACACAGTTTCTCGTAGAGCAGGGATTTCCACCAGGGGCAGACTTTACTTTCTACAGATTTCAGGCCGACTGTGGAAACCACACACCACACCGCTTCGTGTCCAGGATGTAACAAGATCGAGCGGATGGGGCAAGCAGTACGCCAGTCACATCCTTCCAGGACCAAGGTTGAAACTACGTGGATCTCTACTTCTTTCACTCAATACGTCCTCAAGCAGGCATTTAATTAGGAACAGGTTTAACAAACTGTATCTTTGTTATGTTTTAAATCTTAGTGCAGTCTACTGGCCGTGTGATATGTGAGGGGTTTTTTGACTGTGGCCATTTAAGGGTATTTGTCGGAATTCCTGTTAATTTATGCAAGATTATAGTCTTTTAATTTCAATCATAAGTTTCGAATGAATGCTTTCTTTCAATTCCTGTACCTGAATTTAAAATCCAAATCCTATTTTCAGGCAACCTGTTGACATTACAGTTTTCAACGATCGCCTACGCCATTTATACCTTATGCGCAATAACACAGCTTGTATTAAGTAATTTTCATTTTTCCATTCCCACTGTTTTGACACTACGGGCCGGGATAGCGCAGCCGGTATAGAGACTCGCTACGGACTGGACGGTCCGGGGATAGAATCCCGGTGGGGACGAGATTTTCCGCACCCGTCCAGACCGACCCTGGAGCCTACCTAGCCTCCTATACAGTTGGTACCGGGTCTTTCCCGGGGGTAAAGCAGCCGGGGCGTGGCGTTTACCACCCACCCCTATCGAGCGCCAAGGTTAAAGAAAGAGTAGAGCTATAACCCTATTCCCTTTATGGGCCTTCGTGGGCTGTTCCAGGGTGACCTTTAACTTCAGCTTTACTTTTACAGTTTTGACACTGTACGCATCAGCTTGGTTTGTATCTACACGGGATTCGTGTGTCCCTATTACTGCTCTGACTTCTGTTTATATTTAACGAATATCTTCCACTTCCCGGAATTCCTTTGACACCCTGCTATACTCCGCACACACGTCTGGATACATTTTTCTAAATCTGTCATCCAGAAACTATTCCCTACAAACCTTTGTTCTTTTACCCATCAGGAAGTAGTTCCTGTAATGTCTTTGCTACATATACGTTTATAAATTGCCAGCACGCTTCAAGTTTTCTGCCATTTAAATGACAAGACGTATGGGTGTCAGCTGCAATTCTTAGTTACTGCAGGCAACACTTCTTTCAGCAGAGATCGGCTTAACAGATATTCCTAAGTAATAACACTGTTGGCCGGGATAGTTCAGTCGGTGTAGCTACTCGCTACGGGCTGGACCGTCCGGGGATCGAATCCCTGTCGGGACGAGATTTTCCGCACCCTTGCAGAACGGCCCTTGAGCCCACCCAGCCTCCTGGACAATGGGTACCGGATCTTTCCCGGGGTGAAGCGGCCGAGACGTGGCTTTGACCATCCACCCCCATCTAGCGCCGAGATTAAAGGAAAGGTAGAGCTTTACCCCTACTCCCCCTCTGGGTCTTGGTATCCTGTTATGGGGTGAACTTTGCCTTTACATTTACTAATAACACTACAAGAAAAGCAGGTGTTTGTTCTCCTAGGATGTGATGCTGTTTAGTACGGTACACAGTCTCTATATCTTATGGGTATCCCAAAGATAATACAATAGCGTCCTGCGAAATGTTAATGTGAGTCATCAAATCATGGAATATTGCAGCCTTATTATTCTGTTGTCACTGGACCCAAAAATCTTACGCAGTTAATCGGAGTTTTGAGTTAGATTAGCTAATAGTGTAGATACTTGGGATTTTTTGACCTCCCACTTGCTGCATAGGAACGCAAGTCTTAAAATATGGTTGGTAAATAACGAGGTGCTTCAGAGTTTCAATTCTCTATTGGGACGTAATGTTCATTCAGCTGTTCGAAAAATTCTTGAGAATTTATTCAATCTGAAATTTTATTGCTATGTTCAAAAAAGAAAGATTAAAACATGGCACAATTGTACCCCATTTGCACCTGTTCCTTTGTAAGGGTATCACAACTGGTGTCTCGGGTAAGCATATACTGTTGGTGTCTGAGAAGAGGGTGAAAAGTAAAGGTAAGCTTTTCCTTGTCCACGCCTGAGGGTACATAGGGGGAGTAGAGTTACAGCTCCACTCTTTCTGAACCTCGACACTACATGGAGGTGAATGTATTTGAATATAAGGGACAAAAGATTACAAAAGAATAAATAAAAGTTTGTAATGTGTTTCATAATTTTTTCCCAAACAAACAAGTTATTACTAAAGGGAAAAATGGCGGGACATGTAGCAAGAACGAAATAGATAATGAATGCATAAAATGTTTTTTTTTCGGAAATCTGAATAGCAGTAATTACTTCATTGACCGAAAAATGAATGGAATGACAGTAATAAAGTAATTATTAATGAGATCAAATGTGAGGAAGTGGACTGAATGCACTTCACTCCGCACTGGGTCCCGTGGCATGCTCCAGCTATCACGAAAAAGACCCAAATTTTCCTTTGCATTCGGAGATTTTCTTGACTAGCTGAATGACTGTCAGTTTCTGAAGAAGGATTCGGGCGTGCCGTGGCTCACTGGGGAGTGGTCCGGGCTCAATCTCAGGCCACTCGGTGAAAAGTGTGGCATTAGGAAATATTTTTTCTCCAAATACGTTAATTTTTCCCTGTCAGTGTTATTCCGCAAATGTTCAATACATGTTATTCCATCTACAACCGAAGCTCTGTAATCTTAGCAACCAACATGGTCATTAAATAACACACTTGAAAGAAAAAGAGAAACTCTTCTATCTTAAAATTTGTTAGGCTCATAGATGGAAGGAAGATTAGATGTTTTGGCGTCCTAGGTGGCACTAAACTCGTCCCGAATTTAAAACATTTCGACTGCTCGTGAATATAATTTTTGTTACTGTATTTCTAAAAAAATTTCAACTTTTCCTCCTTATTCACTCTTCTGTAAAATTCAAGTATTTCATTAAGCAATGAAAATGAAAAAATACAACAGATTACTAACTCAGGGACCGTTGGTGCATAGGAGTGTGGTGTGTGAGACTGACTGATCGGACGGAGAGAATAATACGTTAAAAATCGGGACAAAGAAAGTACAAACGCGATTCTGCCCCATTCGTTTTCCAAGGGGTTGCTTCACCTCTTTAAGGCTTTCTTCACGCCTTCACGCCCACCAATTGTCACGTGTATTCTGGCAATAGCTTTGTCTCTCTCTTTGGGTTCACGGTTAGTTATTGGTGTTGATGGAAGGGAGGTGTGCAGTTTAGGTTGGTTGGGGTACTTGGTTTGAATTCTCCACCACCACCTCCTTCATCACCACCACCACCACCACCACCACCACCATCCGTACTTTATTCTTTCCCAGACGGGAGAGAAACGCCCGGAACTTTTTCTGTTCCAAAAGATTTGAATCTTCCCCAGCACCCCTGTGAGAACATCAGGCCACGTTTCCTCTCCTTTTCCTATTATGACATTTGTGAGAAGAAAGGAAGTGCTGTGGATTAGGGTAACGTAGTTATAAAGTGAGATATGTCAGCGATTCTCGGCAACATATTTATATTACAAATAAAAGTTGTTATAATATATTAGTAGTTAATACATTATACATTATCTGTCGTTACAGGTTATAATAGCTTTGTAAATTCAGCTGATTTTCGTTTCTTTCATTTACACTACATTTACAGTAATTAGTTTACACCCGTACACACCCACATTCATACATACATACACATCCGTACAGATTCTATAATAATTTCATATTTGTATATAGACTTAACGTACTAAAAGTTTATATACATTTTGGAATTTTCCACGTAACCAAATATACAATAGCTGACATACGTTGCGCAATATTAATTTTTTTCTCCATTTCGACGCGGAAATAAATAAACTTGGATACAGTGATGAGATTTATGATGACTTCAAGCCGTGAATACACTGTTTACATTTCAAAAATCGACGCCTAACTTTTAAATAATTTAATTATTTGAGAAAAGGGGTAATAAGTTTTGAAGATTTGTCTTCTGGAATATACCACCGTGTAGTTTGAAAGATAGATACCCACATTTCGGAAGATCTTTCTGCCTCTATCTTCAAGGCTTACGCTTCTATTGTGAAAAATGCATGAAGTATTTTCTTCCGAAATTTGACGCCTGTCCGCCAAAAAACACGGTTTTACATCCAAAAACATAGCATTCCTAACGTTAATCGCTGTTGTGATATCAAATCTCATCACATTTTAACAGATAATTTAAACACTTTACAGACTAAAATTAGTGTCTTCTGGTGTGTCATGCAATGTAATTTCACAGAAAAGTGTCAACATATCAGAGGAATATCCTGCTCTGTATTTATTGGATAATTGTTTCTATTACGTTATTGGATGAAGCAGGTTTCTCCTTAACGCTGGTGATGATCTACATAATTACATGTCGTCACAACGTCGAAAACAGCAATCTACGTTGTCATCGTCGTGTGAACCTCAAATCCCAGGCAACACTAACTTCTTACAGTTGACTAGCTTCTTAAAGCGCTCAGTACACAGGGTGTTCTATGAATTAGGTTACTAATTTAATTTTGTGATTTTAATCGAAGTCTTAAAATAATAGGGATAGGTGGAGCTACAGATGTTTAGAGGAACAAATGTGTGTTAGGTGGACACGTAAGGTGTTGTATGTCGCGAAATATATAAAATATTTATAAAGTTCCTACATAAATTAAAATTATGTTAATTTTACTTTTAAAACCACAGTTCATAATGAATGTATCAGAAAGTCGGACTGTCACTTCGAATACGATGAAGAAATTACAGAAGAGTTTGAAATAAAATTTCACAATCATGAATCTACCGACAATGAATTCCAGGTTTGAGCAGTATCGAAATGTACTTGTACGTACAGACGTTCTGTATCATGATTCGTGTATTGAAAATGAGAGTAAAAGTAGTCTTTCTGTAGCTTATGTACGATTAATATACTGTTAATAGGCAGGTCTACGTAAACTTCGGTTCTTTTACTTAGAAACGTTGAAATGTTAAAAATTTTGAAAGTTAAAGTCTTCTGGAACGACACCCAATGAAGTGTTGAAGATAGGTACCAAAGTCTCCTTTTAGTATTTCGGACAGCAGGTTCCTTCGAAACGTCACAGTGTATCTACCAGACTACGCGGCATCGTACCCATAAAAGAGTGGTTTTAGTATTCACCGCCTTTAAAACGTAATAGTGAAAAAAATTATTCACTACAAAATTTTCACGTATCAGTTCCATTAAGAAAATGGAATTTTCAGGAATGGAAAGACGGAATATATCCAAAACGAGTGCAACACTTTCATCCTAAATAACAGGTGGCTAATAGCTTTAAATTTATTACAAAACAAAATAAATTTTAAGGAAACCGAAGTCTGTTAGAGCTACAAAATTTCAATATTTCCATTGCAAGTGCAATTAAAACTATTGCCCTCGCTATAACTGCCCAATTTCGCAACATAATTCTTTATCAAGCATCTGTGGAACATTATTAAGAACTTCATTTCGCTGCAAAATTAGTGTCCTACTACAAAAGCATATGTTTACACTATTCCGTGTAAGCGTCATATAGATGAAGTGTAGTGAACCAAATTGTTGTCAGTTTTGCTGCGTCGTATACATTATGTATAAAGAATCGACCCAACTTATCGGAGCTGTATTTACCACTTTTATTTATTAAGTATGTATTTATTTAAAAGTTCTTTAAGAAGGCTGTCAGTCGCTAACATCGTCGGATAGCGGAATGTATAGTGAACGATACATTGGAAGGATTTAAGAGGAGGGGGAGTGACCTAATTTGATGTCCTATCGTGGTACTAGCCTTTAGGAACTGACGGCAGTTTTGAATATTCTGTAAGGATAGCCAGATGTGTACCAGTATTTGAATCGGTGTCTTGTGTGGATGAAGCAGGAGATTTACCCACTTTCTCTAGACTATTTCGCTTAGACTTCTTCCTCTTTATCCGGGAAACAACGTATTTCATCTGCTTCCGGTACTGGCTATCTTGATTCATACTTTTCTTTTCGCGCACTCCCTTCAGGCTGATGGTGGAGTGGCACAGACCTTGAATGTTTTTTTCAAATCTTTCATAAATGAACCTTTCACGCTGCATGATTTATTGGACGCTATATGAACTAGATAGTTCAGAGATCGTCGTTAAATAAACCAGGAACAAGTCCTTATTTACATTTGCACAATCTGGGATTTCGGTTATACAGAAGTGTACAATAATGTACCCAGTTTCTTAACATGCTGTATTGCTTCATGCGACAAACTAAACTCATTTTGTCAGGTCTGTGTACTTCACACTGAGGTTTAGCCGTAATGATGAGTTGTTCATTACATCTCACCGTTTAACACAAGCCTAACTCTGTTTATAAGGAATTTAGCGTGTTGTACAAAGAAACAAGGCATGTGACGAAATATGTTATGTTTATCCACCTCTATTCAGGACGTGAAATTAGAGCTTGGGTTAATATGAAATTGCGATGCAGTGTACAGGATAACGTAGGCAAATGTGGACTTCGTGAAAATAGAGGCAAATCATAGCCGACTTTGTTATTTCGTTTAGACCTGATAATCTTGCCTTCACTGAAACAATTTTTCTATTCAGCGCAAGGAAGTTTTAAATTTTCTCCATGTTTGAACGTAAGGTAACACCCGAATTTACGGTAAAAAAAAAAGCCATGAGGAAAAATGTATTATAATTGTGTTTGATGTAATTCAGATTATATGTAGTAATCGTATTCAGTTATTTTTCTCCAAGCTGTTTCTTTCCAAATAATTTTGTTTAGGTATTTCCGCTATAAATGTGTCACTTGTTAACATGCAAATTTATTTTAACAACCCACGCTCCATTACGGGACGTCCTGTAACGTGGCTGTCAATTTTAAGTTTTGACATTTCGCCGAAAGTCGTAGGCATGAAGTCAACATCGTCGATCTGATTTCAATGTATATGTTTACTTCTGAAGAGTTACGTACTTACTGTTGCATACAGTATGACTTTTCAATGTTTTTTTAATTTTGCTAACACCTCATTAATATTCTTTGTAGAAAGAATGCAGACAAACTCCCAGGAATGAATTTCATAACAGCCTAACACTCCTCGCCACTATTTGTTATATTTTAGCACTTTAAAGCCTGAAGTTCTTCTACATAATACTTTAAGATCCATTTCCTACATCACAGTAAACACACTGCGTCTCGATTGCAAACACCAGCCAGTTAATGCTATAAAGGGAAATAACTGCTTTTCATTGTGAGAATCATGTGAAACACATAAAAACACTTTGTGGGCACAATGTTGAGTTCCTCAGTGTTAAAGCAGATGGTATATATAGTTACCACGATGCTTTAAATGGGTAAGTAGTTTTTATTTATGTAGCACTGTAGGTTACAGAAAATGTCAAATATGCTGAAATTTTTTCCCCTCAATTCAGGTGATTCGTGGTTCTTTGGACGCAAATCGGTTTTTAAACCGTTTTTTTATTATAGTACAATAAATAATATAATCTTAGCTGTTGAATGTCAGCTATGGATTCAGAGTTTTTGTGTCCGCGTAACACTTTGGCCGATTAAATTCACATTTGTGACGTAAGTGTCATTTTTCCATCCGAAGTTTCGATTCATCGCATCGTAGACATGTAGTTACTGTTTTACTCTTTCGTAAATTGGCACTTTTTGGTTGTAGACACACTGCGCCGTTACTTCGGTTAAGGTTCTGCCTTTTGCGACTTATTTCTGCTCATCCTACACCTGTCTGTACCGGTGTCCTGTCACTGGTCCGTACAGTCAAGACTTCGATATCCCTTCGATGGACTGTCTTGTAAAATGTCAGTACAGTTTCCCCGCTCCCGACTACTTTTTTAATGTACATTCAGCTGCGGTTCACGCGTGTACCAAAGTTGCAGGACAGACCCGACGACTCACTAACGGGAAACACTACTTCCTTTTTTCATTGAGGTGCATATTTCTGTAACGGCACTGTGTGGCCACCACGTTACTCTCAATTACGCAAAGGCAGTTCTGCATCCTGAAGTCCCTCACTGACGTGCGAGGACTTCCTCCAAATTGTTCGCTGTCCTGCCACTTCTTCCTCCAGGCGTGTGTCTCACTGCCGTGCCAATTCTTCGTCTTGCAGCTCCCGCCTCAGCCGTTTGGCTGCATTTCCTCTGACACCAAGGTCGTCGTCATCCCTGTCAGACCCGTCCCCGTCCGCCAGACCTTCGGCTTCTTCTTGTTTGCGTTTGGCCGTCGCCATTTCTGCAGCGTGCTTCTTCCGCCATTTGGTCCGTCGATTCTGGAACCATACCTGAAACAAACATGGAAACAATTATATACGCTTAACCGGACTGCAGTCTCGAATGGATAGCATGCCTGCTTCATATTGTAGAAGTCCACTGTTCAAAGATGGGGCACGAGACATGCTATCATGACTGTTCTTCCTCAGTCCTTTTGTTAGTGCCATGGCTAGGCTGTTAGTTGCCGGATTTTCACCTCGAGTTCTGGGTTCGATCCTGGGCCAGTCTATGACAGAATGACAGAGGGACAGATTCTTCTCCGAATCCTTTTACTTGCTCCTGTCAATATTATTCCCCAGTGCTTCACAGTCGAATTCATTCACCTACCACTGATGCTATAATCTAAGCAGTGAAATAAAATAATTTTTTGTTACTCTGTCACTTTCTCCTTTGTCCTTGTAGGAAAATGTCTACGTAGTATCTCTAACTGGGTCAACTCCGGTTCCTTAATCATTTTCAGTTCATTATTACCTAACATTTTACATAACCGGAGCTAGTTGCAGCGTTTCTCAGTCAAATGAACAGTGATCGTACGATACGTCTTCCCTCCCGGCCATTTAACGTCCAGATAATTCAGCATTTTGCTTCCGTTTCTTATAGCTATAGGCCGAAGCCGAAAGTTTTCATGGACTTTGAAATAGTAAGCGCACTAAACAACAGTTCAGCTCGTGTTTGTTACAAGCATCTGTTGGTGACGTATTCTTAGAAAACTCTAACTGTAATATTCGAACAAGAAGGCGGTAAGTGAAGGTTTTACCATGCAGTCAGGTCTGCAAGATTGGGATGTGAGAACTCAGACTACCGCTAGAAATTCCTTTTATGAAACCGACATCACGCAAATTAGCTGCGTAATCTTGCGACTTTGCGGCACCTCCTAATGCCCACCGTCTTGTTCTTTGCTCTGGAACTAATTAAACACCACAGAAACAAAGTCTGTTACATATCTGTGCAAAGTCCGACGTCTGGATTCATCGTCTTTTTATAGAGTACGACAAAATGTCTCTAATTCACATAATCTAAAATTGTTTTTCCTTAATCATATCAACTCGGAAGGAAAAAGAGTAGGAAGGCCCAAAGTAAGAAGGATTGATATTGCGAATAATGACTTGAGGAATTTGGACATCAGAAACTGGAGAAGAGAACCTGAGTGTAGAAGTGGATGGAAGAGATTTTTAGAAGAGGCCAAGGCCTACCTATGGTTAATGTACTCACGAAAATTATGATTATGATGAATCATATCAACGTTCGACGTAAATGAAATAAAGTGAAATGCAAACTTGATGCAACTAGGTAATTTTATTGATGTATTTTTATCTCGACGTGTTTCGGCTACATAAGCCCATCATCAGGAGCATTAGATGTTGAGTTGAGGCATATGGTTTTCTGCACCGAGTTTGTGGATGGGTGGTGGTCTTGAGAACCGCTGCGTAGGTCGTGTGTACGGTGCGGATGGTGTCATGCGACTCACGGCACCATCCGCACCGTACACACGTCCTACACAGCGGCTCTCAAGACCACCACCCATCCAGAATCTCGGTGCAGAAAACCATATGCTGCAACTCAACATCTAATGCTCCTGATGATGG
>Ga0123352_10021239_pt1 | contig 10346 bp, 4 predicted proteins | sample TergutLab28metaG_FD_89700 | JGI IMG/M metagenome (GOLD analysis project Ga0123352, IMG submission 89700) | Labiotermes labralis P1 segment gut microbial communities from Petit-Saut dam, French Guiana - Lab288 P1 | ecosystem: Host-associated > Arthropoda: Insects > Digestive system > Gut ... | reverse complement strand
GATGCAGTATGGTTGTTTGTTGGTGAGGTGGGGGTGGGGGGGGGGGGGGGGGGGGGGGGAGTGAGAAACAGAAAGTGAAACGAAAAGGAAGAAAGGGAGCTAGGGCTGGAGATATGAAAGAAAAAATTATCCCTTGCCTTTCAGCTGGCCTTTTCCACTAGTACTGTTAAGTTACATTACACAAGCAGCAGCCAATTTCCCATTAGACGGGTCTCGTCATATTCATGATTTAATTCAGTCAAAGAAATGAGTGCATTAGGTGCCACAAATAATTATGCCACAGATGTAGGTCCCAGTGACCGAGCGGTCTAAGGCGTAGATCTGCGGCTGCTCGCCTCCTGAGACTGTGGATTCGAATCCAACCGGGAGCGTGAACTTTGTTGTGAGTGTTGTGAGTGTTGTGTGACTCGTCCAGAGGAGTCCTCACAAATGTGGTGCGTTGTTGTGAGTGATCTTGGAGCTTCAAGCAAAAAGGTGGCCACGCCCCCACGTTAGGCCGCGGGGCCACAAGAAAAAAAAAAGTACTATAATTTACGTCAATTCTCTGGCAGCATTAAAATACACGCAGCAATGTGCATTGTCCCTACCCTCAGAGGCTTTCGTTAAGTTGACTCAACAGACTCAAGTCCACGGATGGCTGGGATAACAGTCCCAGAGGCTGCCCATTCTCTGTCTACTGTTATATTCAACTCCTCCAACCTCTAGCCAAGATGAAGCTCTTGTCGCTCATAAAGACTGTCACTACCAATATTCATCCGAAAATAATTCTCAGACGAATGTAAAATGTGTGGCTGAGGGCGCCGGAAGGGTGCGAGTAACAATTCGAGAAAGATGCGAAGAGAGCTAATGCCTTCCAACTCCTTACGTCATAGCCTAATTAACGAGCTTATTCTCCAAAACACATAGTCCATTTTCGACAAGAAATGAATTTTATTACACAAGACTGAAGGATAAGCACATATGTATACGGAGAAAAAGGCAAAAATTATCTAACCCACAGTGCCAGAACTAACCGCTACTTGACCACAATAGTTGAACGCAGTAACAGAGGTCAGCATCACTCACATTATCCCACAGATGACGGAGTACATTCCAAAATGGACATACGTATTGTGGAAAATAAGCTCTTTAATTGTGGCAGTGAATGGATCAGGCGGTTAGTCGCCGGCCCTACACCGCGGAAGCCCGGTTTCACACCCAGGCCACATTTTTCTCCGAGTAACTTCGTTTCTACCCCGTCAGTATCATTTCGTCAAGGCTCAATACGCATTTATTGTCACTGACACTATATGCAAAGATAAAAACTGGTGGAATAATTTAAATAAATAACAAACTTAAAACAGAACTATCAGATGCAAGAACGTGAAACCACTTACCTGAAACAAGAAAAATGAAGGTAATTCACAATACTGAAATATAACATAATTTATATTATTCTGTAATAAATTAACACACCATTGTTAAAGCTGACCGCAGTAATTATGGAGGTATATCGCTGTTGTCAAACATATACAGAATTTCATTCATTCTTCCCTCAAGGCAAACTCCGCAAGTAGACAAAATTCTTATGGATAAAAATGCAGATCCTGTTTTACCCAACCAGAGATCAGATATTTTGAGTTCGTAAAATACTGGGGAAAATAATGAGAACACACACTGTGAAGTTCGTATACGGGAAAATTAGACTGGGCGTTTTCTACACAGAGTGGCCTGAAACAAATACGTAACACATCGCCCTTTCTTTGAAATTTCACTATAAAACATGCCCTTAGGAAGACCCAAGAAAGCCGCAACGTACTTAAATTGAATGGAACACAACAGCTTATGGTCTATATGATAAATTTAGTTTAATGAGTGAAAACAACCATAAAGGGCACATACAGTTGTATCGTGGCTGCTACGATTCTTACATAGGCAAGTCAGAGAAAGCCGGATGTAAGTTCAAGTCAAGTCGCCAGAGTGCAGGACAACCATAAACCTTAAAAAATGAGCTGAAAGTTCAAATATTTGGGAAAGACAGTAACACACCAAAGTTACAGTCACGAGATACTAAGAGCAGATTAAATTAAGGGATTGGCTACCACCATTCAGTTCATAATCTTTTTGTTTTACCGTTTAAATGCAAATTTTAATGCACTAGACTACAGTCCCACTTTTATTATGTGGATGTGAAACTTGGTCTTTGGCCCTAAGGTAAGAACACAGACTGTGGGTGCCCCCAAAGAAAGATACTGATGAGAAAAGACAAACTTAAGAGGAAGGGAAAAATGGGAAAAAAATTGCTTATTCATAATGAGGAGCTCCATGATCTGTAACGTCAAATATTATCAAGAATAATCAAATCCTCAGAGACGGCCGTGCATGTGGCACGCATGGGGGGGGGGAAGGGAAATGCATACAGAGTGTCGGTGGAAAAACGTGAACGAAACGGACTACTTACAACAAGTGGGCGTAGATACGGGGATATATTAACCCTTACCCCTCTAACGTGGAGAATATGGTGAGCTCCTAATAATGCCAGCAAATGGCAGATGGGATTTAAATCGGCGTTTAAAGGGTTAAAACGTACCTTAAAGAAAGGATGGGAGGTTGTCGACTGGAATCATCTGGCTTAGGAAAGGAACAGCAGCCGGCCCTTCTCAAAATGCTAATGTGCAAACGCGTTCCACAAAATGCGAGGAAATTTATCGAGTATCCAACTTTTAGCTACTAAAGAGGGACTGTCTATTTACGAAATCATAACGAACGACTATTACGATCTTAACAGTACACGGAAAAGGATCATTCAGACATTTGCCCGCATGCGCACTATATTCACCCGACGAGTGCTAAAGTAGATGGGCCCCCAATTAGCTAAACCACTGTCCTGGTCAGGGAGTCTAGAAATCTGTTAAGTCTGTACATTAACTGTTATTTATGGTTACTGGAGGGGCGAGGTTTCTTCCTCAGCATCACTTCCAGATCGGTCATATACCGGAGGATCTGGCTCTGAAAGCAAAGCAATTCAAGTATGTAGCTAACATTTAACTTCTAACTGGCACAGGCGTCAAAAAACGCGTTAGACTTTACGCTTATGCCTATGCCGTCACCGTTCGATGACTATACGTGACACCAACTAACTTTGTCCTTAAATAATGAAGCCTGTCTTGAGTGCGGCATATAACAGTGCAACTTTTCAGTTTTCAACAGCTGATGTAGTACAGAACACCCGACACATACGAGCACTACAAAATTAATCCCATACCCTTACCACTACGCACGATACCCGTGGCTGTCGAAGCGATGTGCTAATAATGTGGCACAATTTCTGAATATGATTCAAATCCTCAATCCAAACGTTTCTTTTGCTGACCGTCAATAAATATAATTACGCAAATTTAATAGCACTTGCAAATTTTCAGTTTCCTCTTTCTCCTATAGCCTTCACATATCAGCCATCTGCCACTTGAGAGGGGAAAAAAGCATACAGGATATTTAAAGATGGTAACGGCTGAAGTATGATGTTTTTCGTTAAAAAGAAGTCTTTAGACGCGTTACTACCTGTTAGACCGGAGGAATGTGGGATTCCCCAAGGAGAAAAATCGCTTCAGTTTTCAAGAACATCAATTCGGTGTGATGCTTTATAATGTTACCCCACGTAAGTATCAAATATTCTAAACACAACAACAACCACCACTTAAACACGAACAAGGTAGCAATGTCAAGATGCAACCCAGAAATCACCCTTATAATACAATGCAGTAGGTAATGGTGGCACTCCTTGGTATTACCGATGACAGTACACTTAGGGAGGCCTACTATCGGTCATGATAATGAACTTAGGTACTATCGGTAATATTACGCTTAGGTAATATCTCGGCATATAATTGAGGAACGCCACTAAGAGCACCCGGCCCGAGAATCCGAACCCAAGATTACCAAACACCAAGCTGATCACGAAACTACTCTTTGTCACGGTGACAAGCGACAGTGACTAAGCTGTTTTTGCGTATTCCTCTACCCCTGGAAAAATGCCAGAATTTCACCTGAATTTAAACAATGACCTTTTCCTTACGCATCCCATTCAATTCGTTTAACACTAATCACCCTACCATTCGACGCCATATAGCCTTAGTTACTGATGACATTGTAAGTAAGACATAAACAAATATAAACATGAAAAGACAACTTTCGTTTGCAGGACAGTATACCTACCGGATCTCATGAAAGCGGACAGACTGTGAGGGTACGTCAAGATCGAGGCGGTGTGAACTGGCCTCTCCCCAGAAAATAAGTTTTGGTGTCAGCCTTGTAGAATCTTCGTGTTCTGCTATGTTGTCGCGGTTATCTTCGTACAACTGACGGAAATATATATTTCCTTATAAAACAAGGAAAATAAGTCTAGACTCTTGAAAACAAAATGTAACTACGTTCTTTCGAAACGTCGGTTAACAATTTACCCAGTGACGCAGTTTCATATCGCGGAAGAACAGAATCCTCAAAGCAGAAAGAGTAAGGAAGCCAATTCCACAGCGTTCCTTAGCTCCTATTTCTGCTCGCTATCGTCAAAACAGCAAAACTTACGAACAATTACACTATAAAAACTTCTGTTTCGTGTTTCTGTATTACCGTCATCTAAAGAACTTTCCGTTAAAAGATAAAGTTATCTCTGTGTTGCATGACGCGGGACGAAGTGGAGGTACGGCTGCAAGCATTCTTAACGTCGTTAATGTCCGAAATATCAAGTTATGTTCGAAAAGCATAAAGAAATTTAAGCAAAACTTAACGTAAAGCATCCAATATTGTTCCATTTTATTCAAAAAATAGAAAGTATCCAAAAATGTCGGCAATGTTTTCCATGAAAAAATATGCCCAGCAGTTATCGAGTTAAAGTGGAAAGACAGGCAGACGTGGCAAGGAATATGCATATTTTTGTAACTTTACTATTCGGGCGCGCCAAAAAAAACCGAACCCATTTCTTAACAATGTCTGCCATCTTAGCCCCCCCACCAAAAAAAAACCCCATCTGCAATGATGACCTTGGTTTTACATTCTAAAATTAAAAACAAAGAACAAGAACATGTGTGCTCATTTCCCTACATCTTCCCTTCCCCCGAGCACACACCTGTCTGACCTTGTGAATGCTTTTGTTCTTTCTGTTTGTAAAATAAAACTTCCTGAGTTACAAAGCTTTCCAATCCCCCTTCTTCACTCCTGTCCCATCTTCCTTGCTTCTACCGGCTCGACCCATACGTTTCTATTGGGGTCTCCCTGCCCATCATACAGCTGCCGTAGCTTCTTAAGGCCGTCCCTTTCAATCATCGCTACATTATTCGGCACTACAAAAAACGTTTTCTCAAACATCCGTGTTTTTCTGCCCTCTTATTCCCGTCTCCTTCTGACAGCGTCCATATCCCTTTCTTCCTATTGTTTGCCATTCATAACTTCAAAGTGGCGACGATAGAAGGTACCAGTAAGTTGTATTTACAAGTATCAAATACACTTGAAAACAGAGGCGCTTATTTTCATCATAAAGTACTACGTACTTTCGTTATGTACACATGCGTTACAGAAAGTGCTTCTGATTAAAGGCAATTACTCTGTCTGCACGCGACCTCCGCCATCCGTGCAGCCGGCAGTCACATAAAGCAACTGCATTGCTACATGATGGCCACAAGAATATTTGCGAGAGAAGGAAGTAAGAGAAAGCTGGAAATTACATGAGGAGCTTCGCAATTTATAGGGCCCCTATCTGGTCAAATATTATTAGGGTGACCAAACCAAGATCACTGGGGATCGGCCGGGAACGTAGCACAAAGGAGAAAGAAAAGCTTCCAATCAAAAGTTTTCATAGAAAACTTTAAGGAAAGAGAAAAATTAAAGACCTATGTATAAACGGAAGGATGATGATAAACTGCATCATGAAGAAGTGTTAAGATATAGGAGTTACAAGAAACACAGACAAAATTTATTAAAGGTAATTTAACATGTGCAACAGACGTACGGCAAGCACCGGCGAAACATTTCCATTCGCTGAAATGGATCGCAGTGCATTTGGGAGGTCAAGGTTAGGAATAGAGGCGTAAGAGAAATAACGTTAATACAAGGGAAAGTAATTTACTACTAGTCTGCTGGCACAGCGGATGGATATGAATAGGTGGAGTCTAGGCACCGGGACAAAGCGGCATTCGTAGCATCGCAGGACAGAAATAGGACGCGTGCGTCAGAAGTGGACTCTCTTGGCTCAGAACACGGTTCTTGCGAACACGGCGATGAACCTTCAGGTTACACAACCTTACGGCCTGTGTAGTTCAGAAAGTTGCTTCTGAAGGATTGCTCCATGGATTTAACACACAATTCAGTCACTATGGACTGGCTACGAGGTTTAATTCCCTAGAGCGGCAGACATTCTTCTTTTATACATTGCGCCCATAGCGACTCTCGATGGGACCCATCCAAACCCCCCCCTCCCCAACAATTTATCGCATTGCACAACCCAATGATAGTTATGTTCCAGGTTAAAGCGGCCACATCGAAAAGCTGACTGTTCACTCTAGTACTGAGAATACGACTGCTCAGATTTGTGTTTAATTACGCACCTCGAAGATACAGACTGCAAAAAAACGTTGCACTTAAACTTCAGCGCCTGGTTCATGACCAGCACAGCGAATGTGCCTATTATATGATAGGTGGCCAACATTTGCGCAATAAACCACTTTTGAAAGAAAATACATGAAGTTCAATTTCAGATTAATGCAAACAAGGGTTGAGAGTAAAGCCTAAGATTTGAGGTTGCTACGGCCGTGAAAATCCGTGTGTAGTGTCCTGGGATACGACAACTTTACTGCCAGGTGAGTCTACACCGGTGTTTCGGAAGTACATGTTGCCTCCATCGCCAGTGACCGTCACCCCTTTCCTCCAGTATCTACATAACCGGTGGCTCACTTCTAGTTTCAAACTGACTCTGCAGATCTTCGTGATGGCTGCGTCGTGTGTTGGTTCTCGTACCGCTTATTTTTGTAAAATATGGTAATATCAAGGCCACTGTCTGCGGAGTTGCAACGCCGTGCAGTGTGGCGAAAATTTACCAACGTTTCGGAAAAAACCTGATGTCTCCATCATCAGATTGTAAGAGTTTAGGGAGAAGTATGAAGCAGGTTCCTCCGAAACGTTAGTCAAGCTAAACGGCAAATTTTGGTAAGTTTTTTACCAAACTACATAGCAAATTCAATTTGCGTGTCCCATAATATATGTCTTATTACCTACCCACACGCAAAAAAAAATTGAATTTGTCCAACAAGTTTGAGTACGACCACTCTCTGAACAGGGCTACAAAAATTATGGAAATCCGATTAGCAGTCTCGGAGATAGAGAATACAGGCTTACGACCTCCACATTATACGTTCATTTTATGCAGCCTGTGCAGAGAAATGATAAAAGGAGTTTCATCGTCTGCAACCATTACGCACTACTGCCATGGCAACTGACAGCCAGTCTCGTCTTAATGTTCAGCAGGCAGAAGACATGTTCGCACACATACAACTGCCGTGAATACGAAGGCCATGCCATTGTTATGGTATGTTCTCCGTCTGTCCCCAGTATCTTCTTTCTCGCCCACATGAAACTGGAACTGAGGACAAAACATCTTTATTTAGAAAGAGGAAATCTTACATTTCTATGGAACGGGATGTCTTTATTAGCAAATATGAATCCTATACCGTCAGATAAAGTTATAAGGAAATGGCTTTTCGTTTTCATGTAAAAAAAAACTGTTCTTGTTTCCTAACAATTTGAAAACAGGCGAACACGTGAATTGTCGGCAGTTCAATATGAAAGCAGGTTTATCTGAGATCTAGGTATTTCTTTATGGAATACAAGCAGTTTTGTATTCCTAACCATGACAGAAGCGTGGGAATGTTGCAGAGAGCCTGTACATGCACAGGGACTAATCCATATTCTGTTTCACCGGATTTCACACATGATCGTCTTTCCTCGACCGATCGCATTTCGTTCAGCACTGGACCAACCGTGTTTTAAATTCGTAAAACGTGAAGGCCTTTCTGCGGGAAGTTGTACGAAGAGATTAGAAAATGAATACGGAAATTTCAGCGACTACATAAAACTGATGTTTTATGACAAACTGCAAAGAATTATGATCATGCAAACTTCAAAATCACTTATTACGATGTAATCAGCAAACCGTGCGCCACAAACGGGAATTTATACCTAGGAACACAATCTGAAGACAAATTTAACTTTTCAACGCGTATTTTGACGCGAAGTCTTACAAGAATTAAGACATGTGTTCGGCAGAACACCGCGCCGAAGTTGTGTGGACACAGTGTCATTTACAGTGGGAAAAAAATTTGTAACATTAATGCGCAACTTAGGTTACGAGACTCAGACGAGGGCAAAACTTGCCGCGGATTGTGTCCAGTGGTGGTACTGAACCTTCAGGGTCTGTTGCCACACTGTGAGCACGTTCACGAATTGTGAAACACATTCTCATTCATGCAGCACCACATACTGGCACAGTCATTCCACTGTCTTCTTATGTGACTTCTTAACATGAAATGCATATGGTAAATGGAAAATGGTGCTGCCATGTCCATCCGGCCAACCGTATATTACGTCTCCCAAACTTTAACACATTTTAATAGCAGCAGTGATCGGGAGTGCACCGAAGTGGCGGGGGCTGCCGGACTACAACGCTCCCAAATTGAAATTTGAAATCTTAAATTTCGCAAGAACGGGTTTTACGTGATTTACCCTTCAGCCGAAATCAGCCACTGATATCGGCTGATGATAAATAAAAAGATTACACTAGAGACTTAAATTAGGCGAGTCATGGAACACACGCAGCCACAGTTACATTTGTAGGTACGTAAATGCATCTGCAGTGTAATGTTGCAGTTATACTTATAAGATTTGTATGACAATTTTTAAACTCAAACATAACTTTATATACAGCCTCAGGGTAACCCCCCCCCATGAAAACTTCTAGGTGTGCAGCTGGCACTAACACATCACTGGTTCATAATGACTCTGCTTCAGTGCCGTAAGTTAAATAGCATGAAATGATTCTAGAACGCTGCCGTTTAGTGAAGATGTCGCCGTGAATGTCATGTCGCCATACGGAGGGGCGTGACGGTAGAGTTCATATCACTCTTAATTTTGATACTTATGTAAGTAACTAGTCAACGTCACGTCTTGGGCGCTTTACTCCCTCCGAAAGAGCCTCCGATGTCCAACGAATACGGGGCTAGATGTTCTGCGTAAGAGACAAATCCTTCCCTTACCGGGAATAGAATCATAATTCCTTGGTTGTTCAGGCCATATCCAGCTCACTCTACCAATGCCGCTATCCTGGCTCTCAATATAACCAAATGCAGTCAGCAGACCTCAGTCAAACTGATAAGGACACAATCATGGCATCTTACACCACACTCGTCTCGAGATATGACAGAAAAGAAGTTGTCCCTGTTTTAAATCCAACCACTATAAAGGAATACAGAGGTATCAGCTGCCACAGCAACACGTATTCTTAAACTGGGTAGTGGTTAGCTTCACGTCTCCGCCACTTAATCCCCATGTAGTGTCCTCGACACCCCCTGCCTAGGAGGCTAAGTTGGTATCCAGAGCCATTCTGGACACTAATGACCTGCGGGTAATCAAACTTTCATTCTGCTGTCGTTTAGACTGTAGCCTGGCCACTATATTTACTGAGATATGCAGGTTATTTATGAGGTCAGAGTGAGCCACAGTGAAATACACCGGACACCTCGTACTGCGGACCACCAGTACCAATTTAAACCGCAATATATTCGGTCAGATGAGAGGACGCGCAGACACGACAGACTGGTCTTTGTGTTTATTTCTGCACTTCATATAAATAACATAAAAAAATAACCTTTTTGTATACGTTTACGTGCAATTAATGAACTAAACTAAATAAATAAGCACATCGAAGCATAATATTACAGATTAACTGTGCCAACGGAATTTATAACCGTACTAGGATTGACTTATCATAAGGCGGGGTTAAGACAGCATTTACACGCTAATCCATGCTGTCTTTCATCACGCGTTTGTTGATTCAATATGATAGATGAAGTCATTACAAACAACACTGGTCATTAAGTTAAAATTTTCTAATAAACACAGCTGAACCTCATAAATGTTGAAGTGAGAAAGTGAAACATGTCTCATGAAATCAAATTCCACATTTAAGTTCGGTTTTAATTGGCCTTGACCGCCTCTGTGGTCTAGTGGTCAGAGTTTCTGGCTACAGATACAGAGGTCCCGGGTTCGATCCCCGGCGCTACCAGATTTTCTGAGTAGTAGTGGGTCTGGAACGGGGTCCACTC
>Ga0123352_10021235_pt1 | contig 10347 bp, 11 predicted proteins | sample TergutLab28metaG_FD_89700 | JGI IMG/M metagenome (GOLD analysis project Ga0123352, IMG submission 89700) | Labiotermes labralis P1 segment gut microbial communities from Petit-Saut dam, French Guiana - Lab288 P1 | ecosystem: Host-associated > Arthropoda: Insects > Digestive system > Gut ... | reverse complement strand
TTCAGTTGTGCAGACACTTAGTGACTTATGCAGTTCAGCTGTGCAAACACTTAATGATTTACACAGTTCGGTTGTGCAGACACTTAGTGACTTATGCAGTTCAGTTGTGCAGACACTTAGTGATTTACGCATTTTCAAGTTATGCACCTTAAAAATTCTAAAAAGCGAAAAACATGAAGTAATGACATTATAGAAATGTGCACTGAACTTTTCATTGAGGGAAGGAAGGAAAGCACATGAAGATGACGGTGGTACAAGACTGCACCTGGGAGATAACACAAACAGTGGGGTGGTCATGTTTCAGCCATGCAGGTTCCATTATGTTATATAGAGTGTGGATTTTGACTGGAATGCCTTGCATGTACAATCATATTTGACTGAATGTGTACTTATTTCCAACTGGCCCTGGACCATCTGGAATGCATAAGTCAGGGAGTGTTGTTGTTTTCGTACTGTGTAGGGCACATGCATTTTGTGTACATGTGTGTATGTGCGTACTAATATGGGAGCTTGTGTAATGTGTTTTATTTTGTAATTTCAAGCATAATACCAGCGGCGAGAGGACGAAGGCAGCACTTGACCTCCATTATCTGCCAGCAGTTTCAGTGTCACTGCCATATAATTAACTTTACATCCACTTCAGTTTCTTCCTCACTTTCCTAAACATGCTCTCTTATGTGGCACCAGGCTAGCTCTGTCAGTGTAGTGACTAGGCTGAGGGTTGGAGAATTGAGGAAGAGGTTTTGTTCTCGAAAATTTCCAGACTGACTCAGGGGCCAACCCCACCTCTTTTCAGTTCATAGAGGGGGTTCCTTCACCAGGAGGAAAGTGGCTGGGCCGTGCAGGTGACTGTTCACCCTCCATATGCTGCCAAGTTTCAGAAAGAGTGGAGTTATACCTATCCCCCCCACATGCCTTCATGCCGTGGAGAGGGGGAAACTTTACGTTATACACTTCAGATTTCTTTTGTGTTAAAGTAGTTTCAGTGAGACATAGTGCGAGGTACTGTGCCCTGTCTGACCATTAAGCACATTACATTGTTGCTACAGTCTGTCCATTGTTAGGAACAGGCACTTGTCTATGGCAGGCAGTCAACTGATCGAACTAACTTTGCCCACTCTTATCCCATACTCAGTAGTGACACAGTGGGACTCTGCATTGGTGTCACACAGATCTGTCAAACTTTGCATGAACCATGTAGTTGTGACATAAAATTAATGGAACATTGCCAAGGTACTGCATACAGAGTAAAAGCACAGGTTGACTCTAAAGTAAATACACAATGTTAAATTGGTCATAAAATGGTAGTGAGTAAGCTTTAAAGTGGTGAAAGTATTGTTGTAGTTCAGCATTCAATTTAGGAGGTACAGCCACATAACTTCTTGGAATTAGAGTATAATTCCTTTGGTCCAGCTACCCGTGGGACTGGACAGGTGCCAGAATATCGGACAGTATGTGTACTGGCCTAAGTTGTTACAGGTAGTTTTGTGTTCCTGCTGCCGTGCTTGCGCTGCACAGCTAATCAACAGCTGCATTAAATTCTGTGGTCACAGAACAACTGCAAAATGTAAATATTAGCTGTGTCACGTCTGTGTGTCTGTGCAGCCACGTGGAAGAAACTGAGCTTCCACCGGACATTTCCATAAAACTTTACATTAATTATTCCTACTAAGATCTGTCAAAGAAATTCGAATTTGATGAAAATCACAGAGAGGTAACAGGCACTGTACATGTGGACTTGCGGGCATCAATCTCTGTCTTGGTTACTAACGTTACTTTTCATTTCTTTGTTACTGTAGCCACCAAGGTTATAAATGTTGGTTTGTCGGTATGTCGGTTATACTGATATGCCATACTGGACACTTTCTGTCATGTTAATGAACTGTGGCAGCTTATTAGGTGTTGCTGGTGTTATGTAAGGGTGTGTTATTGCTATGCAAGGGTGTTGTTGTTATGCAAGGGTGTGTTGTAATTATGGAAGAGTGTGTTGTTATATAAGGGTGTGTTGTTGTTATGCAAGGGTGTGTTGTAGTTATGTATGTTGGTTGTGTTCTGTTTTCCAGGAGGCGTGTTGTTACGTAAGGGTGTGTTGTTGTTAGGTAAGGGTGTGTTGTAGTTATGTATGTTGGTTGTGTTCTGTTTTCCAGGAGGCGTGTTGTTATATAAGGGTGTGTTGTTGTTATGCAAGGGTGTGTTGTAGTTATGTATGTTGGTTGTGTTCTGTTTTCCAGGAGGCAAGTAATCCACCAAAAGGTGGACATCAGCTCAAATCCTACGAGCCCCAGAGGAAGCCCCCCAGTTGGCTGTCTCGCTGCTCCTTGCTCTGACAAATGGACAGATTGTTCCACATTTGGCCTCCTCGTTTTGTTTCAGCCGTCACCACTATATGTTATCTCATTGCAAAATTAGACAAACTTTTGATACAATAATTATTTGTAATACGTAAAACAAATTGGGTCATTAAGTTGTTCATTTTTATCAGAGAGAGAGAAGTAATGGGGCAGGAACAAATTGTGATGTTACGGCTCTGATGTTCTGATTGCAGAGGACATTGATAAATACTCGTTACTGTCCCGATTGTATACGAGATCATGGGGATTTGATTTGTCTCTTGTCTTGTTAAAGAACATGTGGAGTCCCCAACTTATAATGGTTTGGGTTCCTGGGCCCCATTTGTAAGTCAGGAGAAATTAAATTTCTCAATGGTAGCCTGAACAGCCACCTTCTCTTTGTCTTCATAAGTTTCTGTATAGCAACCGAGACCATGACATGGGATTTCGGACGTGTTGTTGAACCTGGTTGTGACTGGGTCTCTATCTTCAGTGAGACTGCCAAGTCATAGTAGCCAACTGCTGAAGAGAAGTACTGTAGTTTGTCATGTTTGTCTGTAAGCACCAGATGGCCCTAGGTCCTGATTTTTATAAAAAATACAGATTCATGATGTCGTGTTCATAAGTGTGGGTGTTTGTAAGTCGGGGACTCCCTGTACTTGGGTAAGCACCTCAAAATACTCAGTAATTTGTTTTCAGTTCATGAAGTTTCGTAGTGTACGAGGTACTCGTAAATTAACTTTGTAATTATTACATATGATTTTGGTATTTTCTCTTTCTCTCCCTTTTTGTTCATTCTCCATCCTGTTTTCTGTATACTATTCTCTTCTGGTGATGATTGTAATTTCTGTTTTCCTCAGACAACATGTCAGGTTTAAGGTTGACTTAAGGCCAGGCTGTACCTTAAGTCTGTTATACCATCCAGTGGCTGTATGTGATAGAACTAATTGCATGTCAAGTATCAACTGTCATGTGTTAAGTATACTTAAGGAAGTAAGGCTACTTATAGTTTTGTAATGCACTTGGAGATAATTAAGGGAATAAAGTACATTAGAGAAACGTCTTCATCAGCTGAATACATCCAGTGTGGTTAGTAATGCTGCAGAGGGGAATTGGTGTATTATCCAATTGGTGTATTATCCAATTGGTGTATTATCCAATATTTTTAGAGTCTGAAGTTTTTTGTGGTTTGAGAGCAATGTTACCCAGGGACTTGGCAATGTAAGGTTTTATTTGCCTTATGACTCTGAAATGTAGTGGTTTGTAGACAGTTGGGCCTGCAGACAGAGTTGATGTGAGCACTCTACTACAGATATATATATATAGGCGAGCCACACAGAACATGTTTATCTTTGTGTGCTATTGGAAGGTGACTCCCCATTTGTCAGATGATAATTCAAAAACAGTTTTTGATGTGTGTTAGGATAAATACTGCAGTTGTAATCACTGTGTTGGATTATCAACAACATAATTAACTTCAGACGGGCGTTTGTAATATGCTGTTAACTGTTCGTTCAGTCCGGAATAATTTTTGGTGTGCAGAGTAAGAAAACTGCATAATTTCATACAATTTTCATTTACAGGACATCTCTAATATGGGACATGAATTGAGCAGAGACATGTCCTTGAATTGAGCAGAGACATGTCCTTGAATTGAACAGAGACATGTCTTCGAATTGAGCAGAGACATGTCCTCGAATTGAGCATAGACATGTCCTTGAATTGAACAGAGACATATCCTCGAATTGAACAGAGACATGTCCTCGAATTGAGCAGAGACATGTCCTCGAATTGAGCAGACACATGTCCTTGAATTGAACAGAGACATGTCCTCGAATGAATATCTGTTACCAGAAATGCAAAGTTGCATCTTAAACATAAACTGTCAGTGCAAAAAGCAAAAGAAGAAAAGACTTTACATTAAATAATATATTCAGATATTTATTGTTTTGTGCTGATATAATTAATCATAACCCTTGACGAAATACGAGTTGATGTAGAATGCTTGTCATGTGGCATTCTTTACAAAATATAAAAGAATGCATTATGTGGAGACAGACAGACAGCGCCCGTCCGTCTGTCTGTTACCTGGTGTCAGAAATGAAACTGTTTTCAGAGTTTAATCTGATCTGGTTTAGGGGCTCTGTTCAGAAGTTGCCGAGAAAGCACGAGTTTTCGTGAAAATTGTCTGTGTGACGCCTGTACTTTATTTAAGGGCGTAAATGAATTTCTATATATTTTCCATATTTCTGGACTAATAACTATTATATGTGGTGTAGGAGATGTCTGTCTGATGCAGTTGGACAGTTGTGACTGCTGTGACACATGCTGCAGTGATAGCCATGCTTTATTGAAGGGTGCAAATGAGTTTGTGTGGGTACTGTGCACATTTGGTTGTCTGGTTTGGTAGAAATACAGTATGAGAGAGATGATGAACGTAATGCTGTGGTGCATTCCGCCTCCATGGAAATCGGTGTATATGAAGACCGTACTTTTTCTTATGAGCACAAATTAGATTACATGTATGGGTATAGTGTGCAACTGTACAGCATTTGAAATAACAGAGATTGTGGTAAATTGTGTGTACTGCATCATCACAGGGTGCACCATTTGCAATCTTGTTAAAATTCTCTGTAGCCTGCCACTGTTCAGTTACCTTTTTTAATGTTGTTTTTTAGGTAACTGGGCTTGGCAGGGAACATTTGATTTTGCAGTGTTGTACTGTGCTTTTAGATGCAGCTAGAAGTGAGTTGATTCCTGTCTGAGTAGGCTTCATGATAGTTGGCATTGAGTTATTGTACTGTACTCTGGTGTATGTTTTATTCATGTGGTTAATAATTGGGCACATGACTGGGCCTGTAGCGGAGCGTACAGTGAGCGGATAGAACGCATCCATTTATGATAGCCAAAAAATAGTGGGACGTGTTTGAATGCACAGAACAGCTGAAAGCTTTGTGCAGGCAATAACTTCTCTGTACTCATGTAATTACCGTCGCTGTATTAGCGACACTTGACTTACGTACTGTCCGCTCTGCATAAAGCAGTCTTTATGGTACTGAACTGCAATTACAGGTGGACCATTTAACACTGGGTGTGTAAAAATTCAGTCTGTTTCTATTCTTCACATTTAAGAACTGATACGAACAATTTTACTTCCTTCAAGACTTGCTTCCACAAGCTGTGAAAGAATTTTCAGATTGCTTCATGAAAACTGGTAAAGGTGCGACATCTCAGTCAGCGTAGTGATAAGATTACCGGTCGTGTGGTTCAAGGTTCGAGTCCCAGCAGGAGCAGCGGATTTTGATCTTCTCCGAAATGCTCAGGCTGTCTCTGAGGCCCACCCAGCCTCCTATTTTGTGGGTACTGGGAGCTCATTCCCTTGGTGCAAAGTGGACAGACGGGCTGAGAAATCGACCACTGACCTACATCTGGTGCTCAGTTTAAGTCTGACCGAAGCCACACCTCTACTTGTTTACCTTTACCTTTGTACAAGAACTGAACAGCATAAGTGGGACATACCTCCATGCTGAAGTTAGGAACCAGTTCCAATAATTTGCATGACCTTTATGTCAGTGCATGTAGTAATTGTAGATGAAAGAAAAGAACACTGAAAATCACCAGAGGTCTAGGAGAGCCTTCTGCACTGACTCACTACTTAACTGACAGACAAAGAGCCTAACCATTTGACTGTTCTGTATAAAGCACTAGTGTGTTCTGCTGTTGTGTCTGTGTTCGCTGGACGTTTGAAACTGTAAGTGTGATTTTATTATGTTAGAAGTGGTAACATCGTGTGGGCATTACTACAGTCCACTGTGTTTGTAACTGCAGGAGTGTGGTGAGGCTGTAAACATTGTGCTTTACTGGCAGAGAGATATTTTGTGCTGACCACATATAAAAACTTGACAGCATAAAAACTGTAGAATTTCTTCAAGTAGTTTTAAGGAATATAATTTCCATGTGAAGGATCAATTTTTTTGCTTTGTTTTGCAGTCTGTGCCTCATGTTTGTTTGCTAAGACTTTGTGAATTGCTTATGTAATGTAAGTAATTGACTGTACATTAATTACCGGCTGTCTGTGTGTTTGTCTGCCTGTTCGTTGCACCTGTTGCACCTTGTAGCAGAGAGTGTAAATGCAGAAGTTGTTCGTTTGGAAAGACAGTCCTAAGAAAATTGTTAACTCTGTTTTGAAATTTGACGTTGTTCAGCTGACCGTGCATCGTGATAAATTCTTATAATAAAACCAACTAGATGCACAAATTTCTCAAATTTATTTTTGGAATAAAACTCTACATGTTTCGGACAGTTCCTCTGTCCATCATCAGCAGTTTTGCACTGTACAATCAGCAATGGTATATGTCACACAGGTTAGCTGACAGCTTGCGAGCAGGATCAGGACAGAAGACGTTCCGTCCTGATCCTGATGGAGGAACTCTCTGAAACATGTAAGAGTTTTATTCCAAAAATAAATTTGCGAAATTAGTGCATCTGGTTGGTTTTATTATAAGAATCTGTTTTGAAAAGTAGGGACAGGAGATGCCCAGAAATGTAACTGGGGGATTCACACTGGAGGGAACCCCACTGCCCACAGAAAACCATCCCTTGGGGGAAATCTGAACCTCTATGGGTATGGGGAAAATCAAGTTGGGAAGAAATTCATTGCTCAGATATATAGCATTGATACAATATGGGGGAAACAGAACTGGTTGTTCTGTGAATTGCAGTACAGAATGTTCTGTAATGGCTTGCTAGTAATTAGAAGCAATTAGGTGTTCATTGTGTTTGGGGATGTGATGCTGTGACTACAGTCCATCTGTTTGTCACATCTGACAGACACCGTTCATTGTCTAAAACAACTGCTGTATTACAGTTGTAGATTTGTTACACTGCACCGAATATGTTCTAACTGAAATAAACTGAATGCCAACTTTATGCAACTACGTAATTTTATTGATGTATTCTTAGCTCGACATGTTTCGGGTACATACGCTCATCATCAGGAGCATTAGATGTTGAGTTGCAGCGTATGGTTTTCTGCACCGAGTTTTTGGATGGGTGGTGGTCTTGAGAGCTGCTGCATAGGTCGTGTTTACGGTGCGGATGGTGCCGTGCTACGCACATGTTTCGGGTACTTACGCTCATCATCAGGAGCATTAGATGTTGAGTTGCAGCGTATGGTTTTCTGCACCGAGTTTTTGGATGGGTGGTGGTCTGGAGAGCTGCTGCATAGGTCGTGTTTACGGTGCGGATGGTGCCGTGCTACGCACATGTTTCGGGTACATACGCTCATCATCAGGAGCATTAGATGGTGAGTTGCAGCGTATGGTTTTCTGCACCGAGTTTTTGGGTGGGTGGTGGTCTTGAGAGCTGCTGCGTAGGTCATGTGTACGGTGCGGATGGTGCCGTGCTACACACATGTTTCGTGCTATGTACGGCACCATCCGCACCGTAAACAGGACCTACGCAGCAGCTCTCAAGACCACCACCCATCCAAAAACTCGATGCAGAAAACCATACGCTGCAACTCAACATCTAATGCTCCTGATGATGAGCGTATGTACCCGAAACATGTCAAGCTAAGAAATACATCAGTAAAATTACCTAGTTGCATGAAGTTGGCATTCAGTTTATTTCATGAGGAAGATGCATGGTCAAACAACCCTCAAGTGTTCTGTTTGTTTTTAATCAGGGGTGTCTTTACATTTCTGGTGATGAACCAAACAATTTGAAACACTCTGGCTGTAACGTAACATGACAAAACTGCTGCACACTGGCTGTTCTAGTAGGTTGTGAATGCGGCCTGTCTATTTAACAGTGTCACAGCACATCAGTGTATGTAGAATAATTTTTTCTATGTTTGGGTGTGTCTTGAACCACAAGGTTAAAATGTAAAAGTGGTCAAGGAACATTTACAAACCTGACAGGCCTGGTATAGGTAGAAAGCAGATGAAAATCTGTAATGAATTGCATTTTTATACACACACACAGTGTAAATGGTTTGTGTCAGGTGCTGGAGCACAAATAGAGTCTGCGCATAACTGCACAGAAATGAATTTAAACAGCTGCCTCCGGCAGTCCGTGTGGAACTAAAGTACTCATGATGTAACTCTTCACTGCTCTTTACAGAGGGGGCAGGAAGCTGCCACCCTCCCACCCCCTCTGCCAGTGCCATGACTAGTGGATGTAAATATTTGTACTGTAAGGTGGCTCAAAAATAACTCTTAACTTCTTGTTGCATTCTGACCAAAATATAGTTTGGATGGCTTGCTGTGTTTTTGTACACTGATACTGGCTTGAAATTGCGTGAAAGAAACAAGTTCAGAAATTACAAGTAGTTTTGTACGTGATATACATTTGATATATGCCGAGTTATTTTTGGGCACACCTTTTGTAAACCTCTTAATGTGTTACTTTTTAGAACATAAGAAACTGCAGCTTTACATCATTTCTCAACTGAAATCTGTATGTTGCCAAGTATTCTGCAGGGCAGTGTTTCCCAAACTTTGTGTTGCAGATCCCTGGAGTGTAGGACAGATTCTTGGGGCTCCATACATTACATATATTACTGTGAAATGTGATAATGTTTTGGCAAAATCTCTACTCAGATAGGAGGCAGTACTTTATATTTTGGAGTTCCTAATATCAGCATGCAAGTTGGCTGTCCTGCTGGCCTGTCCAAATAACTGAGCTGGTTGAGGGCATATTGTTTGATTTGTAACACTGTGGTTCTCTAAAATGTGGCACTGCTGTCAGTGTGGAGGCCTGGGTTCAGTCGCAGGCCAGTCCATGTGGGATTTGTGGTGAACAAAGTTGTACTGGGACAGGCTTTTCTCCCAGTACCTCAGTTTTGCCCTGTCATTATCATTCCACCAGTGCTCTGTATCATACTCATTCATCTTTCACAATTGCTATACATTCTTATCATTTGATACTGTCACCAAATAACACACTTAAAAAAAGCCAAGTATGGTTTGGTAGATATGTGCCAAACTACACTGTAGACTTTCTTGTAATAAAACCAACTAGATGCACTAATTTCTCAATTTTATTTTTGGAATAAAACTCTACATGTTTCGGACAGTTCGTCTGTCCATCATCAGGAGTTTTTCACTGTACACACAGCAATGGTATATGTCATGCAGGTTTGCTGTGTGTACAATGAAAAACTCCTGATGATGGACAGAGGAACTGTCTGAAACATGTAGAGTTTTATTCCAAAAATAAATTTGAGAAATTAGTGCATCTAGTTGGTTTTATTATAAGAATTTATCACGATGCATGGTCACATGAACGTCAAACTGTAAACTTTGTACTCACTACCATGTGAACCTCAAATCTTGCCATGATACTACTCAACCTTTCTCATCCTAAGTCCCACTGTTTTGTGCACCCAAAAGTTCAGAGTTCCACAACTGCTGTAACTAAATGTCAGTAATATTTGTTGTTTCAGCATGGCACAATAAATGTGGGCGTTTGGACACCTTGTGCAGTTCCAGAAATCAGAAGTGTAAAAGAGTACAAAACATTATCCCTTGCGATTGTCTTGTATAGCAGTGAATTTGGGCATGGAGCCATAGAGTCTAAATTTTTATGACATATGATTGCATAAGTTCTTTAAACCAAAAAATAAGTTAAGAAATTTTACAAGGAATGTCCAGGGTATTGAAAATATGGATTCCATTTTCCCACTCAAGTTCTAAAATACCAAAATGGATCTTCAAGAAGCAGGATGGGGAGGCATGGTCTGGTTTGATATGGCTGAGGACAGGGACAGACAGTTGGTGGACTGGATTGGTATGGCTTAGGACAGGGACAGACAGTTGGTGGACTGGATTGATATGGCTTAGGACAGGGACAGACAGGTGGTGGACTGGATTGATATGGCTTAGGATGGGCAGACAGGTGGTGGACTGGATTGATATGGCTTAGGACAGGGACAGACAGGTAGTGGACTGGATTGATATGGCTTAGGACAGGGACAGACAGGTGGTGGACTGGATTGATATGGCTTAGGACAGGG
>Ga0123352_10021234_pt1 | contig 10347 bp, 10 predicted proteins | sample TergutLab28metaG_FD_89700 | JGI IMG/M metagenome (GOLD analysis project Ga0123352, IMG submission 89700) | Labiotermes labralis P1 segment gut microbial communities from Petit-Saut dam, French Guiana - Lab288 P1 | ecosystem: Host-associated > Arthropoda: Insects > Digestive system > Gut ... | reverse complement strand
GTAGAGCTATCCCTCTCCCCCCCCTCTGGGCCACACCGGGCCTGTAACGGGAACACTTTACCTTTATATATATATATATTTAATGGGCAGAGATAGCTCAGTCGACGTAGGAACTCGCTAAGGGCTGGACGGTCCGGGGATCGAATCCCGGTAGGGTCGAGATTTTCCGCACCTGTCCAGACTGGCCCTGAAGCCCACCCAGCCTCCTATGCAATGGGTACCGGGTCTTTTCCGGGGAGAAATCGACCAGGGCGTGACGTTGAACACCCACCCCATCCAGCGCCGAGGTCAAAGAAAGAGTAGAGCAATACCTCTACTCCCACTCTGGACCTTCGTGGCCTGTTCTATGGTGAACTGTACCTTTATACATTTATATATATTTATATATTCAGTTATTTGTTTATTTATTTATTTACGGATTCGTTAAGGTCTTCTCAGGATCTCAGATGAAACATAACCCAGAACGGTTATTTGAAAATTACTCTTTATGTATATACAATTCTAGAAACTATTACGGCAATTTCAGATTGCAGTCTGTGGCTCATAAAACCGTAAGTCGATTTGCAGGCGACCATCATCTTGGCTTTTTACGTACCTAGTGGAAGGACAGCAGCCATGGACGTGGTCAAGCGGCGACTTAAGAATTTTATCGTCTAAATTGTGGTCCTACTGTTCCACTTGTGCGCTATGTCCAAAAAGGTAAATTTTGTTTCAGCTTTTTTGTATATCTTCCAAACATTGACAACAAAACACACTATATTTGTACAGATATAAATCACCCAATCCATAAATTCTATGTGCCTGTCTAAATGAAATGCTGGTGAGTTTATGATCTATAAAAGAGCAGGTAAAAGTAAAGGTCAAGTATACCCGTAACCTGCCATGATGTCACAGTTGAGGAGTAAAGGTATGGCTCTACTCTTTCTTTAAACTTAGTGCTAGATGGGGTGGATAGTCAAAGTCACGCCCAGACAGACTGGGTGGTCCCCAGCGTCGTTCTGAATGGATATGTAAAATCTCGCTTCCACCGGTGTTCGAACCCCGAATTCTACAGCCCGTAGCGAGTTGCTAAACTGACTATTCTCTCCCAGACAGTCTACAAGGCTGTAACACATACAGAATCATGGAGTGAAATCCACAAGACTTATATGGGTACTTTATCAGAGTAAAAATTCAGATTTATTCTCCGGCCGCTCTAACCCGAAAGCAAGCGCCCGAACACGATACTGCGCACTTCTGTGATTGGTCTTCTCAATAGCATGAACATAGAAGTAAGGTACGTCTTTGTCCTGAATCAAAAACTTGTCTCCGAATTCTACAGCCAGTAATGTTTGTCCCAGCTCTTCGTCCATGCAGGAACCCATACAATAACTTTCCTGATTACACGAAAACAAAACCAGGGGATGGCTAGAAGCGTACGAAGATTGCAGTAGTAAACCGGGACAAAAATTTCCGCGATATTTCGAGGTGCATTTATTTATTTTTTTTTTCGATTTCAGAATTTTTATTCATGTATTACACTTGTTCGAGGAACAACTAACGGCATTCCTCGGGACACTGGTTGGAAAAACACTGTCCTACACGTAGGTCATCGGTGAATTTGAAACACGGGGAATCACAGTAGGTTCTTCTCGCAATTAGCTGTTGGAGTTGAGGAACTGGAATTAATCTTCTTGTTTTGATACGCAAAATACAGAATGGTTATTGGAAAGTGTGTGGGACTGCTTTGCGGCGATAAATTAATGGAATAATGAAACTGTGTGTCATTATTTCAAAGACACAACAGTTCCTAACGTTAGAAACTACGGGATTTGACTGTCGTTTGTAGCAAAACAAAGAACCAGACAGACGTTCCCCTTATTCCACTATTACACGGAACACTGCGCGAACAGTACTGTGTTACTATTAACAGGTAAAGCTGTCGTCGTTTTCGTCATGAAGGTGTATCGGGAGTGGGGGTATAGCTCCGTTTATTCTTAAACCCGGCATTCGATGGTGTTTGGCTTCAAGATCCGGCTGCTTTATGCCGCGGGGAAGAGTCCCCGTGCCCATTAAATAGGAGGGCTTGTTTGAACAAATTGGAGAAGATGTAAACTTCTTGCCCTTGTAGGGAAGCGAACCACCATCCCCCTGATATCTAGCCAGTAGCCTAGTCACTATACGGAACTCTGTCCTTTCCCCGCTGTTAGTAGTATTTTGAATGCCGACGTGCTTCCTTTCAGACGTTTAGAATTTGACACTTCAATTACACACTGCGATCTCCAGGCGAGTAGAGCCGTGCATTTTTTCTGGAGAGACTATTTTTCTCGTTTCGTTGTGTCGTCTCCTCTGCTACGCACATTTCTTATTTTTTCACGCCCTTAATTATGGTTCCTACTTTACCCTTTTTCATGAAACTCGTGTTAGACGGCATTATGCGGAAATTTCCTGAACCGAATGTTGTTCATATCGGTCAATAAATACGGGAAATACGGGCAAAAATTAATTCCCGTTCAAAAGTAAATCACGAATGTTGCTGGTCCGATGTTCAGGAAACTCACGCCTGCTCAACAAAAGTTCGTAAGGACTATTTTATTGAATTTGATGAACATGTCTGACAAAAGTTTAAGTGTTGATAGGTCATTGACAGACGGACAGACAGAGTGAGAGGGGGGGGGCGGGCGGACAGACAGACATATTCTTAAATAAGGCGTCCCTGTTTTACTTCGTAAATGTCACCTAAAATCTGAAATATTGCACAAAAACTCTTTTATGTTAGGCTAAATTGGGCTTTATCTTGTAAGTGTACATACACTCTTGTCATTTATTTATGTCAGGTTACATTTAGCGTTATTTGGTTAGATTAAGATTCGTGTGATTTGCTTAGGTTAGGTTATATTTGCTTTGTTCAGACTAGGTTATGGTTGTTTGGAATTTTAGATTAGTTTAACTTGACGTCATATGTATTTATGTACGACCTGATAAGAACTACAGTGAGTAATTCTACAAGAAAATAATTACAATAATTTTAAAATAATTTCTTGGGATCCAACTGAAGTGAAATATAAACATCCTAACCGTTCTGGTAATGTTCACTGCCATTTGCATGGATTACGTTCCAGTAAATTGACAATTGAATTTGTACTGAAGTATGCAACTGATTTGGTAACACGTGTTTCATGTTATTACCAATAGTTCAGTTCCAAGGGGGTTTTATTATGTGTCATGTGCAGCATAGAGTTCAGACACCAAATAAAAAAGCGACATAAAATATACAATATTTATTTCCAACTTACTGAATAATATTTGTACTTGTATTACATTACACATTTCCTTTGCAACTACATTACTTATACAATGTTTATTACCAAATTGTTGTGGGACTCTTTTATTTTTTAATTAACGCTCCGACATGTTTCGGCCTTAACTGTTGGCCATCTTCAGGGAGCTTTCTTTTATATGTGCGGCTTATGTTGCAACATACTGTATATGTTAGAAATTCCATGTGTGATCAAAATCATTGGTATGAAGATTAAATGTTACAGTTCTTAAATTCAGTAAAAGGTAAAGCAGTCCCGTTACAGGCCTGGACAGGCCCAGAGGGTTCCAGAAAGTTAAGCTTCCCAGATTTCGTGACAACGGCGCAGGATGGTGGTAAGGTTGTCAGCCTTACGCACCGGCCGCCTTTACCCCCACGAAATACTCCTGGTACTCATTTTTGTTAGAGGCTGGGTCGACCCCAGGGCCATAGTGGGATCGGAAGGATTTTATGTCAATGAAGAATCCACTGGCACCAGCTGGGATCGAACCAGCGACCTTCCGATTTGTAGCACAGCACCTTAACCACTGTGCTACCGCGGTCCCTCTTAAATTCAGTACTATACTTAAAATACAGTATATAATTGTTTTATTTTGTTGTTGATACAACTGTTGCGTCCAAATATCAACCCTTCAGTCTTTTTCCACAAGGAGTGAGTTCTGGGTTCAGATAGCCGGTGTCTTGTGTTCGCGCTTTGAATGAATAGCGTATTCATTTACAGCGGGAACACAAGACACCGGCTATCTTATTCCGGAACTTACTTGTAGTGAAGGGTAGATATTTGGACGGAACAGTGATATCAACAGCAAAATAATTTCATGGTGTATTTAAGTATAATACTCGAGGAAGAGATGGAGGGACCAACTTCATCTTGAGGATCAAGGAACAGGAAACACGCCTAACCCTTCAGGAATACGATGATGATGACTGATTTTAAGAATTGTAATGTTTAATCATCACCAATAATTTTAAATCGTTTGTGTAATTTATGACGTATAAGCTCAAACAAAAGCAGCACATACTAAGGAAAGGTACCTGAAGATGGCCAACAATTAAGGCCGAAACATGTCGCAGTACTAATTAACAAATAAAAGCTTTGTGCAAAAATTGAGTGTTTTACATATAGAGACATGAACTGTTTTCCTTGTGAACAGGGACTAAGTTTTATACGTACATAAATTAGACTAAAGACAAACTTCAGAACGTTCAACATCTGCTTGAGATGTGACTGTTTTATATTACAAATTCTTTGGGTAATCGAAAGATATTTTTATTTTTATTGTTACACCGTGCATGTTGTCGAGTTACTCAATTATCACACCAACCACTGTACATGTATAAAATTTACACATTAAAACATTAAAAATGCTCCGACATATTTCGGTCCTAAGCCCATAATCAGGGAGCTATATATTCCTTGCTAAAGTCATACTAGAAATAGTCACAGATTAATTTCGTTGTACAAGTTGGGTGTTGTGGCAGCATGCCGTGTTGTGTAATGTTATGTTGCGAAGCGTGCCCTGCTACGGATGTGCATTCTGTGCTTCGTTGCGTTGCAACGAAGCACAGAATGCCGTCACAACACCCAACTTGTACAACGAAATTAATCTGTGACTATTTCTAGTGTGACTTTAGCAAGGAATATATAGCTCCCTGATTATGGGCTTAGGACCGAAACATGTCGGAGCGTTTTTAATGTTTTAATGTGTAAATTTTATATATGTGCAGTAGTTGGTGTGATAATTGAGTAGTCGAAAGTTATTTATTTCACAAAATACTTTACTTCCCTGGGCAACCAGCTGAAATTAAAAGGGGATTGACTTCCATCTTACAATCACTCTTCACCCACTTCTGCTTTTTCGGTACCTTTATCTTAATGTTCCCCATTAAAACAGTGAATTAATTACATCTTGAATTTACTCGAATTTCAGTGTCCTGAGGGAGAATATACAGAGAATTTCATTAACTGGTCTTCGTCTACTCCACAATGAGAAACGCATTTGTGTGTGTCCTTCAGAAACTTGAACGTCTGAAACATCGTGGTCACAACAGCCACCTTCGTCACGGTTTTACCGGTAAAAGTATCTGTGACTTGGCTGACGTAATGAAACTCTGAATTACACGCTTTGTAAAAGCAATCATGTTGAACGACGCAGTAAATTGTGTCCGTATCAAGTAATGTGTAACAGAGAAAAAATTTGTTGAGGGCTGACAGCAAAGATAAGCCATCCACTTTTAGTTCTACACTTGTTCCCGTTACCAGACAGTCCCGGTGAACAGCACCCAGGTGCTCGTGTCTGTAATTTTGAAATCCCAACCAGGAATAGAAAAAAACTGGGTGGATGCGCAAGGGACACATAAGAATAACGGGAGATATTTGTGTGGGCGGAAGACTGCATGGCACGTGAGATTCCTGTCCGAATATATACATTATTTCGTTTTCATTACACATCTTAAACATTTCATATATATCCAAACCACTAAGCGCATTGCGGTGTTGCCAAGTATCTTTATATAATTTCGCTTCAGATAAGAATTTTATATATTCTGCCGGCATTGTGTGGGATGGCTGGAGATCAGCCTGCGCAGTTTTCAGTTCGATGCCTAATTCGGGGCATTCGTTACGGTGTTGTTCATCTCCTTTCATATGTGGCACTGTGACACCCATCCAAGTTCGAGCGTACTCAGGATCCTAGTGGCGATATCCTTATGAAACTGTACTGTCATATCTATCCTCTGTCGAGTGTGTTCGGAACTGAGACGCTGATTCCCATCCTGATATGGCACTGTGGCACTTATCGCAAGGGAGATGCTGATTCCCTTGTTGAGATGGCATTGTGGCACTCATCCGAGTTCGAGTGTGTGCTCGGAACTGAAATATTTATTCTCTTCATAAGATGGCACTGTGAAATAGTCCCAATATGGCCAAGGCTGAAAAGTATATGCCCCTCCTCGGATACCTCGGCCACACCCCTCCCCAGCTCGACATGTTTTCTGTTGTGATGCTAACATTCCTTATCAAACTGCATCGTCATGACCCTTCCAAACTCCGTGTGCTCGGTTCTAAGATGCCCATACGCTCTTTGACATGACCCTCCGATGCTCCTTCCAAGATAATGTTTCTCATGATCGCCATGTTGATATTCTGTTTGTGATGGAAGTGTGTTATCCACCCCAAGTGGCGTGTGCTCAGCATTCAGAAGCTCGCAGCGTTCCCAAGTTGCTTTCCTGGCTCTTCTTGCACGAAAATGTGCTCGGGTTTGAAATTGGGACAGTCTTCCTGACATCGAGCTGTGGTATTCTTCGACAGCTGAGAGTTCATATAGCTAAGATACTGATATCCTTTAGGAAATGCCACACTGTTGCTTCCTTCAGGATAACGGTACTCAGAACTGATATGGAACTCCAGTACTTCTTCCACGATGATGGTAGGAAGGAGCGACACGCCGGTATTCTTCTTGGGATGGAACTGCGGTATGCATCGGAAGTCGAGTGTACCCTGGATTGCCAACCTGACGTCCTTCCTCCAAATATTCTCAAGTTTCATTACGCTGTGATACAATTTTATCGCACTGCAGTTTGTCCCCCGTTGCCAGGTACCGCACAAAACCTATTCACGTTTTTTATACTATTTGTTTCGTTTCTATATTTCATCAGTCGGTTACAGGGTGTCAAAAGTCTGAAACTATGGTCTTTTTTGGGGGGGGGGTGGGGTTCTGCCCCTCACACTGATTACATACTTTGCCCATTTGGAAGAACGTGCTGACTCCAACTTCGTGCTGACTGAATTGGTTCAAGCTTCAACAATCCAGTCATCATCCTGAAGGACTAGAAAGCAGGTTCCTCTGAAACGTCAGAATATTTAATGACTACAGGGTGCTGCAACCAGAAAGACAACTGCGATTCGAACAAAAACCGCCGCGAAAACATGAAAAATTTTCTTCATGTTTGTATCGTCCATCAATGACGATTAAAACACTTTATTGTCCAACAGATGCACAAATATATAATTCGTAGATACAATTAGTATTATTATAAAATTTTTAAAAATATTTAAAATTGCTCCAACATGTTTCGGATCACAGGGGATCCATCATCAGGGAGCTTTTTAGAGTGCTTGGCTATAATTGCAGTAATGGTTTATATATTTACCCGTGGTGCGCACCACGGGTAAATATATAAATATATGGATCCCTTGTGATCCGAAACATGTTGGAGCAGTTTTAAATATTTTATAATAATTCTAATTGTATCTACGAATTATATATTTGTGCATCTGTTGGACAATAAAGTGTGTTAATGAAAAACTTTTTTCAAACATTTGTTTTGCTGCGGAGTTTCAGTCTTACCATTTGTACGACACTGCCTCTATAAGAACTGATAGTGCATGGCAGTTTGGTACTTCTTGAAACTAACATTACTATTTAAATATATTATTGTACAGTCACTTTAGGTAAAACGTGTATTATATTTTAAATGTGTATAAAACAACATATCCACCACGGCATGGCGCGTCCTCAGGTTGCGGATAGAGGAACGGCCTCCGATAAGGAGGGTAGCTGCGAATAAATTGAATAAGCAGTCACGGACAGCCGACGAGGGGTGGTCCTCCAGCTTGGGGGTTGGGTGAGGTGCTAACAACCCTTCCCTGTAAAACACTTATGTTAAGAAACATTCACAGGTGGGCTGCTGAGAACGGTAATAACAAAACAAATTTATGTGGTCGGGCAATAAAGTTCGCGAATTCATCGCGGTAAAAGTGCTCCATACATCACTGCTGAATACCACCGCGGTCGCCTTCAAAGTACTCATCTTGGGAAGCTCTGCACCACTGCCAGCGCCTTGTCCATGCTTCAAAACAATTTTGGAACTGGTTTTGTGGAATGGCCTTCAGAGCTGCCGGTGTATTACTCCTGATGTCATTAATGTCATCAAAATGCCTTCCTTTTAATATTTCCTTTATCTTCGGGAACAGAGAAAGTCACCGGTGGCTAGATCCGGTGAATAGGCAGGGTATTCCAACACAGTCATTTGTTTAGTAGCTAAAAACTTCCCTCACATACAGTGCCGTGTGATCAGGTGCATTGTCGTGATGCAAGATCCGTGAGTTGTTGGCGAAAAGTTCGGGTCATTTCCGTCTTAACTTTTTCACTCAGCCTGCCCAGTACTTCCAAATAGTAAACGTGGTTGACTGTTTGTCCAGTTGGTATAAATTCATGATGAACAATTCAGCAAAATTCTTTTGACTCTTGATTTGGACCGACGGAAATTTTTGGGTAGTGGGGAATTGGCAGTCTTCCATTGTGTACTTTACCGCTTCGTTATAGGGTCGTATTGGTAGACCCATGTTTTATCACCTGTGATGACACTGCCCAAAATGGCATCTTGCCTCTCCAAAAGGTCTTGGCAAATCGTAACTCTTCTTTGCTTTTGTTTTTCGGTAAGCTCCCTCGGGACCATTTTTGCACACGCCTTCCTCATGTCAAGATCTTCAGTTAAGATTTTCCTAACCGTTTCTCTGTCGATGTTCACTTGCTGCGTTATGATCCTGACAGTCGACGATTTTCACGCACAATTTGACGAATTTTGCAATGTTTTCTTCAGTTCTGCTTGTTGCTGGCCGTCCTGATCTCTCTTCGTCAGTGACACATTCTCTTCCCTCAGAAAAACGTTTCACCCACTTGTTAACTGCTGTTTTCTTCATGGCATTATCCCCGTAAACGTGCACTAATATCTCTACGATTTCATTTCCACTTTTTCCAAGTCTAACAAGAAATTTAATGTTCGTTCGCTGCTCTAATTCAAGCTCCGACATTCTCGCGGCGGCACACCAAAACACACTCTGACAGTAATAGATGCCACTCAGAAAGAGACTGCCATAGATCAACAACAACACAGCTGTGAAAAGCTGATATGTCAACGTCATCAAACCATACTAAGGCTTTTGTCCAGTGCTGCCACGGCAAGCACACGGTGGCGAGTTCGTGAACTTAAATGTCCGACCACGTAGGGGCAGGGTTGCGCAAATTTTCCAAACAATCTAGCAACCACCTCCAAATTCTAGGCACGACACGACACGAAACAAGTTCCATACTGGCGACACCACATTTCTGGACAGACCTGTGGTGCTGTTATGTGACGCTTTCTGTTCGGTGCGTATGAACTGACACACATTTTTATGTAAGGGGGTAGAGCTGCAGTAATTATGCTGGAAATATTAATCGCCGGGGTGACCATGCGTCCGAGATTTGTGCCACAATACTTACCGATTTTTTAAAATACTTAATGTGTGCAATGTTATTAATTGAAAAGAGATCGAACTGCAAGGACGTTAGTCACATTTACGTCAGTAATTTGCCTTTAATGAGAAATTCCTCAAGTAAACTTAACGGTTCGGCTTTATTTCAATCATCTTTTTGTGCGCGTAATAGCTTTATGGGTTTTCATTCTGGCCTTTAGCTCTTGAAATCATGGTATTAACCCGTGTATTCCGTATCAAGTATTTTGGTTAGTTCACGTGAGAGTACTGCACCATGTTCCGGCTCAACACAATATATCGTACGTAATAAATCATCAACATGCACAAGAACTTCTTTCCATTGTTACCAACATTCACAATCACATTCGGGAGCAGTCAGCTTCAGAAACGTAGTGTCTGTGTTGGATGTTGGTAACAATGCGAAGAAGTCCTTGTGATTGTTGGTGATATTACTCGTTACACAACTGTCAAAAATATATGCGTTACAATACATCGTACAGCACAACAACGCCCAGCCACGCACTTTATCTTGTTCATATCCGTGATTTAATGTTACTAAACCGCCTCTGTGGTCTAGTGGTCAGAGTTACTGGCTACAGATACAGAGGTCCCGGGTTCGACCCCCGGCGCTACCAGATTTTCTGAGTAGTATTGGGTCTGGAACGCGGTCCACTCAGCCTCGTGAGTTCAATTGAGGAGCTACTTGAATGAAAAAAGTAGCGGCTCCAGGTCTAGAAAACAGAGATTAACGACTGTGGGGACCCGTTGCGCTGACCGCGTGACACCCCTC
>Ga0123352_10021232_pt1 | contig 10348 bp, 4 predicted proteins | sample TergutLab28metaG_FD_89700 | JGI IMG/M metagenome (GOLD analysis project Ga0123352, IMG submission 89700) | Labiotermes labralis P1 segment gut microbial communities from Petit-Saut dam, French Guiana - Lab288 P1 | ecosystem: Host-associated > Arthropoda: Insects > Digestive system > Gut ... | reverse complement strand
TATACCTGTACCCACCCTCTGGGCCACACCGGCCTGTAACAGTAGAGCTATACCTGTACCCACCCTCTGGGCCACACCGGCCTGTAACAGTAGAGCTATACCTGTACCCACCCTCTGGGCCACACCGGCCTGTAACAGTAGAGCTATACCTCTACCCACCCTCTGGGCCACACCGGGCCTGTAACGGGATCACTTTACCTTTTTAATAGAATATGTGTGGAAAAAAACTAAAAATTTTATAAACGTTAGCGATTTTATGATGTGGGATTTCTTGACGTGAGTAGAAAAATGTGTCGAACATGGGGAGATTTCTGATCATGCTCCAGAACTTCGAAGTAGGATCAAAGTTTCTTTTTTTGTTACCAACTGATGCACAAGAGAATTGTTTTAAAAGGATGATTAAAATTTACATCAAAACAGCTCCAACATATTTAGGTGTTACCACCATCATCAGGGAGCGTACTGTGTGAGCTTGCTAAAGTAACAGTGTTGAAACAGCTGATTAAAGTACATCATTATAGTTAAAATGGTGGTGTGGCTGCGTATGTCACCTGGTCTGTTTATTTTGTATCTCATATTTTATAAATCTGCTTCCCTCATGAAAATGGAAATCAGAAGAGAGGTAATTTTTACAAAATTTTAAGTTTTGTTCACACATATTATATTATCGTATGGAAGTTCTCTACATGACAACAGTTGGGGGAACAAAAGGGGGGGGGGGAAGCCCCCGGTGGGGATGCCCCATCTTCTTGACACATATTGCTAGATATCTTCACATGTGGGTATATTTCTATTAGTACACCTGATCATTGTCTCAGATCTAGACATGGTAGTGTACTTGTAGTTCACTGAATGAAATTATGTTGTGTTAGATTGTTACTTACGTAGTCTGTGTGTTCTGATATTGTGTACAAATTTTTTCTGGAACGTTTCTCGTTCTGAGAAGAATTCAGCGGGATATTATCATCAAAATATATAGGTTTTTCATGTAAAATACCCGTTAGTTTGTCAGATTTTAATGAAATTTGAATTTTCTCGAAAGATTTTCAAATAACTTAAGTATCAGATTTCATGAAAATCCGTCCAGTTCCTCCGACTTGTTACGTGCGGACGGAGAGACGGACTGATAGAAATGACGAAGGTAATAATCGTTTTTCGCAATCTTGCGAACGCGCCTGAAAGTGTGACGTAAACAGCGCGCCTTTAGCTGGCAATATCGCGGTGAAAGGCCCTTTATTAACCTTTACAAAGATGTTATGGGTTTTCATGGCTGTCGCCATATTGCTTGTGTTCTGTGGGACGGTTAGAAATTGTTGCACTTGGAGAATCGGTGCACAATTACAGGTGTGTTTTAGGGTTTCAGCCAAGTGGCACCCAGAATTTTTCATTTTTTTGGGGGGGGGAGAGGGCCCAGACTGACCCTGTGGCTATACATAATTTATTTTTGATTTTCAAAATTATATTATAAAAATTATGCCGTAAGTATGACTTACAATGTGTGCATTTGTGTACATACAAATAAGACCACGCATTCTGTCAGTCAATCACAGTGTCTGATCTTCTAGTTTTTGGTTTTAATTTTATTAACGTATTTTTTCAAAATTCTAATTTACTAGCCGTCGGCCGATCTCAGTGGCCGATTTCAGCTGACGAGTAAATCATATAAAACGTTTGTTGTCACTCTGTCTTCAAATTTTTTTTTTTTTAAATTTCGGTTTGGGGTGGGGTGCAGCCCGGCAGCCCCCCCCCCGGCCTGCGCCGCTGGATTAAATAGTCCAGGTAATTAATCCAAAGGTGGTAACATTTTGTGTACAATGTATGATGGACCAAGAATAAAATTTCACTGTAAACATGAAAATGATACGTCACATCTGCGATACTGTTATTAATCAGGGAAGATATCATATGTGACATTACCGAGAAAGGTAACCGTTACAATGAGTGCATTGTAGTTTGACAGGAATGTTCTGAGACAGATTTTCCAAAACTGTAGGGTAAAAAAGGTAAAGTGCACCGTTGTACAGGCACTGAGGCTCTGTACAGGCCGTACGGCCTATAGGGAGAGTAGAGGTATAGGTAAAGGTAAAGTGCACCGTTGTACAGGCACTGAGGCTCTGTACAGGCTGTACGGCTCATAAGGGGAGTAGAGGTATAGGTAAAGATAAAGTGCACCGTTGTACAGGCTCTGAGGCTCTGTACAGGCCATACGGCCCATAGGGGGAGTAGAGGTATAGCTCTACTCTTTCTTTACCACGGCACTAGAAGGGGTGAGGGGTCAACGTCACGCCCTGGCCGCTCTTTACCCCCGGGAAAGACCCGGTACCCATTGTATAGGAGGCTGGACAGGTATGGAAAATCTCGTCCCCACCGGGATTCGATCCCCGGACCGTCCAGCCCGTAGCCATTCGCTATACTGACTACGCTACCCGGCCCACAGAACTGTAGGGGCCACCACAAAATTCCAGATGCAAGGAAGACTGATGGAGCAGATTCTGTACCAAAGACCCTCCATTATCAGACACCAGCATGCAAAATTTAGTCATCCGGTCACCTGGCACCCAATATATGTGTTTTTTGACAATAAAACGAAGTATTTATACTCTAGCATGTTTTCGTTATGTTGGGGTGCCACAGATTAAGTAACAGAAAGCCAAAATATTGTCATTTCAGTTAAATGGCCCTATTTACCAAAAACTGTAAGAGATTTGCTGAATACTCTGCCAAGTTGATGCACACCAACTGTCATAACCTTGCATATCATCAGTTGATGTTCTGACTTACTTTGGTAGTGGGATGTGTGATAAACGATGACCAACTAATCATATTTTGGAATAACATTCTTCATGGTGTATGTATTTATCAGCATTACACCCCATTTGGTGGATATTTGGTATCAGTGGCCACAGTAAAATGGGGTCTCTTTAAGCTTATATGTAAGGTTGATCAGTTGCAGTAAATACGCATTTAGTGTGAAAATTTTCATGTTCCTAAAAATGTTATGTGGTTAATTTGACGTTCTGTTGACCGTGCATGGTGATAAATTCTTATAATAAAACCAACTAGATACACTAATTTCTCAGATTTATTTTTGGAATAAAACTCTACATGACGGATCAGCTCCGTCCTGAACCTGCTCGCAAGTTGTCAGCAAACCTGTATGACATACACCATTGTTGTGTATACAGTGAAAAACTCCTGATGATGGACAGAGGAATTGTCTGAAACATGTGGAATTTTATTTCAAAAATAAATTTGAGAAATTAGTGTATCTAGTTGGTTTTATTATATAAGAAGTTATTTGGTTAGTTTAATTTGTGTTCTTATGTTAACATTCTAAAGACTGATGGAGAGGATGTGGCCTTTTTATAAATGTGCTGAGATTCCTGTGTGGAGAAAAAAGTGGCTTGGTTTAGAATCCAGCGCTCTGGACAGAATATCTGTCAGCAAGCCAATGCAAGCCTGTAATTGAGAAACAACTGCTGCATGAAAAGGTGACTTTTGGGACTAAATAACTGCAATATGAGGTCACTGAAGCACAATTTATTACAGTAACTTTCATTCATTCATTCCATTCACATGTGCAGAATGCGATGATTGCTTGCAGTTCACAGGAATTTCTTCCATTCCTCTCTGTTATATACCCTTTCCTTCTGCCCTTTTCCACCATCTAGTTTTCCATCCTACTTCACTTCATCTTGCCATCAGTTTCTTGGTCTGCTTCTCAGCCTTGTTGTTTCCAAATTCATATATAATACTTTTTTAAGAATTCTGTTTTCTTCCATTCTGTCTACATGCCCAAACAAACATAACCTATTTAACCTTATTGTCTCTGTTATAATGGGGTTTTAAATTATTGCATAAATGTCCTTATTTGTTAATATTCTGCAATTTTCTCTTTCATTGTCTTATACTGGGCCTAAAATTTTTTAGAAATGTTTATTTCCTTTGTGTCTCTGTTAGTATTCAGGTTTCTTATGCAAATCAGAAACATGGATACAGCAACTGTTCAGACTACAATAAAATCTGATACTGGTCTTTTCAAATGACTAAGACCCAGTGCTTATTGTTTGTTCCCATTTACAGCGTCCGTTGGAGAAACCAGATGGACTCGATGTGTCTGATCAATCAAAAGTTCATCCTCAACATTTGTGTGAGATGTGTAAATCTCTGGGTTACTACTGTCGTCGTGTGCAGCTCTAACACCATAGGACTTTCGTCACATCACTGTGGCAGCTTGCTTATGGAGACAGTACATGTAAATTCATTATAGTGAGTTGTTAAGACTTGGTTTATGTGAGAGGTTCGTAATCAAAGACGAGGCCCATCCTATTTTCCTTAGATTCAAGGAAAACAACAGCATCAGGGAGAGAAAAAGAAATAATTAGAGTTGGCAAACAACACTGGATGATAGAAAACTTGAATGCTGCCAAGAACTTGAGCTAATTCTGTCTAGCAAAATTCAGGTTGAAGCTTGCATCCCTCAGCCTGCACCTGTTGTTGCCACCATTAAACCTCTTCGCTCATACATTTGCACAGGAAATGTTCACATTCAGCACCTCTTATAAAACAGTCCAAGTTTCAGATCATTTTGAAATGTATTGGCAGTACTACTAAGAGGTTAATGATTTGTGCTTTTTGGCAGAGTACCCATTTCTGATGCGTTTCTACTCAGGAATCTTCAAGTCACTGTAGTTTAGAAACCTAAATTAAAGTAGTGCATCACTGCTGGTCTGGAACAGCGCTTTTTAAACAGTGGTACGCGTACAGTCGCCTGGTGGTACATGAAGAAATTTAGGATTTTTTTTTCAGTAATTAAAATTTGGAAATGTTAATTGCACTATTAATTTTTTTTTTAAAATGCCTTGAACTTAGAGACAGACATTTAAAGCATACACCAAGATACTGTTTCATTGTTGGAATATAAATAGAGATTTTTCTCTCTTGTCTGGTCACATTAAATTACAGAAATAGCAACTGCAAAATCTGAGGTTTCCATAGCATTGTTGTTCTGATGGTTAGCTTGTTTGAAGACTTCAAACCTGGCAGCCAGTGAAACATCCTGGAAGACCAGTATTTTGAAAATAGAAATTAATATTTCCTGTACCTAGTGTTGCATGTACTACATGGTTCGTTTTGTGTCTGTGGTATGTGTACATATTTTGTATTGTGACTGTGGTACACAAGAAGAAAAGTTTGTAAAGCACTGGTCTAGAACATGGACAGTGACTTTAATGAGCAATGCTCTTGTACTTCGTTGATGATGATTCATCTTATAGATTACATTGGTCCTGTAAGGTGGATCATGGCTATGAGACTGACCATTAGACTTGCCATACTGGCATCAGCAAGATAAGAATGAATAAACGTGAAATCAGTCACACCCATCTGAATAGCATTTTAGTCTTGCTATGAGGGTAATCACTGAATTGCCTTTAAACTTCAAAGGAATCATAGTGTGTGTGGCAGAAATGGCCTAATTTGCAGAGGTACGAGTAACATTTGCTATTAACTTGTTCCATGAAATTCATATCACGTCCATGCCGGTTTAGGCATTTCAGTATGTGTAGGAAGTTGTATTATCACCAGCTAACTAGGGTTTGGTGTTTGGTTTTTAACTTGTTTGGTGTGCAAAGAAGAGGTTGGAGAGTGTAGTGGAAGTAACATACATGTAAGTAACATTGCTTTTATTAGCAGTAATTTTATTTAGTGCCCATCAGTTTCTCTCTCTTACAGCACAAAAGACACCGATGTACTTACCAACATATTCCAATAATCCTGCGTTTCTTTTGTTGGATTTGGAGTGCTGTGGCGTCACTTCGGTGTCTTTTAATGCACACTTTGAAGATTTGTTTTGTGTCCTAACGACTGGGAAGGTGCACAGCCACCAGTGACACATATGCTTTGGTTATGTGGCATGTACAGCACAAGTTTCAAACAGATTTTCAGGTTTGTGGGGGCCATAAAAGAAGCAATAAAGGTGGCTTTGATATTGCTGGTCAGAGCCTGGTGACTTACACACCAGTAAGAATGACCGTACATATATGTGCATTTTTTTAACTCTGCTATTTATGTTTTATACAACTTTAGCCCCCCTATCATTTATGATATGTACCCTTCAATCCTTCTGCGTGCCCTTCCATTCAGAACCTTTGTCGTAGAATTATCAAGCTGTCTTCTTCATTGGTGATGTGCTTGTTGCAGAATCATATGCTTTTATAACATGTTCTGTTCGTGTAGTGCTGCTTGTTGCCGACATCTTATTAGTACCAGCTTTCCATGTTTATAAACAGTTCTTCTTACAGAAGTGGACTTGTGGGCTGTTGCTTGTATGCACAAAGCAATTTGCTGCTTAATAGAACCTTAATGTGAGCATTTTCTGGAGAATACTAGTGGTTATATTTTAGGATATGCTAAATATAGGCAGCTGTGAGCTGCAGTGCTGTTTGTGCTTGCCCTCACTCCCGTGGCCAGGATAGTTTGTATCAGTGTGTCAGAGGGAAGTTTGAAAAATTGAAGGGAATTTTACTTCGGTAAATATATGGATATTAGCAAATGTCTCACTTTAATATATATATATAAAACAAGTTGTGTAATTTTGATAAAAAAAACTTTTTTGTTTTGCCTTGTCAGACTGCTCCAACTGAGTATGAATATTTTAATGCTTATATTTTTCATTGTCCATCAGGAGACTATGTTTCAAAACTGTGTGAAAATACATGCTTCAAGTAACAGCTGGAGATTTGGAGAGTGTTTGTTATGAACAGAGTGAAGTACTCGAAAATTATTAATGGTCCATGCAGTAAGATAAGTCACAACACACACAAACACAAACAAACAAACAAACAAACAAAAACACACACACACACACACACACACACACACACACACACACACACACACACCACCACCACCACAACACAAACAAACATACCGGCAGCTGCACTGTAATTATATACAGTGATATGCAACGTGTGGTCAACTTCCTACATGTTTCGACCTTTTTTTGTCCATCTTCAGGGAGGTGTTCAACAAAAAAAATGTATTAATGGCTAGCCGCAACATAGATGTGCACATTTTTTCTATGTTATATGTAACCATTAATGTATTTTTTTGGTCAGATACGTCCCTGAAGATGGCCCTAAAAGGCCGAACCACGTGGGAGGTTTGCTACACGTTGGATATCATTAATTTTACTATTTGATATTGAGAAGTGGATTAAACAGGATAGGTATTTCAGGAATTTGTTCTGTAGTCATCATTTTTCATTGTGGTTGTTTTGAGTGTCAGTATTGAATTTACTTTACATCTTGCTGCAAAATGTATTAATATCTGTAGTTGATTGGCCGTGAGTGTTGTTAATGTGTGTGGAAGAAAAGAATCTTCTCTTTTAAGACATTTAATGTTGGTTTTATTACTGTATTGTATGAGGCCCAGATGTTGGTTATGTGAGGCCCGTGTATAGCTGTGGGCTCTAGTATGTTAGGCAGAGTATAGGTGGGTTTGTGAGTGTTCTCATGATGCACAATCTTCATGTGCAGTAGTACATGTTTTTATTATGGTATTCATAAAATTTTATATTGCTTTATGTATTATATTATGTATGTATACATACACACACATGTAGTCAAACTCATAACATCATGAAAGGGTTATTTTGTGTTGTAATAAATGAGTACTTCTCTGAGTAATATGATGTGGTTAACAATGACAAATTAATTGGTACCACAGAGTATGACACTATAAACCAGGTGACACATAAACTGATGTCATTAAAACTGGTTTTGACTGTGTGTGTTTTATGTTACTCCAATATGCCAAAGACAGAATTCAGCGTGCCATATATTGAAATTCTTCCCTCTGTGCCATCATGAATGAAGTGTAGTGATGAGGCCATGGAATATGTGAGACAGTATTGTTATTGTGGTAATACTTGTTTATATGTATAGAGAATTTCATACCTTACAACTGTTTATTAAGCCTGGAAAATGTCCCCCAAAAAATCATCCTATGCACATAGACTGGAAGGTCAAATTGTACAGAGTTCATCAGCCTGTCATAATTATAGGGCCTGTGTTTCAACTTGTAGCATCTTGTGAGGCGAGAAGTACTGTGAGTGCAGTGCAGTGTCCTGGGTAACTTTTGTAGTTACACTAATGTTATATTCAAAAGGGCAATGGACACAAGTCTCCCCCCCCCCCTCAAAAAAAAACCAAGAAAGAACCAGACGCCAATGATTATTGTGTCTGTAATTGGTAAGTCAGTCACTGTTGTTCTTAGCAGTAGCCCAGATGGTTATTCACACACTGCTGCATGTTTATTACATTTTATCTATTTGCTGTCTCTGTATGAACCAGTGATATTTAGATTGGTTGAGCAACAGTCCATTGTGTTTGTGTGTGTGTTCGTGCATGCACGTGTGCTTGAAATGTTTGTGTGAAAACAATTTTAATACTACTTTGTTACCTGTGAAACTCACTTGCAAATATCTTACTCATATTGCAGTGTTTTCCTTGAATTTGTGCCTGGTTGCGGACATCTGTGTCATGCATGTGTGGTGAACCCAGTCATTCAGTTTGTGTTATCCTTAGATTGTGTATTGTCTAGGGAGAGGTGTGCACAGTGCTCATGTACACATATTGCGCCAAAATTTGCAGTAGGAAACCAGAACCTGAGTTAGAGACACACTTACAGACCTCTTGTTACTGTCTACAACATTGTACCGTATGGCACCGTTCCATAGTCCCATTCCCATGTGCTAATACGTGTGTGACTCTTAAACCGGCATATTTGTCACTTTTGATAACACGGATCTTTGGCTCAGGGCCGCTTTCTTTCCAATTCATGTGATGTTCCTTTAGGGAATTGCATCTGTAGATGGTGGGATGCCGTCGTGGTCTATGCAAAATTACGTCAGGCGTGTCATGTAACTATTATTTGATTTGCATGTGTGCATGCACACATGGCAGTTTAAAATTATTTGCAAATCAAATGATTTTAGTAGTCCTTTGAGGTACACATGTGTAAGACGTATTGGTGGTGACATGGAGTTTACGATATTGTGTGCTGTGTTCGACTGTATACAACATATTTCAGTCAAGTACAACTTTGTTATTACTGTATTATGTTGTGCCTCTTGGTACTGCTGTACTATCATCAGACGCATCATTCATTACATTGCGTTCCAATTTTACACATTATTTTTCAAACCTGAATGATGTGCTGCTGTATGCTGCACAGTTGTAGTAAGGCCACAGAAAGGGGTCCCATGGAATGAACCATTCACATCTTTCTTAAACTGTTACACTACCCTCCAGCCTTCTGTATTCCCATTAACTCTTCCAGCTGTTGAGTTGGTAGTGATAACCTTCATGATCCTCCAGCAGTTTGGATTTGTAGGGGAATGCAAGTGTAATTAGAGAGCAGGGTGCTATTGGACATCCATCCGTGGGCTGAATATAAATGCCAGTTACTTCTGTCCCTCCTTTTCTGTGCAAGGTACTGTGTCCTTCACTGAGTTGTGCCTCCCTGTCCCTATCAAATAGTGTGTGAGGTGCAATACTTCACATCGCATCGGGTTCTGCAGTCATATCTTTGGACGAGCATGACCGTATTCAAGTTTATACTGTAGAAGAGTAATGTTGCCTTGATTTGTATAAATTGTGCAGTTTATATCTGGCCTCAAGTATTCGCTGATATTTGGCAGAAGTACCGCTTGGATATTGTGGTTTATAATGTATAAATAAGAAAATATTATTGTTAAAGGAGTGATTTGCTGTATACTGTTTATATTATATATTATATTTTGTGATTATTTGTTCTTAAATTTCCCACAAAGTACATGTAAGTTCCATTTGTTACCTGTACAGAAATGTACTTACTCAAATTGTGTATGTGATTTAACCCATTTGGTGCTAGGTTTTACATGCACTGAATGCCTTTGCCATTTGTTGTATTACTCTGTTTTTTTTAAGTAGCACAGAAAGGGTTGATTTTGCAATAATTCTTTGTGGTGCAATATGAGCTTGATGTTCGTAGACCTTTTAATTGAGTATCCTTTTTTCTATTTTATCATATGCATTGAAGGTTAAACAGTTCTAAGCCAAGTGCCTTATATTGTAATGCAGTGCCTTGAAGGTTATTGGCACTGATTCTGATCAAACTGACATGATTCTGACTAAGATACCCACTAGTTTTATATACAGTATAATTTCAGTATTTATTTTCATTGTTACACCGTGCATGTTGTTGAGTTACTCAATTATTATACCAACTACTGCACATATATAAAATTTACACATTAAAACATTAAAAACGCTCTGACATGTTTCGGTCCTAGGACCATCATCAG
>Ga0123352_10021231_pt1 | contig 10348 bp, 7 predicted proteins | sample TergutLab28metaG_FD_89700 | JGI IMG/M metagenome (GOLD analysis project Ga0123352, IMG submission 89700) | Labiotermes labralis P1 segment gut microbial communities from Petit-Saut dam, French Guiana - Lab288 P1 | ecosystem: Host-associated > Arthropoda: Insects > Digestive system > Gut ... | reverse complement strand
GTAATTCAACAGAATAGTCGTAAGCCCCTGATGATGGATATATTAATGTCCGAAACATGTTGAGCGCATAAGAAGTGAAATAAAAATAGCAAGTGACATCAAGTTGGTCTTTTGTTTTCAACTATTACAATGATGCAGGTCCAATAAATATAAGAATAAAAAAAATGCAATTACGGTTTAAATCTAACCATCTCAGTCATTACCCGACACATGACAGAACACTGACCTTCTTCATATGGCAATGACTTATTTAACATTATACTACGTTATATATGCAGCTGACACCTTACATTCACTATAAGGAGCAGCAACAAAATATGTACCCAACATAAACATGTTATACATAGTAACATATTTAACACAAGCAACAGCGTGTCCAAGAGCTAAAGATTCCTTTAGCAAGGGTCTCACGTAGCCTGTATAGAGTAATTGCTGTCAACAGAAACACTAAGCAAACACACTAATGATACTGCGCGAATCAACAGCAACAAAGTAATTCAGCCTCACCTCTACGTCCATGGACTGACGACAGCAATTGACACGTCATCGCATCTCCGTGAATTGCCACTCTAAGTGGCACTCAGAAATTATTACCATGTCTTACCGATTCTGGAAGAGGAACATCACTAATACGCAGCGAGAATTCTATACGTTTGCCGAAATGAATGCATCATATAATCAAAATGAAATGCAATACTGAAGCAGCTATTAAACGTAATATGGTAGAAGTCTAAAGGTTTTGTGAAGAAGTTGTGTCTGTGATGTGAGGCAAATACTAGGATTTCAATCCTCTTTTTTCAACGTCCAACATACGCTGCACATCAGTAATGTGTACAATTATTTCAAGGGCCGAACGTGCAATTCAACATTTCCTTCTCTCTTTACAGAATTCTTGCCGTCCAAAACAAAAATGTGAAATATCTTACACAGTTACAGTTCAACCTCCATGTCCAGAGCCACAGAAACTTGTGCAATATCTTGACGACGGCTCACTAATTAATTAATTCATTCGTTATAATTAATTCACTCATTTACTCAGTAACAAACTCCATGGAGCAGAGTCCTTGCCGACAAGCTAAGAGTTTTACATCTAGTCAAGAAATTCCCGCATTTTATGGAACCCGAAGTTTCATTACCGCAATCACAATCGCCCGTCACATCTCCCTGTCCTAAGCCAGATCAATCCAGTCAAAGCCTCCAAATCTCACTTCCTGAAGATCCATTTTTAACAGTTTAAGACGTTCCATGTTCCGTGTTTTAATCACATGTATAAAATTCTTAAAGGAACCCCAATAACTACACTCGAATGTATGAATGTAACTTTATTAAACAGTAATCACCTACATGTTTCGGACACTCATATAGCCATCTTCAGGGTCATGAGGACAAGAATACAAATACAATTACAATGTGTCGAAATCACTTCAGTTAAAAATTCTTGTCCTCATCACCTTGAAGATGGCCACATTAGTGGTAGAAACATGTCAATGATTACTATGTAATAAAATTATATTCATAAATCCAAGAGCATTTGTTGGTGCCTTCTAAATTTTTGTAATTGCATTTTCTCACTCACTCACTCACTCATCTATTAAATAACGTGTGATTTATAGACTTATACAAAATTCAATATATGCATCTACATGATCTTCCGAAGGTTTCTAAAATGTTTCATTCATATGAATGCGATGTTAAATATTGTGCAATTTGTGAAAACTATGCGACTTTTCGTAGGTTGGAGGTACAACCGGCTCCAGCACATTGGGCGTCCTTACATTCACAAATTCTTCTTTATTTTATTCTCAGTACCAGTGACGATGGTTAAGATCGAAACCGAGACCACCTAAACTGTATGCTCAACACACTAAGCACCAGACCCGTTAGTAGGTTATATTTTAAATCATCCGTCATAAAATAGGAGTACAGCCAAGTCCCGAAACCTCGCGTATGTCACACACAATAAATGTAATATAAAACGCTCGATTAACAGCAGTAGGCCTACAATGTGTAAAACGGCTTTGGAAAGGGTCAAAACGTCAAGTTACGGAGCGGTTGAACGAAATACTGCAACAGACTGTACAGAAGGGAAATTACAGAGCGTACTGCCAATGATGGCGAGCAAGAGGACATAGCACGTGTAACACAGATACTACAGTTACCTGTTAAAGTGAGAGGATCAGCTGAATTATCACAAAGAAATTAGTTTTAGACTTTTTAAACTCTTTGAAGATTAACAATAACGTGCATTAAATGTAAAGCTTCATGTTGCAGAGAACACTGTGAGGGTACATTATAGGGACATACCGGTAAGTGCTAGTTTAGAGATATAATGGCTAATTTTAGTAAGAACCATTTTGAACATAACAATACGCTGCTTGAACAAAATGCAAATATTTTAGTATTAAGAGTAGCGGTATTTATATAAACCATTATGGGACGTCCCAAGGCCCAGGGGGTTAGCTACCGGTCTGTCACTGCGGAGACACGAGTTTGATTCTAGGCCAGGTGGTATGGGATTTGTGGTGGACAAAGTGCCACTGTGACAGGTTCTTATCCGAATACTTCGGTTCTTCCCTGTCAGAATCAGTCCACCACCGACACTACATAATCTTAGCAACTGACAGCACCGTCAACACTACGCTTTAAAGGGTAAATAGACCTTGTGGGCCTAAGCCTCCACATTATAGAGATTGTGAGATCACAATCAGGCACAACCATATTCGGTAGGACTCCTCTGGATGACTGATCGGCCATCGCAGATACCTCTACCTGATCATACACAACGCTCAAAACAGACAGATACTTAAGTCGCTGGGGGGATTCAAACCCGCAACCTCATCAAGCGAGCGGCCGCCATCAGAAACTATGGAATTACCCATCTGAAACAACAACTACTATATCAAAGTTAATATAAAATTGCAAATACATGTACATTGAGTTTAAAAAAATAATAAGGAAACCGGAAATGAACAAAAAGGAGTCAAGTAAGAAAATGAAACTAACAAATCCCTTCTAAAGAATTACTTTGTATATCTGCTATCAATAGGATTTTATTCGCATTAACAGGCTTGTTAAAAGGGAGACAGTATTTTCAAAAGTACGACACAACTGAGTAAACTCATACGGACAGCTTTGTTATAAATGAATTAAAATGAGCATTTCACAGCGTTTCTGCAAAGTGTTGAGAGCTCGAACAGCTTTCAGTGAAATTAACTGCTAATGCACTCTAACTGAAAGACCCTTTGATTTCCCAGCACTAAGATAAAGTTCTCACTCCCTGGCGAAAATTCCTTCGTGAGAAGTTAAATAACCACTCGGTCACTTGAGAAATTCCCCATCCCTTACGGAAACTTAGAAGTTTATCTCCCTTCTCACAACAGATGGCCACAGGACCCTATTCTAAACCACAATCAGCTAGGCCGCACCTTCCAACTCTACGTATTTAAGACACATATTAATGTTATCCGTCAGTCTACATCTTGGTCTGCCAAGCAGTCGTATCTTTAGGTTTGGCGCCCAAAATTTTGTACGCATATCTAATATATCCCATGCAGGCTACACATATTGTTCTTCAAATTATTCTGGATTTGATCACTTAATAACACTTCTAAGAGGATGACAGTTTATAAAACTCCTGATTATGAAGTTGTATTCATTCTCTTCTCCCTCAGTCTTAGCTGCAAATATTTTCACAGATAACCAGCTCTCAAATAGCTTCAATGTATGAGCTGAAATTATAAATCCAAGCAGAGGCTAAAAATGTAAGAGTATAGTACTTTAAATAGAATAGAATAAATTTGTTCAGTTCAACAACGGAAGCGTACATTTACAAATTCACCTCGGTATCAGAAGGAGATAAGTGGTCAAAGTCGTGTACTTGGTGTTTTATCCATGAGGAAAGGATCACAGATAAGGGGAGATGTATGGAATCCGGACCAAACAAATAGGTGGTAGTGGACATAACCTCATGACCTTACCGGGAATTGAATCTCGGTCATCCAGCCCAGAATCAGTTAAAACACCGCGTGTCCGCAAATAGATTTTTCTTCCCTCCAATTTTGATAATTTATTGACTCAGAGTTGCTGTAAGTTACAACATTAAAACACATCCCAAATAAAATGTCAATTTAAAAGTTCTACAAAGAGTAGTTAGTCATTAGCAAGTTCAATGCGCATGCCTTAAGTTTCTCAAGCAACATAAAACCGATATTCAACCTCCTACCATACATTGTGGGGAATTTATCGATTAGTTTTTTGTACAGACCTCGCTCATCAGTGTCTTGAGCTCGAAACGATCGTTTACTTGGGGGAATCTTCCCGCCCTTTTGTTGAAACTGTCGCTGCACTGTAAAAACAGATATCGTTTGCGGAAACTTTAACAAGCATAACGCCTTTTCCGCCCAGGATGCCATTTTGCCGTACTGACAAATGTAACTCTGCCTGGCGGGCACAATATAAAGCTGGCTTCAATCTCGCGCCAAGTTTGAAATCTTCGAGTTGATCTGCACAAGTTTTGGCATTAGAAAGAATAAGAAAATCCGAAAAATCATGTACGGACAATTTTATATAAGACATCCCGGAGTGTGTTGTCTGTACTTGAGGTTATGTCACTTTTTATGACAATACAAAATCTTCTTCAATAAAAAAATCGACCTTAATGAAGTCTACATTTTATGTCATCTATAAATTCATATTAAATCTCACTGGCAGTTATCTTGCCAGTCGCGTCACACAGATACATTTGCTAATTGGTTTATAATCAATGTAATTTTACATTCGTAACATATAAAGTGACTCAAGTGTTTCTATTCACGAGGTGTAACGCAGCGTAGAGTAGAAGGCACAAACACTCTGTAAAATCAGAAGAGCAAGTGTCCGTTTTCTCCAAGTAACTATGGCGGAAGTTGTTTTGACTTTGTGTATGCTGGGGTCTCGCAATCTAAAGCATACAAATTAGTCAGATGCCGCAGCCCACTGCAAGAAAGATACCAATTATTTGTATCTGTCTCTGTGTCTGCTTTATCCAGGACACATAATGAGGACCTCTTGGCAATGCAATTCGTTATATTTGTTGACAGAGCTTGAATTACTGTCATTATTTTAAAGCCAAATTTATTAAACAGGCTACAGTTCTACCATTCATTATACCAGACCCAGTTTCCTCTTTGGTTCAGGTTTAATACAATACTTAACCTAAATGAAGGAATATCATAACAATTATGACAGTAATGGATTAAAAATTCAAAACGAGACATTCTGTGTAGTTTAATGACAAAAGTAGATTTATCATACTCATATTACGTTGGACATTGTGCATTTCTGACGTCATATAAGCCTATATTTTATATAGGCCTACATGACGTCATGGGAGTTGGTTATGCTGCTCAAGCCAATTGTTATGATTTCATCGAGAGATCGTAATTATATGTTATTCGAAATTTAGTGGCGAAAGTTGGGTCCATTTTCAGAATTCTTTAAACATCCTCAGTACCACGAAAACGGAGACCACCTTCCCGAGCAGGACACACCGTCACATCAAACATGCCTCAAGACATTGGATAATACACAGCAAATTAAAATATTTGTAAAATTCAACATAATATAGTTTTTATCCCACACAGGAATGTTACAGAATTCTGTTTATCCAACAGTCAGTTAGTTCCTTTACGAGAAAAATTGACTTAAAAACACGTGACAAGTTTCCGATATGGTGACAAACTGACACTGTTTTACGTAAGCCACAAATAAGCCTTCATTTAATAATTTGTTCTATCCTTTGATGAGGTTGCATCTTATCATGTGAATTTATGTTCAGCTGACCTCGAATCGCTGTCAGAAGCAATTTTAAATTTGTACACTTCCGAACTTGGATAAGAGTACGTTATATTGAGTATAAGTACCTGTACTTATGTGACCAATCTGAAGATTTTAATTCTAGTTGGAAATGAACAGATACAGCCGACACGATAAATTATGGGTTTGTATTCAACACCACTGAATGTCGAGTACAATCAGTTTATGAAAGTAGGAAGAGGCTCTACTCCCTACATCATGATGTAAAAAAGGATGAGATGAATGCAGTACCCATAATGCTTCTCACAAATAAGCATAAATCGTTTGCATTTTTAACTAATCTTACACCTAGTGTGTCCCTAGTTATTAGCTACTCTCGGAGTCTAAAGTTAATCATAGGGTTTTTTTCATGCTAGGCATCCCCATGCGCTTAATAATACTAAATATTAGTGTGTAACTGCCGTCGACACAACAACTTATTAATAATACAGAGTGATTAAAAAAAGATGGACTCAAAGAGCCTGTACCAGTTGTAGGCTTGAACAGTAAACGGCGCCTCAACACACGCCAGACAGTTGGTTGCGGTATTCCAAGTTTTCTGCTCGCTCTACGGGTTGACTTGCGTGGGCTACGCTCAAAACTCTCTTGAATTCGTCTCACGTTCTCCTCTGATACACGTGGTCGGCCGGAGCTTTTGCCTTTACACAAACAGCCTATTTGCCCAAATTGGTGATTCCAACGACAAATTCTCTTCCTAGTTGGAGGTTGAATGTTGAAACGCAGTCGCCGACTCAGTTTCAATGAACTCACGAACGCAAAAAATCTTGTGCTGCATAGTAGTCATTTTGTTCTCAACTGACGTTGCTGCACGACTGTGCATTAGGCGAGCGCTCTAGCAGTAGTATTTGAAAATTTAGGACTTCCTCTTTCAAATGTTATGTAGATCATTCATATACTTTGTATAGTTCAGGCAATATAGACGTACGAAATTGAGTCAATCTTTGTAAATCACCTTTAGAGTACAAGGTCACATGTTACGATCCACACTGACGTCATCTTTAGGCAAGTATTTTACATAAAATAAATAACAATTCTATTCGTAACTTCTATGTAGAGAGATGAAGACTTAAATCCCTACTTGAAATATAATACCTAAGGCAAATGAGTATCACAGTGTTAATATCGCATTACTGCACATTTTACCGATTTTAAGACTGTTTTGTTCCTCTGTAACATGTATTATGCTTTAAGTCAGAAACGAGATGTCAATCTATCAGTATATAAGTTCCACATGCAATTGTATTTTTTTTAAAGTATTGGCCTGAAGATGACCTAAATGTAGTTCCAGACATGTTGCCATATACTCTAAAAATCTGATAGTAATATTAATACATAGTTGTAATAGGTGTTTCGAAAGCAATTGCATGCTACTTTGAAACAGAGGCCTGTTAATGGAACTGGTTGGTTTTTCGTAAACATTTAAGAACATAGAACATTTATAACGTTGTAGCTTTGTAAATATAATCTAACTTAATATCGCCTCTGGAATTTTTCGGATCTCGTAATCAGAAAAGTAAAACACTTTGGAATTAGGATGGGGTTCCCATACTCAGGTAAAAGGACTGAAAAGGCGACTACTCATTTGGATTTAAAAGGAAGATCTAGTGCCATTCACTATGCAATTTCATCATGTTTAAGGACGGCGCAATGAAAAACTACCAAGGAGCAAGTTCCTCCGCCAAAATGGCAGCGCGTCTGTATTGTCTGTATCGTCGACTTCAGACAATTTTACAAATGATAACGGAGATTTTAGTGCTAGTTCACATTTCGTTAGATAATAATGTCACTGAAGACCGAGTCACAGAATGGCATGTCACGCACGCACATTTTCCTTTAGGGACAATCATGTATAGATTTAGGAGAATGGAGTATGACTTTCTTGTTCCACCGTTTAACTAAATTAGCACATTAGTTTTGTCTTAAAATCAATTCTCTTTTAAAATAACTCGATTCCTGTCCTTTCCGTCCACTCTCACAATAAAGGACGACATTTCATACGAATACGAGACCAAAAAGCAATTATGTACTCATATCAATTGAGATTAGTGCAGTGTGATCAAATTTCTGGCCAAAAGGAGACATGATACTGCAATTCAAAATTACGCAACTTCCCGTGCGTTTGTTTTGTCTTATAACAGTGTTACAATACGACAACTAAGTCACAAAATATTCTCTGAAATTTCCTCTTGGGTCCCGTATTTTAAATTCATGAAGGGCTGAAGCTCTGAATTTCCATCTGTGCCTAAATCACAACCGTGAAATTATGTTGAGCATAAAAGTGTACAAAATGGCCGGACTGTGCCATCCCAAAACGTACAAATCCTGTATAAATCACTGTATAGTTACCGTAGCACTCGTAGGGGGAAGAGGATGCAGCTGTTGTTGATAAGTTCCCCACTAATGGTACAGCTCATGATCCTGTCTCACACAAACACACACACATACAGCAACTGTTCAGCTCAAGAAATAAATTTAGCTAGCATCGCAGCTAAGTATTGTTCACTGATCCCTGTGCAGTAATGTACGAAAATGCAGCACGATCCGTCAAAAACGGAAGCTAAGCGACCTAACTTAGAAATGCTTTTCCATTCGCAAGTCGTGAGCAGTTTATTAACAGTGCGTGTTTCGGATGCAAAACGATCTTCATGTTACACTACTTTCCCATGATTTAGTGGAGTTAGAATTTACCTCGACAGATGGGAAACGCAGGCGTATCTTAAGATGTCCAACGTAATTAAATTAAAACGTCTCACTCTATTCAGTCTGAAACAGTTTGTAACACAAAACATGGGAAACGGTTTCCGCTGTAACAATAGAAGCACTAGTACCAGTATACAAATGTAGTAGAGTTCCACTGCATGCCAATGAGCCTGTGCTACTCTATCCTCCCTCTCCAGGTGCCCCCTACTAAATTATTAAATTCGTACAGCTTTTATATGAAACCCATAACAACTGTCCAGCAAGATGAGAGTAATTAGTTCATACCTATTGCCAGCTACACTTAATGTAACTCTGTTTTGAAGCTTTGAGCCACATTCGTTTTAATATAAAGCCACAGGGCATATGCGGAATTTGTTTTACACACGTCTCCTACAAAACATATTATTATAAAATTTAAATTCTTTTCCTTACTTTGAATATTTGAGAATAAAAGATATATATCTTAATAGCAGCAGATGTCTCACACAGAAGTAGAATTGCTCTTATGGGAATGTTTCTATGTTTTCCGCAATTCACACTGAAAACTAAGAGAAAACATAATCTATTAAACAGAAACCGTTCGAAGCGGAAAGGTCAATTGAAAAATTTTTGCAGTCTTCTGCTTTATTACTGTTTCCTGTTTACATAATTTAATTTCCTTCTTACAATTTGTTTAGCAGGAAACATTATTACTACAGGTGGAAAAGACTTGATTCGTAAAGTAAAATGCAGAGATGTATGTTATTTTATTAGAATATCGGAAGGGGCGGAAAGAAATAAAGAGAAAAAAGGGAACGTGTAAAAATCTGATGGAATGAAAAGATCTGTGGACAAAAAAACGATAAGTGTCCGTATATTATTTACCTGCAAATAAAGTACATGGTGGGAAACCAGAATTATATTGCGAATAACTACAGTAACAAAATTGGCAGGTATATTGGCATATTACGCAAAAAGTTCGTGATAACGTGACTACACACTGAGGACTCAGTGACAGCAGGGCTTGTTAAATCCCCCCGTCCATGTGGGGTACCAGAATTACTGCGGACTGCCTATGTTCATATTTCAAGGCAATACTGCAATTCCAATGGAGAGCAATCTGAATGGGGAGCAATTAGTGCTGGTCACCTGAAGAGGGTATAAAATGCAAAGTGCGTGTCCTTCATCACACACACACACTCACAGGTATGTATAATTTCATCGCACGCTGTAGAGATTATTTTACCCACTTATTTGGGGCGCGAGTGTCCAGTCACTAAAATGTTTGGCTATAGCACGCAAAGCTGGAATTGAAGCACGGAAATTCGCGGGTGCCTCTCACAATTGGCGACTCATCTCCACATCTCCATGTATTTCTGATTGGTCTTTATGTGCTGAAAGAACTTTATAATTTGTCAAAGCCTGACGGAAAATTATGAAATTTTACAGTACGCAGTAACAGTTACGCTAATTGTAGAATATTTTCTTGATTTTATAGGCTTATAATTGCAAGTTTGTGTCTCGTTATGTTCCTCCTTAAAAAGCATTGATTATTCACAATTAACATTTTAAAGGCAAAGGTAAAGGTAAAGTGATCCTGTTACAGGCCCGGTGTGGCCCAGAGGGCGGGTGAAGGTATAGCTCTACTCTTCCATGACAGCGGCACTAGAAGGGGGTGAGTGATCACCAGCATGCCCCGGCCGCACTTTACCCCCGGGAAAGACCCGGTACCCATTTTACAGGAGGCTGGGTGGGCCCCAGGGCCGGTCTGGACGGGCGGAAAATCTCGTCCCCACCGGGATTCGATCTCGGACCG
>Ga0123352_10021230_pt1 | contig 10348 bp, 9 predicted proteins | sample TergutLab28metaG_FD_89700 | JGI IMG/M metagenome (GOLD analysis project Ga0123352, IMG submission 89700) | Labiotermes labralis P1 segment gut microbial communities from Petit-Saut dam, French Guiana - Lab288 P1 | ecosystem: Host-associated > Arthropoda: Insects > Digestive system > Gut ... | reverse complement strand
TTAATTCCCTTGGTTCTTCTGTGTTCAGTTATTTGTCAAAATATTCTTTCCATATTTCTTTCTCCTTTGTATTCATTGCCAATTCTCCTTTTTTGCTCCTAATTATGCTAAATTTATGTTGATATACTTTCTTAAATTGGTTGACTGTTTGATACATTTTCCTTGTGTTATTATGCTTTTGATCTTCTTCTATTGATTCTATTACATTTTTCATGTATGTCTTTTTCTTATTCCTAATTATTTTGTGAGCTTCGTTTCTTTTATGGCGATACTCCTACTCTTCCTTCTTCCTTTTATCAACCACTTTTCTCTTGCTTTCTTTATTTATTCTATTCCAAATTTGCATTCCTCATCATGCAATTAAATTTCAAATGTTTCTGTGTCTTCATCCTTTTCTACAAGCTGCTGTTTGGTTTCCTTGATTACTGTTTTAATGTTTTCCCATTTTCCATTAATATTATTGTCCATACTATCTTCATCATCAAAATTTCCCAGTATTTCAAACTTACTATTAATTCTTATTGCATATTCTTGTTTCCACCTTGGATTTTGAAAAATATTCACCATTTTTCTTTTCTCATTATATTTATTTCCAGTTTTTACTCTTAATTTCACTTTAAAACTTATCTTCAGCAAGTTGTGATCTGATCCATTGTCCGGTCCCCTTAGTGCTCTGATGTCTGTTATTGCACTCCTGAATGTATTACTAATTAAAACATGATCTATTTGGTTTGCTGTCCTGTCGTCTGCTGAATACCACGTCTCTTTATGAATATCTTTATGTGGAAACGTTGCACTTCTTACATTTAAACCCTGAGATATCACAAACTGAATCATTTTTATTCAATTGTTGTTAGTTTCATTATGTATTATGTATTGCCAATGGTGGGTTTGTATATGCTTTCTTTACCAACTTTTGTATTAAAATATCTAAGTATTATTTTAATGTCTGACCTAGCTATTTTATTTACATTTTGCTTCAATAAATTGTAAAATTCTTCTTTTATCTCTTCCGTTTTTTCATTTGTTGGTGCATGGACATTTATCAGAGTACACAAAAATCATTTAGCTTTTAATCTCAAAAGCATATTCTTTTATTTATAATTTTGAAACCTTTAACATATTTTAAAAATTCTCCATTTACATAAAAACCACAACCAAATTTATGTTTCTTACTTTCTAATCCACTATTGAATATAGCAAAGTTATCAAATTTTTGTATACCTCTTTCCAACCGAATCTCCTGGAGCGCTACTACGTTGAAGTCTAAATTTGACATTTCATTATGGAGCACTCTTAGTGCTCCTGACAAAAATAGGCTCCTTACATTCCATGTTCCAGTCTTCATATTCCTTTTCCATATCCAATGGATTTTTAATATTGCCCAATAATTGTTATGTGGCAAGTAGTAACAATAATATTACCACATATTTAGTAGAAAGTCTATAATTTTATCTATGTGTGGGCATCGTGCATGTAAAACAAAGCCGGAAATATTATAACATATGAGAAGAAAAGGAACAATGATACATCTCTTTGCATTTATAGTGTTGGAATACATAAATAGTATGGCTAGAAACCAGCACTCTGTCCACTGTGTTCAGTAGTTACTGTTTCAACAGAGTAGTAATTGTGTGGCTTTATATATCAATTTGGAATTTCCAGATATCAAATACTATTCATTAAATATGTTTGAACAAAACTTGTGCTTAATTGTATGTAGGTATTTATTTGGCAGATTTCCAGTAAATAATGGTCTAATAGGTACTTACTCCACTTTTTGCTTTGTTCATCAACAATACTGTATATGGGGTGTTCAACACAATAAATAAAATGGATATTCAGCACCCTGATTACATCATTTAGTTGCAAAGTTTTATGACAGTGTGCTTTGCCTATTATTTGTAGCCATCTTCAGGCAGTTCATATGTAAGCGGAGAACACCATGTATATCAGAATATAAACTGTGGGATCCTACAGCCTTAGGTTTTGGAGAGCTGTAGTTGATGATACATTCATAAACACACCCCACAACATCTATGGCTGTCCGCAACATAATAAAATATGAGAGTTAGTACATCAAATAATACAATATGAGACATGAAAAAGGATTCCAAATATTAAGTTTCTGAAAATTTCTAGAATAGGAACATGCTTACATTCTGTACAATATATGTATTCTTGCAGAATCTGTAATAGGAAATATTGATAAAACCCCAGTGTTTTACTAATATGTAAACACAAATAACAACATTGTGTCCATGGAAAGCTACAACATAATGGAAGATCCAAGGAGAAACAAAGCTACACAATTTTAGATTTTATTTAAAAAATTACCAAGGGTTTTTTTTTCTTAGAAATTTTTGTGTCTATTACAATTTATGTAAAGACCCTGGAATTCCACTCTTTACATTCTGACATATGAAGCATTGCTTGCTTTATACTGTCTTATATACAAATAAACTGCTTGAAGATGGCTGTAAATAATAGCAGTGCAGTGAAACCATGTTCTTGAAGACGTGCATGATAGTTGCACTTATCACATTTTATTTGTTACATTTAATGCTCCTTTTTAATCCCCATCCCCTTAAGTCTTGTCCCATATTCCATTAGAACTTTCCAAGAAACTCCAGAGAACTTGCCCTGAATGAGCCAAACTGGCCAGTTGTGTTCTCTGGTGGTGGGTAAGAATTTAATTCCAAAGAAATAATGCAAAGCATCCAGAAATAGTTGTTTAGGACTAAACAACATATGGCATTATATATGTACTTCAAGTACATAGGAATGTTACTGGCAAGTAAAAATGTTATTCATGATGAAATTTCAGGACAGAATCAAGTCAGAAAATGCATTCTGTTTATTTAATGGCTCTGTTTCTATATGTTACAGCTAGATGAAATCAATCAATTATTTCTTCCATACATGCGCAACAAACTGCTGTGGTTTTACCAGGAAGTGGAAGATACAGAGCCATCATCCAATACTGAATCTGTGAGTGTTCTGAGGAAAGGATGCTGTTTTTAATTTACAGCATATGGTTACCAGTACTGAAGTTATGTTACATTCCTTTCAGTACATTACAGAATTTCAGCTTTGTGAGTTTGACTTTTATTTATACTTGCATCAGCATAGACAGAGCATAAAGTAAAATATGTGTAATTCTTTGACATGCCTTACACAGAATGTTGTAGAATTAGGAGTTCTGTGCCTTACTTAACAAAGTGATAACATTAATTTTAATTCAACTTGTCCAATAATGGATTCTGCTATTCTGGGATGTGGGCTGCGTCTCTATGTGAGTGGCTGCTGATGTTTCAAGGGAAATAGTTGCATTCACTTTAAGGGTACATGTTCCTTGAAGGGTGTCCTTCATTCTGCATGCAACTTGAACTCTTGAAGGTGAAGGTGACACATTCTTGCAAGACACTTGGAAACACTTAGCAGCAATGCGTCACATTCCATAAGACCAGAATCTGTGATTACATCTTCGTGAAAACCTGGAAACTCACATGGTATGATAGTGTTAGAATGCAGTGAATTTAAATTATAGGACAAAGGGTTCATTAGTAATACTATAAAATACATAGGCCTAACTGGAATTTATGGACTTGTGTGTAATTTCAAGACTGCTGTCTTGAAGTTCATAAAGAAGTTGTGACTATAATTTATGTAAGTGCATTCACAAATATCATACCCATATTTCTTCACAGACGAGTTTAAGACCAGGTAATGTGCAGAAGATAGATATTTTGAAACTTTCTGAACAAAATGTTTGAAATAAATAACTATAGCTGGATTGGACTTAAGGATGGTATGTCACTAACAGTGCTGATGAGACTGTGGGCGATAATGATCATAGAAGAAACAGAGAAGTTTGTACGGTACGTACTACATGAAGTATGAGACATAAGTGTGACCAGTATTACTGGCAGTTTCTTAGTACCAAGGGTTTCTTTTGTTGTGATTTTTTCAGGAATTGTTGCTTTAGTCTGTCTCTTGTAACACAGTAAATGACTTTCTCATTTCCTCACACTTTTAACTGTATATTAAATATCTGTGTGCTTGCAAATACATGTACATGTAAACATAGCTGTGATCTTGCTGTGTTTTTGGTCCTAACACTTCATTATACATAAGTTGTATATTTTTACATGTTTAATGATAGGGTTTATGAAAATTTACCTCTTATTCTGACACTTCAAAAGAAAGAGTGGATGTGTAGTCTGGGGCTGGGCTCTGTGTTCACTGAAACTTGGGATACAAAGGGGAAGTTTGAGTTAGATAAGTCTGACTGGCATTGCTGACAGAGTTGCAAAATTTGGTCTCAAAATATAAGTAACTTTATAGCTGTATAAATCTTTGGTTTTATGTAATTTTATAATAAATTGGCATGTGATCTGCCTGTAATGTCTTTGTGGTGTTTCTACATTAGATGTCTCACATGCATGAAGTTTTCATAATTAGTGCTGCTTTAAATAACTTCATTCCTATTTAAGAAGTCATGTGCCCATAGTGAATATTAGTGATATTATATGAAATGGTCGTTGGAATCACCCTTCCTCACTTCTGTCATTGGGACTGAGGAAGCATGTTACACTTGGGGCAAGACGCAAAGCCACATAATTTCTTTGTAAATGGATAAGCTAAATAGATAAAATAACCCACGTGGTTTAAATTCCCTTCAACAGATACAGAAACCAGATTAAAATAGCCCAATACATAATAAAATTGTTTCACAGTGAACATGAATAAAATTACAGGAACAGAAGCTGGGAGGGTTTGAAGCCACTTGTTCCTGCTGTTCATATATGTGAAGATGCACACCATCTGTGAAAAACTAAATTAAATACAAGCATCTAGATGGAGAATGACACACAGCACTCAGATCTCTTTAAAAAAATTGAATTAAATGATCTAACATAATGAAAGAAAGTTGTGCATTGACAGTCGTATTTCCTTCATTATGTATTTTACAAACAATGGGGATGCCACACCTTAAAAAGAAGAGTGGTCTAATATTAAAATGTACATTATTATTATTAAAGTACTTATTCTGGTACATATCATGTTGCAGACTAAGCCAAGCACAGGTCGTGGAGGGCAAGTGGTGGTGCCAAAGGTTTCTGGTTCATCCAGTGGCACACTCAGAAAGAAGTTGATTTTGACAGACGGATGGCAGGTGCCATTGACTGGGATCTGTATATACATGTTCCGTCTTAACATTGGCAAGCAGCTACCAGAAGAAGGTTTTCATAAGGTGTGGCAGAATGTAAAATCATTTAGAATAGCAAATAGTAGTATCCATAGAGTTCTTGAAGATTTATGAAGTTTGTTATGGAGGTACTTTTTTATTTAACCTAAGATTCCAAGCACTATGAAACGTGATTGTTAAACTGTCCCTCTGCTTAGGCATTACACCATGAAAACAAGGGAGAATGGAGGTTCAGTATCATTCATAATTGATGTCAGTTGTGTATGTGTAAAGTAATACATTTTTTCTGAGAACATGTAATTTCAAAGTGTGAGGAAATCTTGTGGAAATACTGGAGGGTAACAATTATTACCATTTGTTAGATGGTGGTTTTGAAACTTTTGGTCCTTGTTGCATTTCTTAAGATAATTTTTTTTAGTACAGTAGAATAGAATACTTTACTTATTTACTTACTTACTTCCTTCATGGAGCAGCATCCTTATTGAGAAGCTAGCTGGTTCTCAAAGAAATTCCCCGCATTTTATGGAACCTGAAGGTTGCAGTAGAATAGAATAGAGAACTAAATTTGTAATGAGACTACACTTTTTTTCTTAAAAATAGCATTTATTGTACCAGTACATAAAGTTATCACAGCAGACAGATTTTGGTGTTCTCATACAAATAACATTTAAGAAAACTTCAGAAATGCCAGAAATTTAAGAAAACCTAAGTAATGGCTGGTTTTCCTGACTTTATACATGTAATGGTGCCCTACAGACTAGCAAAGCTTTCATCAGACCCTCACAACCTTACTTAACTTTGTTTGTGGGCATGCTTACAAAGAACACCATCATTGTTTCATTGTCAAAAATTAATTTGCATTTTTAAATGGACACAATCATTATTCTTTCTAATCCCTGCACCAAAATTGGCCAAAGCCTGTGGTACACCACTATGGTGCAGGCACAGCCTGAGAGCTAATGCATTAGACCAAAGATTTAATTGTTGTGCTATATCTAATGATTTTTTTTCCTATACAGGATTTATTTTGTGGAGTTCTGGATGGTGAACATGTGGGTTTGGTGACATCTATTGAACGTACTATGGAGTTTGTTTTTATGGAAGCACTGGCTTTTCCAGCTCCTGACTCAGAAGATGACGATGGGAACTGCCCCACAGTTAAAAACCAGCTGCTTCCAGGTCTCCGTTCCTTTTGCAGTGCTCTAAGAGGTTAGCACTGACAGTAGCTGACAAAACATGCATAGGAGGAAGTCACACATTGATTGAACACTTACATCTTTTGTTTAGTTAATGCTAATTATACTATTTTTAGCCTTTCTATTTATTTCATAAGAGGGAAAAACACAAATAAAGTACTTTATATAGAATGTTCCTCAAGTAAGATTACGAACTTCTTTTGATATCTTTACTGAACAGAATTTCTTATTCTTGTGCACTAGTTGTGACAGTACCCTTTGGCAGTGGAACTGTAGGCTATTGTAGTGAATAACAGAGAATATGAGAAATTAATTAATTTAAGTATAACTTTGCTACAATAAAAAATGAATATATATGTAGTAACTGTTGTGAAGAGTACTGTTGCATGGTAGTGTCCTGTGTGTACTTTTCCCTGAAGTAGTACCACTGAATACCCTAGCTCTAGTTATACATGCCTGTCTCATGTATGCTGCAGTATGTGAAGAAGTGTGTGGAAAGCCAAACCTGTTTGATGACCAACTACGTATTATGGAAACAGTTCGTTGCATGGATGATGTTCGGGAACTGATAAAACAACAAGACCGAGTGACCCAATTGGAGGATCGTGTAAAAGCTTGGATGAAGAAAGTGCAAGAGGTGTATTACTTTATATTTAGGCACTGCACTGGTTCGCACTGTTTTTTTTTATGTTGCCTCTGTCTTGTCCTAACCCTTTTCATGCTGTGTACATTTTGCTTAGACATACTTTTCTTTCTGGTCTGGAATTCTTGTTTGAGAAGGTGAGTGAATGAAATGTTTCTCATCATCTGTCAATGTTTAAAAAGAGCTCTTTTGGCTTTCCAGCAGTGTACTGTGTATTGATGAAACAATGGACTTGACTGGATACTCATGCATTTAACAGTTTTGAGGCAAATTTGTATAGTTGCAGATAGTGTCTATTAACTTCATCTTGTTCATCTGACTCTTTGTCTGTCTGTCTGTCTGTATGTATTAGCACAGCTCCCACAGGACGGATTTCCATGAAATTTAATATTGGGGACTTTTGTGACAAATCTGTTGAGAAAACCCAAATTTGGTTAAAATCTGGCACTTTACATGAAGACTTATGTATATTTTAATGTTGCCAGCACATTAATTTGCCATAAAAGTGGTCTCTTCAGGTGAAGTGGTATCAGGCTAAGAAGGTATAAACATGTGAACATGCCACAATATTTTGTTTGTGTACATTGCCTATCTTGTTTAAATTATGTGAATTATATAGCATGGACGTGTAGTATGGTACAGACTGAAGCTGTAGATGTACCTCACTGTAGCTATGATAGTTTCACTCATAATGTAGCTTACATTTTTTATGCAAGGTTTAATCTTCCTGTTGAAGACCCCTTGACCTTTGTTCTATATAAATGCTCCACATCATTGTAATAAAACAGAAAAACTGAAAAACATTAATTGTACTTTGGGATGAGCTGAGATTAGGCTGCATGAAATGTTATTGCAAGAAGATTTGCAGTTACCTGGAGTTGTAATGGAAGTGATAGTCTAAAAGGCTTATCTTTCCTCACAGTATGAGGATAATTCATTAAAAAGGCAATCTGAAACAATATTTTATCCTGCTTTATGCTGACCATTAAGCCTTGTTTCTGAGAGGAGAAATGGTGAAGAATATGGCAGGAACAAAGTCAGTAGTGCAGATATCAGTAGCAGAAAGAGAGATTGTGACATTAAGGCTTTAGATCTGCCTTGAAATATTTTAATGTTAATTAGGATGAAATTACTGAAATATTTTAATGTTAATTACCATGACATTTGCTGACAGTATTACGGAGGGGTTATGCTGTTACACTACCAGGATTGTGACAAACCACTTCTTATGCTTGACTGCACAATGTTTATCTTATCATTTACTTACAGTTGTGGCTTGTAGCAACTGATGAACTTACTTTTCACTATACCTCTACTCAACTTATGCTGTGCACTCTCAACATTAATAATACAAGACCTCAATAAATTGAGCCACATGGCCCCATGAGAGGAAATTGTATCATCATGTTCACTACCAAACTGCAGCCAGACCAAAACTTGTTGTCTGCATAAGTAACATTACTATACATATTTTACATAGGGAACAGGGGATAGATAACTGCACTGGAAATGATATTGTGATGTGTTAACTTTACTGCTGTTACACATACTGAGGGGCAGAATATGCCCAAGCCAGGTATGAAGCAAACATGTAAAAACCAAGAATACTTGCCTTCTAGAAAGTATCAACCATTAGTGTAATATTTCTGTTAAATCTGAAAGAGGACTCCTTGTATGTACAGCTTGCAGCATAGGAGAAAGTAGAAGAAAGGTCCCCTAGGGTGTTTTGGACCCAGTATACAGTACTTGGGAATTTTACATATTCTTGTGTTTCTCTCTCAATAGGTGCTAATGGAGAGTCAACAGCTGCGTAAGGAGAATGACTCAAGTGGTCCACAAGATGAGCTGGAGTACTGGAAGAGACGAGGAGCACAATTTTCACAGATTGTTGCACATGTTCAGGGTCATGAGGTTAGCAATCTTTGAATCGTACATTGATGTATGACAGTTTTTTGTTTAAATTTGTTACACATGGATGAAAGACTGTGACTCATTTTCTGTTTTTAAATTATGGCACCTTTCCTAAACCTTTATGGTGCTGTTTATTTTGTTGGTGTATGCAAATGTTTTTGAGCTGGATGTCTGACCACTAGAAGCAGCATATAGACAGCATTATACCCAGGCTCAATAGAGCGTGTTTTGCAATCAGACAAGTTAAACCTTATATGGCCTTAGAGGCCCTGAAAATGATATACTTCTCTTATTTCCATTCGATTATGACCTATGGGATTATATTCTGGGGTAACTCAGTTCATAGTCAGTATATTTTTAAAATACAGAAAAGAGTGATAAGGCTAATTGCAAATTTTGGAATAAGGGACTCATGTCGCGGTGCTTTTAAAGAACTGGGGATTTTACCTTTGTATTTGCAGTATCTATATGCCCTACTCATGTTTGTAGCTAAGAATAGAGAACTGTTTCTTGCAAATACTGATGTTCACACATTTGACACAATATATAAAAATGATCTCCACCTGTCAACAGCTAAATTGAAAGTATTTCAACAAGGGGCTTTTTACTCAGGAATTAGAGCCTATAATCATCTGCCAGTGAATGTAAAGGATTTGTCATGTGATATGAAGCGTTTTAAACGAGTCCTAAAAGCATTTTTCCAAATGCACTCATTCTACTCATTGGAAGACTATTTTAATTTTAATTTAATGTAAGATTGACATGTATATCACTTCTCAATTATAAATGATGGGCACTCTATCAAGCATATTAGTACTGTTATACACATGTATAGTGTACTGGTATTACACTAATTGAATCAGTACTACTAATATATTATTCTAAGTGTATTATAATCAGAAGACTCCAACAATAAATTATGCCTAGTGGTTGATGCAGAGGTTAGCTATATTTATCACGGTATTAATTTTTATATTATTGATTAGATTATTCATTGTACTCATGACTGTTTCCACATCTTTTGTAAAGATCTATGGAATGTGAATAAATACAATACAATACAATACAACTAATGACTTTGTGGATAGATATCCAATAAGACTTGCACCCCCCCCCCCCCCCCCTCCCCTTTTCTTTTTTTTGTTATTTATATCTCATCACTTTTTTTTAATATTTTTTTTTTTTTTTTTTTTTTTATTATTTTCTATTACTTTTTTAAGATTACCACCATCTCTTTATTTGCTATAAATATCTTGAGTTGCACCGTCTATTGCAACGCCTATAAGTATAAAATTAGAATGTAATATACTGTATATTTGTGCTTCGGTTATATAATTAAGATTAGTCGTATGTAGTGTAATTTCTTTTATATTATCATATTTACTG
>Ga0123352_10021229_pt1 | contig 10348 bp, 9 predicted proteins | sample TergutLab28metaG_FD_89700 | JGI IMG/M metagenome (GOLD analysis project Ga0123352, IMG submission 89700) | Labiotermes labralis P1 segment gut microbial communities from Petit-Saut dam, French Guiana - Lab288 P1 | ecosystem: Host-associated > Arthropoda: Insects > Digestive system > Gut ... | reverse complement strand
TTTTTATGCAAGGTGGCGACCCTCGCTAACCATTGTTGTGCCTGCGAACAACGCCGTCATAGACCCGGGAAGGGATTTGTTCGTTTCGTGGGCATCAAACGCCCAAGCAACGCATACGATTACCATGCGAAACCTAAACACAGGCTCAACGCCCATTAATAATCAAGAAGTTCGGGATAGATTTAATTTCACCATAGGCAGGCAACATCTCATCCCGGGGCATAGATACCGGATTGACATTACCGCTACAATTGATAACATCACAAGCCGTCGGACGGTTGAGTTTGAAGTGAACGTTCCTGACACGCCGTTTTTTAAACTTGGGTTTAGTGAGTGGAGTATAAACAATGGAGCCGCAAGAATTTTAACCTACGCGATAAATCCAAGAACAGAGGGAAGAAAGATTGAATTAAGCTATGAAGACCCGAGAGCTAATTTGCGGGATATTATAAACAGAACGCCGCAAGGAAATATGCCAAGATTCATGATTAATATTGGATTTTTCCATTTGCCGGATTCAAAAAGTATATCTTATGGCTTGTTCTTCTGTTCGGCTAATGGCTTCCTTGATAATCCGCTTTTACCCGGAGAGTCCACTTATTACAATTCATTAGTTTACTTTATGGATAACAGACCCCCTAAGATTGTGACAACAACATTGGACTTACAAGGGGAAACAGTGTACGAGACTCGGGAATATGTGCAGGGGTTAAACGCAGCTTTTATTATAACAGGCGACCTTGAGGGGATACACCAACGCCCTAATTCACCCGCAGAACGTTCGATGCTTGGCGTTCGCACAGACGGCACTTTGATTTTCCTGATGGCCGATTCCGGAAAGCCGGGTGTAGATGGTGGAATTCGTATAGCTGAAGGCAGACAAATCCTTGCGGACATGGGGGCAGTTTTTACATTTAATATGGATGGCGGCGGCAGTTCCCAAGTATTTTATGACGAAGCAGTGTATAATTTTGGGCGAACGATAACTGATTTTAGGGAAGATAGCCCAGGAATTCGAGAAGTAGGGACGGTGTTTAAGATATGGTAAAAACATTATGGTTTTTGATAATACTGTTATTTCTAAGTGCTTGTACAGATGCGGTTTCCACAGAAAACGGTGAAATCTCTTCTCATCCCTTGGAGGAAGATGAGATAATTATAGACGTTGGAAGTGACTATGCAACAACCGATGACGCTGAAATGCCTGTATATTTCGTTGAGGATACAGCGGACGAATACGAAGAATTTTCATATAACGAAACTTTCGATATATATGAAATTACTTCTCAACCGTTTATTCAATACCCGTCTTATCAATTTCATATGAAATATTGGTTTAGCTTCTCACCGCCTGATATTGAGGACGAGATTGGGCATGTAATAACCAACTGGGGGAAACCACCGTGGCCTGTTGAGGATTGGTGGCTTTATGAGCCGGCAGTCCCTGGCAGAATCAGCAGTGACCGTGCCCACGAAATATTTATTGCCGACGATGGGCGTATAATAGTGCCGGGAAGCAGTGGATGGCCCGGTCCATTAAGAGACACAGCGTATGACGTGGATGAAAATTTGGAAATACGAGTTACTCTACGGGATACTATAAGCGATGATGACAATGTGGTGTTATCAAGCCGACTAGGAGTCTTAACGCAAATACCAGAACTTTGGGAGGATAATTTTTCAAATAATTTACTGATAGGACGTGCGATTGAAGTGCAAACCATTTTGTATGAAGAAAGGGAAAACTCAAAGCTGTGGCAATGGCTGATGGATGAAGAAAATACTTGGCGCATAACGGTAAACGACCCTAGACCTTTTTCGGATATTTTCCAAGATATAAGCGGTAGCTTATGGAACACGCATGGCATACAAATTTTTTTGTACGCCGGTGATGCTACAATAATGAGCCGTCGTGGGATTTTATCGCAAATTCCCGAATTGCAGGAAGATAATCTTTACTTTGATTTATATATTGGCGGCGGTTTTGAGATGCAATATATCATGCTCCATGAGCAGCCGGAATCAAAGCTGTGGCAGTTGATGGTTGAACTGAGGAAATAAGATAAAAATGAAATTTTCGCAAAAATCTAAAATCGTAAAAGCCCGACAAGACCAAGTACAACGTGTTCTTGAAGGGCTTTTTCCATTGATTGGAGTGACAGCTAATGGCAATATTATCTTTTTAGCGGCAGACACTGGAAGGACTCTTCCAAATGGACGCGGTGAAGGAGGCGGAATATCTGTTGATGCCGGCGCGAATATTCTGCGGAGCATGGGAGCGGTTACTGTTTTAAATTTGGACGGCGGCGGAAGTACGCAAATGTTTTACCGTGATTTCGGCAGAGTAATCCATCCGCCTTTTGACTTTAGCGGCAGTACGCCGATATATCGACCAGTAGGGAGCGTGTTTTTAGTATGGTAAATAAAATTGTATGGTTTACAATGGGTTTGACTCTGTTTTTGCTTTGTTCTTGTGTGGAAGCAGATGTTTTGTACGAAGGTATAGAGGGTTCTGTTGCAGATTCCGCAACCTATGTAGAACCCGACGAAACTGCTAGCCGAATTATCCTCAAGACGAACCACCGGTTATTGACCAATGCAGGCTATGGTGTCAAGGTTGCGAACCGCTGTATATAGACGGGAAATATATACCGGTTTGTGTTTTTATTGACCAATGCAAATTTTGGTGTCAAGGTTGCGAACCGCTGTATATAGACGGGGAATATATGCCGAGTTGTGGTTTATCGGCTAAATATACTTTCTTTTTTTTCAATGATATTAACAGGTGGGATGAGTGGGATGGTAAAATCATTGATAACTGGTGGCGTCCGGATGATATCAGACCCTCTAGGGGATATTCGAGTGATTCACTTGCCGGATTGTTCGTCTTTCAAAATGACCGCATAGTTATCAAGTTTGATGGCAGTGCTTCTGTTGATGGTATTTTTTCCATACCTACCCCTATAATAGAGTTGACAACAACCCAATGGGATGATTTTGGTGTGCAAATATTTCAATATGCAGGCGATGTAACACTTATAGGTATGCCGGATACTTTATCGCAAATGCCTGAATTGCAAGATGATGATTTTGCTCGTCGTGTGTTTTTCTGCGAAGAAGCAACCATCGGTCGTGAAATGTTATACATCTACCACCACGAACTGCCGGAATCCAAGTTATGGAATTTGCTTATGGATTTATGATGAAACATTATATCATCGTAAGTATTCGATAATTTTACCGAAGAAACAACCCTAGATATCCGAGAGGTAGGGCTAAACTTGACCCACAAGTCCCACAGCCCGCATAAACACTGGCTTTGCGGGAGACAGTTTGAAAACCCCAAAACCTATCATTCTAACGTCGCTCGGAGGATATCGTAATTGTCGCCAATCCCTCATATTCAGCGGACTTCATCGTAGTTATGTAATGGGTAGTGACGAAGCCAATTTTGACACTCCAAAAAAGATGTGGGTCAAGTTTAGGGTTTTGAGATGCAATATATCATGCTCCATGAGCAACCGGAATCAAAATCAAAGCTGTGGCAATTGATGGTTGAACTTAGGGTATAAGCTAAAAATGCCATTTTCGCAAAAATTTGGAATCGTAAAAGCCCGACAAGACCAAGTTAAACGTGTTCTTGAAGGGCTTTTATGATTGGTAGGTTACATAGTTCGTACACAGTTTCATTATAGATTACTTCTGTGTGTGTGTAAATTGCTTCTGCGTGTATAGATTGCTTCTGTGTGAGTAACAATATATAATTGTCGCTTTATTACACGGGTAAGGCAGAAAAAACAACCCCTCGAATTTATTATACTGGCTACATTAAGAGAGATTGTAGAAATACGTGGATTTCAACTGCATATTAAATGCGTATTCCGTTACACATCGAACAAGAGCACCCCCGCTTCTCCTTTCAGTTAAACAAAAACATGAAAGGATGAAGCATTCAATGAAAAATAAAGATTTAAACAATGATTTTCTGTGTATCAAGGAATTTGCCCAATATGAGGGGATAACGGTTGAATCCTTGCGGCATTACGACAGGAAAGGCATATTTAGCCCAGCCAAGCGCGGCGAGGACTTATACCGTTATTATTCTCCGAAGCAAATAACAACCGTTAGAATGCTCCGTGTCTTAAAAGAAATAGGCGTACCACTTAAAACGATTAAAGAATTGATGGATGGTCGAACACCCGTAACGATGATTAAGCTGTTGAGCGCAAACAGGGATAGAGTGGCAAGCGAGATACGCTTTTTACAGGGAGTACACGCGGTAATCAACACATTCACGGAATTGTTGAACGAAGCTATCAGCGCGAACGAAACGGAATTAACCGTTTCTGAAATGCCTGAAAAACGAATCATGCTGGGCAAGCCTAACGATTTCGGCAACGACACAGGCTTTTTACGAGAATTTATACGTTTTTGTAATACCCTGCCTGAGCCGAAGCTGAATCTGTCTTTTCCCATAGGCGGTTATTTTGAGGACATGGATTGTTTCCTGAAAGAACCATCGCTGCCGACGTGCTTCTTTTTCATCAACCCAAAGGGCAATGAAACAAAACCTGCCGGATTATACTTGACCGGATATACCCGCGGGTATTATGGGCAGACAAACGATTTACCCAAACGAATGGAAGAATACGCAAGAGAAAACAAATTGGAGTTTAACGGCCCCGTGTATAACATTTTTCTGATTGATGAAATTGGCGAAGCCAACCCGGAACAGTATTTATTGCAAGTTTCCGCATCAGTATCGGAAACGCACCGCATACCCTCTCGCCGACCACAGCGAAAATTTGAATACGAGTAAACTAAAAAATAATGCTTTACGGTCTCCGGAGGGCGTTATTTTTTTCCATGACAAAATTAGGACTGTAATGTTACAAGGGTTTTATGCCGTGAGAATATTTTGGAAGTGCCGAAAAACATTGATATTTCGGGTCTTGTGAGTTTTTGGCAAACAACATTTTGCTATTGGCCTCTGTAATGTTACACCCCTTACAATTTTTTTGACACGTGAACGGACAAAACGCTTGACATAAATTCCATAAATTACATAAAAAAAATTCTCTTAATAAGCAATGGACTTGCTTATTAATCCTTCATACTTATATCAAGCTGGACAGAGAGGGGGGAGTGCTGTGAGGAAAAAGTGGAGCATAGAAGAACGCCGAACTGAAATCATTCGGATTTTAGAAAGCAGAAGGCGTGAAACAATGTCTAACTTCGCGTTCCATTTCGGTGTTTCAACCAGAACCATTGGTTACGACATTGGTTTCCTCACTGCAAAGCACCTTATCGAAACCGTGCGCGGAAAGGGGGGCTGCGTAAAGATGAAGGACGGACATCGCATATATCAAGACATTCTTAGTGAAGAACAGCAGGAAACCCTTTTCGAGATTATCCCATTGATAAGCAGACATCAAGCTGTGGTTATCAAAGGATTGCTGCTTGCTCATGGCTCAAAATCGAATCAAGAGCGTATTGATGGGCTAATTATATAAACCTTGCACCTTGAAAAACACCGTCCATCATGGACGGTCATACCCATAACCCAAATACGTTCTTTTTGTGTGCTTAAAAGCAGAGCGAAGGGGTAAATGCCGCCATGACCGCCAAAAACGAGAGCGATAATCATTTACCCCAATAGGCTTATTGGTACAGCCTACGCCATGACCCACAAAAAGAAATAATGATACTTCCGTCTTGAACGCTTCACCGCATTGGACGGCTTGCTATAAGCATGGGGAGAGTGCTTGCCTAACCGTGATGAACGATAGGTCGGCATTATGACGCTTTTACCAAAAGCGGTTTGGGATTATGCCTAATGCCGGGGGTAGGATAAATACGGCACATTTTATTTTTGATATACAAACTGCTCATTTTTAAGAGCGGAAACTATGCGGCGGGCGTGTACTATAAATCGTCTGCCGTATCCTTCTGCTCTTGAAAAAAGTATTAGGAAAGGCAAGGAAAGCATATCCATTTTATAAAGGGGGTTGATAGTTTGAACCAAGCCATAGAGCAATTAAAAAACGTGGACATACGCACCGTTGACCCAAATACATTGGTAGACCTTCGTGATGTAATTATAAATCCCGACCTGCCAAGGGAGGAAAGGCTGCTTGATTTTGTACGTCAAATAAAAAATCCGTATTGCTATAAATATGGCAAGGCTGTGATAAAAATAGGCTATGAAGATACGGAAACAACCTTAGAGGACAGGCTTGAAAGTTATTTTTTGTCACTGTGAGGAAAGGTGATATACGAAAAGCTAAAGGGCTAAAATATTTTTGCAAATGATAAAAAAAGGGGTAGACTTTCGAGAATTAGTGCGCTATCATTTCGATAGGACTATTTTTGTGAAACCCCTTTTTATTTATTTGTTGGTTTGCTAACTGCCAATAAAGATGAAAGGGTGTTTTGTTATGCAATCAGCACAAGTAATAAAATACCCCTTGGCGGTAGCCCAAGGAGTTAAGATATGGAACGGCTGTTTTTACGGCAGACTAAGCCGTGAGGACGGAGACAAGGAAGAATCTGACAGCATCACGAATCAAAGAACATTAGTACATGACTATATCGCTGACATAACCGATGTAAACATCATAGACGAGTTTGTAGATGATGGTTACTCAGGAGCAAGTTTTGAACGCCCCTTTTTCCTCAAAATGATGGAGGAAATAAAAGCAGGGCGTATTAACTGTGTAGTCGTGAAGGATTTGTCACGCTTTGGCAGAAACTTCACCGAGGCCGGGAAGTATTTAGAACAGATATTCCCCTTCCTTGGAGTAAGGTTTATCTCAGTGAACGACTGTCTTGATTCAATGAACCAAAAATCAACCGGTGACAGGATTATCGTGCCGTTTAAGAATCTCATAAACGATGCTTATTGCAGAGATATATCCATCAAAATAAGAAGCCAACTTGAAATAAAGCGTAAAAAGGGCGATTTTATAGGCTCTTTTGCTGTTTACGGATATTTGAAGAACGAACAAAACCGCAACTGCCTTGTGCTTGATGAGTATGCGGCTGATATTGTTCGTCTTATTTTTAAATGGAAAATTGAAGGGTTGAGCCAGCAGGGGATTGCCAACAAGCTTAACGACATTGGAACTTTGTCCCCAATGGAGTACAAGAAGTCCATCGGACTTAAATACACTTCTACTTTCAAAACCACTTCTAAAGCCAAGTGGTCTGCCGTAGCGGTCGGTCGCATACTAAAAGGTGAAATTTACATCGGCGTTATGGCACAGGGCAAGCGAAGCACTCCCAATCACAAGGTTAAGAAGAATTTTGATAAACCAAAAGAAGATTGGGTAAGGGTTTATGATACCCATGAGCCTATCATATCAAAAGAAGATTTTAACCTTGCCAATAACCTCTTGATGAAAGATTTGCGTATTTCACCGGGAGAAGAAACGGTATATGTATTCTCAGGAATCGCTCTGTGTTCTGATTGTGGGATGAACATGATACGCAAAACCGTGCCAAGTGGCAGTAGCAAATATTTTTATTATGTTTGTAAAAACAGCAAAATAAAAAGCTGTACAACTCACAGCATAAGCGAAAAACTGCTTGAAGAATCGGTTTTATCGGCTTTGCGAACGCACATTAACAATGTCCATGACCTTGAACGGATATTAGCGTTTATAGATACTCTGCCCATCAAGCAAGAAGAAGTGCAACGGATTGACAGGCGGCTTAAAAAGGTAAACGAAGAAATTAAGCGATATAAGGAACTTAAAAAATCCCTGCATGAATCCCTGATGGACGGCATAATCGACAAGGATGAATATAAGGAATTAAAAGCATCATACTCAAAAAAGAGTGATGAAGCCGAAAAATCGGCACTCCGTCTTAGTGGTGAAATAGAAAAAATCCTTGCCAACAAGGGCGAGAAATGTTTTTGGATTGAGAGTTTCAAAGCACACAGTAATATTGTGGAACTCACACGCAAGGCGGTTGTTTCCCTTATTGATGAAATTGTGATTTATGAGGGGAGCCGTATCGGTATAAAATTCAAATACCGCTATAACTATGACAGTGCCATAAACTTTGTGCAGTCTGTAAGCGAGATTATGCCGGTCGCACCGATAACCACCAACAATTTAATAAAGGGGGCTGTGTAGTATGCCGAGAAAAAGCAGAACTATTGCCCCTGTTATTTCTGTGATACAGACGGCAAATACCGTACACAATACTGCCATTTACGCACGACTGTCGATAGAGGACAACCGGGATAAAGAAAGTGACTCCATAGACAATCAAGTTTATTTGATACGGCAGTATATAGAGGAACGTCCATATTTGAAGCTGTGCGCAATCTTCACGGATAACGGTGAAACCGGTACGAACTTCAACCGTGACGGATTTAACGCAATGATGGACGAGGTAAGAGCCGGAAAAATAAACTGCATCGTGGTGAAAGACCTTAGCCGTTTTGGGCGTAACTACATTGAAACAGGCGAATACTTGGAAAAGATTTTGCCGTTTATGGGTGTACGTTTCATATCAATTAACGATGGCTTTGATAATCAAGACGAACACAGTAATACGGACGCGCTCATTATCAGCCTTAAAAATTTGATAAATGATGTGTACGCAAAAGATATATCACAGAAAATTATCTCATCACTCCGAACAAAGCAGGAGAATGGGGATTATATCGGCGGTCTGCCGCTCTACGGCTACAAAAAATCAGAAGATAATTACCGCAAGTTGGTTATAGATGATGAAGTTGCCCATGTAGTGCGCGATATCTTCAACTGGAAAACCAAAGGATTAGGCGACACGCTTATTGCAAGGCGATTAAATGAGATGGGTATTCCAAGCCCAATGAAACGGCGTGTTGAGAAAGGAGAGGTTAAATCAACCGGGCGTACAAAGGTATTTCTTTGGCGCGACAAGGTTATTAATATGATTACGACCAATCCTATGTACCTTGGTCATATGGTACAGGGCAGGCAAAAGCAAGCCTTATGCGATAATCAGCCGGTAAAGCAACGGCCAAAATCAGAATGGATTATAGTGGAGAACACTCACGAAGCTATTATAGACAAGGCTACGTTTGATAGGGCACAGGAAATGAGATACCGAAACACGAAGGACTTTTATCGGAATTACGATAAAAGCAAGCACATCCGCACCGAAAAGCATTTATTTAGAGGGCTTTTGATTTGTGGAAGCTGCGGTTCAAAACTTACCCGAAAGAAAACCTCCGCAGATTCTGAAAGCTATAGATTTATTTGTCCCTTTCAATATAGGAACTTGGGAACAGACTGTAGTTTGAAAAGCATAAGCGAATCCTATGTTTTTGACACCACTCTATCGTCTGTCAAAATGAAGATTAAAACAGCAGCGGATTTATCGGTTGTCGTTGAAAGGCTGAATAAGTCTTCAAAGAGCCACAAGCAAGATAAAACAAAGCAAATGTCTGCACTGCAAAGCAAAATTAAGCGGCTAACAAGCCTAAAAGCCGCACTCTTTGAATCATACACAGATAAACTTCTGACGGAAGATGAGTACATTTACAGCAAAAATCGGTATGCAATGCAGATAGATGAAGCCAAGGCACAGCTTGAAAAGTTACAGGAAGAAAGCGTTATGCAATCGGAAACACTAACTCCGCAAAACAAGTGGTTACAGGCATTTATGCGGTTTACCGACCATGATGAACTAACCTACGAAATGGTTAATACGTTAATAAGCCGTGTTGTCATTAATTCAAGCAACGAATTTGACTTCATATGGAATTTCAAAAGCGATTATGAAGCTTTGAATGACTATGTAAAATTGGGGGTTTCAGTATGATGGAACATACTACAGCCCTCTATATCAGGCTTTCGCAAGAAGATGATAATATCGGTGAAAGCAACAGTGTGAAAAATCAACGGGACTTACTTAATGATTTTGTTTCCGGTCATCCCGAATTATCCAAGAGCAAACTGCTGTATTTTATTGATGATGGACACTCCGGCACGAATTTCAACAGACCCGCAGTTACAGATATGTTGGAGCAAGTGAGGAAAGGTAAAATACAATCCATCGTTGTCAAAGATTTTTCACGTTTCGGCAGAAATTACATTGAGGTCGGCGGCTACTTGGAACAGGTATTTCCGTTCTTAGGTGTTAGGTTTCTGTCTGTGAACGATTTATTTGACAGTAACAATAACCAAGGCCGGTCGGCAGGGCTTGAAGTCGGGTTTAAGACTTTGATACATGACTTGTACAGCAAAGATTTAGGCGTGAAGTCTAAGACAGGCAAGATAGCCAAGACCAAAAGGGGAGAGCATACAGGCGGCACGGCACCGTTTGGCTACAGAAAATCCAAGACTGT
>Ga0123352_10021227_pt1 | contig 10348 bp, 3 predicted proteins | sample TergutLab28metaG_FD_89700 | JGI IMG/M metagenome (GOLD analysis project Ga0123352, IMG submission 89700) | Labiotermes labralis P1 segment gut microbial communities from Petit-Saut dam, French Guiana - Lab288 P1 | ecosystem: Host-associated > Arthropoda: Insects > Digestive system > Gut ... | reverse complement strand
CAACAACATCGAGACGCGAGCTGTCATCAAGTTTTTTTTTTCCTGCAAGGCAAGGCGCCGAAGGAAATTCACGCCATTCTGACAGAAACATTAGCTTGTTTCCTTCCTGGTCGGGCTAAGGACCTATCAGCACTCCTGTGTAATTATTAATTTATAGTTCCTTTGATCAAGCTGTATAATTTTGAGTTCTTTAACCCTTATCCTACTAACGTGGAGAATATGGTGAGCTCCTAATAATGCCAGCAAATGGCAGATGATATTTAACTCGACGCTTAAAGGGTTAAAGAAAATTATTTCCAGATTTTTTTTTTATCCTGTGGATGAAAATATTATGATGACCTGATCTTTCACCCAGGGTAGCATTTCGTAAGGCGGGTCTGAATAAGCATTTAGAAGATGCATGTACTTAGCTATACGCTTGATTGAGGTAGAGAAGTATTATGTACAAATGAATATATCGAGTATCTTTCCAGTTTTTTCCAGTTGATCACTGACAGTCACCACACAATCGACGCTGTACCATCCATGCCATTATAACCTGCGAATCAGTGCTTAAGGGTCCACAGACGAATCCAGCACGTAGTTATTAGAACGATCGCTTTTATTGTCTAAGTGACAGTGAGAGCGGTAGTGTTTTCAGGGTTGCACGCTCCAAGTGCCCCTCAATTGACCTCTTTGCTACCGGAGACTTCTTTAATGCGCATAAATTGTTATTATAATTACGAGTCTTCGCACAGTTTCTTTATTAAACTATGATTCACTCACTCAGCGCAGTACCCTTCAAAATGTGAATTATATTCTCGATTATATTTAGGTTTAACTAATTTATGAATGAACCATGCAACTATCCCGCAAATTACCAGGAATAATAATTTAAAATGCCCATGCCGTTAATTGTAGAGGAAATTTAATGCAGTGCAATACTCCAAAATTATTTTTTAAGATTAATTTCTTATATTTTTCTCATTTTTCCTGGTCTTCTTAATGGTTAGGTTTCCAGATGTTCACACTAGCAAGAACTCTGAATACTTGCAGGAAATTATGTTTCGAGGTTCATAACAACTCTCTTTTTGCGTAAGGTGGGAGACGTTTGTGTACCGGTATATGAAGGGATAATATTAAAGATGAACTTGAAGAAATAGTTATGAAGATATACGGGGGTGCTTATAAGTCCTTAGACCGACCAGGAAGGAAACAAGCTCGGAAGCATGTCAGGGACGCGCGCGATTTCAACAACATCGAGACGCGAGCTGTCATCAAGTCCCCCCCCCCCCCTTGCAAAGCAAGGCGCCGAAGGAAATTCACGCCCTTCTGACAGAAACATTAGCTTGTTTCCTTCCTGGTCGGGCTAAGGACTTATCAGCACCCCTGTAAAGTGCGTTGAAGTGTCCCAGAATATTGTTAAATTGCCACCTTCTTGTTGTTGTGCTGCTGCTGGTGATGATGATGATGATGATGATAATGATGAACTACGGAGTTAAATAACAATAAATATTTTGAATAGTTATTTACTGACATGTGTAATTATACAGTATGAATGGAATGACATTCAACAGAAAAACACATTTCACCCATTTCGATATTTCTCTTCCAGATATTTATACACTTCTGTGCTGTCCTTCTGGGAGAAGCATCATAGTTTGTGCTCTTCGTCAACCTTAATTAGGGTAATCACTTGAGAAAGAATAATATGGGCAGGATGTTATGCAGCAAAGCGGCAAGATAAGTTCATTCAGAAGTTCCTTCAGAAAACCCGAAGCAGATGCTTGTTGGAAGACTTCGACGTGGATGGGAGAACACATTAGGTTTGTGACAGAGCACCATAACCTTCGCCATTAATTGTCTTGGCGAGTATAAGCAGTAAAAATGCGGGCCCTAACGCGCTGGTTGTTGGGGGTGGGGTGCTGAGCGTCTCTTTCTCGCTGTACCCGATAATATTTGCCCTTTCTCATTTATATCTAAAACAAAATGCATCATATTTTGGGCATCGTTTTTGCCCCAAAAAATGCATGAACCAAAGACAGGTTACTTGTCGGGACCCCACATGGAAAACTGTGCTGTCTCGTAGTTAGATTCTGTAGTTTATTTACGAAGTGAAAAATGTTGAGCGCATGTGGCTCAAAATAGGACCAGTGGCACGCCGAAGTGAATGTGGTAATGAAACTTCAGCGTCGATAAAAGATGAGGAGTTTATTGCCCATTTGAGGGACTGGCATCTTGTCGAGAAGGACTACAGTATGAAGTTAGTAAAGCAGATTTACCATGCTCAGGTAACGATCGTTTTCTAATATCATCATTTTTACTATAGAACCCACTGCCAAATGTCGACGCAATCTGGTAGGTGGGTCCGTAGCTGAAATGTGCAAGGGGTGGACTGGCTGGCATAGTCTCCTGACTAAGGTTAAGGGGAATGTAAGGTTCTTCATGTGCATGCCATAAAGGTGTATGCGGGAGTGAAGGTGTAGCTTCTTCCATTCTTAACCTCGCTGCTAGATGGAAATGAGTTCCTGATTATTAATATTTCATTATATGGTACTGTACTGGGAAACAATGCGATGGAGTTTGGTGCAGTGTCATTGACCACTGTCACTGACGCACTTTTCCTCTCGTTAGCAAGTGCACCATTCTACCTTATTTACTTAAATTTAGGGACATTCATCGAACCGATGTTGTAACTGGCGCCAAACTCTCCACATATGACGTTCCGCGAACCAAGAAAACAGTAATCTACCCACATACCCGCGGAGATGTACAGGTGTGACAGAGGATGTAACAAAATTTACTGCATCGCCGGAAATTTTCTAATTGCCTACAATACTTTGATTGTCCTAGGATATTGGATCTCCACTGTTATCTTCTGGAATTAATTATGTCCAGTTCGGTCATGAAGGACGCTTTCATTATGTCGTTACTCTTTATTGCGTGCTACACAGAGGTGACAGAGGCAATATGAAGCTCTTTATGGCGTCATTCGCTAAATCGGTCGTTATGTGGAGTCACATTGAAGCCTCTCTGTTCACATTTACGCAACCCAGGTTTGCGTGTCTTTCACTTGTTTTGAAGCATGTGGAACAATTGAAATACAAAATTTAAAACGAACTTAACCTACTTCTTAATATGGACGTTTGTATCACATTGGAGCAAATGGTTATTCGGCAGTTTTGTGAGCTTAAGAATTAGATAGTGGCCCATTGTCTTCAACACAAATACAATGGTTAAGCTGCCTAGCTCCTGGAGTTACTGTATCTGTAGATACTGGCTATTTTAAAATCTACTCTTTAAGGCCTAGTGGTTATTGCATGTAGTAGTAAGTGCAACACTAAAAAAGCCGCAATTTACACTTATGTGTTTCTTCTTATTCCCAAAACAAACATCGATTATTTTCCTACATGGCTTTCGCTGAATGGTATTTTTGATGGACGAAGACTGTGTTTTATGTGAGGTGTGGACGGAGTATTTATACAGGCAGTTTCTACGTTACGTAATACGTAAACTCGAACTTAAGAAAAAATTCTGAACTACGGAAATTTGTTTATTTAGTACTGTATTTGGGGCCCGCGGTGGCACAGTGGTTAAGGCGCTGTGCTACAAATCGGAAGGTCCCTGGTTCGATCCCAGCTGGTGTCGTTGGAATTTTTCGTTGACATAAAATCCTTCCGATCGCACTATGGCCCTGGGGTCGACTCAGCCTCTAACGTAAATGAGTACCAGGAGTATTTCCTGGGGGTAAAGGCGGCCGGTGCGTAAGGCTGACAACCTTACCACCATCCTGTGCCGTTTTCGTGAAATCTGGGAACCTTAACGTCCTGGAACCCTCTGGGCCACCCCAGGCCCGTAATGGGACTGCTTTACCTTTACCTTTCAGTACTGTATTTATAATATTCACATGACTATTATATTATTATTATTACCCAAATTGTTAAATTATTTAACTTTATGTGTTTCTTATGAAAAAAACTGATAGAAATAACCGTGTAGAGCGTTTAATTCTTGAAATTAAATAGCTGGTGGTATTTATCGCACTACAGTTCCGCCCGCCATGGGAAGTTAACACGACCAAATTCTTTGCGCATTCAGTTGTCAGAGGCCACGTCTAAGAAGCGGTGTAGTGAGTGTGAACAACTAGTTGACTGGTGCTGTAAAAACGAGATGTGTTCGAGGAAAACAGAACAAAAGATAAATATGGAAACAGTTCCAAATTATCACCTTTTATTTGAACTTTCATCACCGCCTTTATTGTCGTGAGGATAGTGACAGCCATGTCTTCCGCAGGACCCTGTTCATGAGTAATGTCCAAGAATACCACGGGTATTCCCGCGATCGCCAGACTGAAGGCAGTGTCCAGGTGGAATACAGGAACAGTAGAATACCGTGTAGTCCGGGATGTGACAGAGACTGTACTGTACTAGTTTTTTTGTGTGTCAGAGAGTTGTAAGTTTCCTCGCGTGTTATTTGGCCACAAGAGTGCAAAAAATGTTTTTCAAAACGTTTTTATCTTGACGTCATATTTGAATTGAAAAGACCGCAATGAGACACGCAACGGCAGGTTTTTTTTTTTTTCAGGGGGCTTTGTTTCTAAAGGAACCAAATTCATATATCTCTTTCCCACTCTCAAGATGTTACACAGCCAGAAAGTTGCCTGTTGGAACTTGTGTGATAGATATTAATAATTGTCCAACGAGATGCAAGACAAAGCAGTCTATTTATTATTCTGCAAGTTCACTCGAAATGTTTCGGGTATCAACCACACCCATCATCAGGAGTACACAAAACTGTAACTACAACCTCCGGTACTGGTCATATTTTTGTGCAACTACCTCACTCCAACGTGGCCAAGCTTAGCCACGTTGGAGGGAGGTAGCTGACCATTACCGTAAATTGTAGATACAGTTTTGTGTAATCCTGATGATGGGTGTGGTTGATACCCGAAACATGTCGAGTGAACTTGCAGAATAATAAATAGACTGCTTTGTTTTGCATCTCGTTGGACAATTATTAATATAGATCAGCGATGCACAGAACCATAAACATAAAATTCATGTGTGATAGATTATTCACTTCAGGCAAGTTTTCTGAGGACGTGTGGTTCCCAGAGAAGCCGAATTTCTCTAGTCTCCGTAGTGATCAGATCTCAGACCGCCATAAGCCTGTCTGTGGGGGCACATAATTCAGACAGCTTTTCCCACAGCATCTGCTTTTCAGGCGAACCGAATTTATGTATTATATACACTCTTAAGCTCCAATATCGCCAGGAATCTACCCATTGGGACTTGTGAAAACAGTACTTCTGGCAGGTTGTCCAAAGTGTTTCATATTCCGCATAATCGAATTTCTTTGTCCCCACCCTTCAGGACCCACCCCACTACAACCTTACTTTTAGAGCTTTGCGAGGGGAGAAGAGTTATTTCAGGCAATAATAACAGCAACATATGGGTGCATATTAACACCCCCAACTAGTGTACCCCGATCAATAAACTATGTACTTATAAGAGAGGAGCAAGAACCATTCTGTATTTGTGTTCTTGTACCTGAGGCCACGCTGTGTTATCATATAAACGGTGGTAATGGCGCCCGTAAGTGATCTGAACGGCTTGCGCGTAATTGGATAATTACACGTATGATTTTTATTATTTTTGTGTGGGGTTTGACTATATCTTTTGGAACTGTTGCCCAAGTGGACCCATTTTCTATGCTCTGGGTGGTGTATGATTACATAATGAGTATTGGTGGGTTAATGAGTGACGTAAAAACTCAACTACGGGGGGAATAACTTGTTTCAGTGCCACTGTGTCCACCCTAAATCCTGTATGTACCCTTCATGTTTGCGTATGCTACATGAGAAATGAAATAAAGGAGGATATTGTGGACTGCAGGAATATCTTACATGAAATAAAACGAAGAAAGACTAGCTGGATTGGTCACAACTTGCGAAGGAACTGCCTTATAAAACACGTTATTTAAGGAAAGGCAGAAGGGACGAGAATACGAGGAAGAAGACGTAAGCAGCTACTGGTTGACCTTAAGGAAACTAGAAGATACTGGATTGTGAAAGAGGAAGCACTATATCGCATTAAATTGAGAGCTTGCTTTGGGAAGAGGTTATTGACCTGTCGCAAGACAGACTGCTTGATGATGATTATGGACTGGACGTTTGGGGGCCACAAAGGATTCGGGTAGGGTTCTTGGACGGTAAACTGCGTGGAACGTGGCCGTTCGGAATAGAGACGTACTGTTAACGTGGATTCGCAATGATGCTTCAAACGGATATGGTTACGTAGAGTCCATTGTTTTGGTGACTGTGGATGACGAAATGGAACAGGTGTATAATGAAACTGCCTGCTAGGCGGGACGAACACTACAAAAACCCTTAGCTAGGATGTCCGGTGTCCTGATTAAGACTTGAGATCGGGACACTTAGAATACGAATGAGGAACGCTGACGTCGTTGTTGTAACAGTGGTATTGTAATACCGAGGCGATGGCAGATGTGTAATGTCCACCGATAAAGGAGATTAAAATGAACAGGTGGACATGTACCTCGGATTGCGCATGCAAGCAATTTATACAGAATGGTGGTGAGAAAACGTCCAATTAGAAAACCAAGGGGACGAGGGAATAATATTATGTGTTTCCTATTATTTGCGGCACTTTCGTCTGGCTGTGGGTCAGTGCTTGTGAATATCGAACTGTGAACGATGTAGATGGACCTGGCCGAGGACTGTTTTAACGCATTATTCAGTAATGTGTCTGTCACAAAACGCACATTCCTAAAAACCTGTTAGATTAGCCGATCACCGGGCATAGAATCGAACTCTGGTCCTTCCCGAAATGTAACCATCCCAAAATGAATGAATCGTCAGTTCATTATCATACGAATCTTTGTCCTCAACCTCCTACGAATCTTCATCGATCATGCCTTTTTTTTTTATCACAATTTTACGTTTTTGGCGCCGAAGTTGGTGGTAAATGTTACAGTTCATTCCTTCACCGCTGTCTTTAATTTTATTGTTGTTTCTTCATTGTTCTTGTGGTTTATGGTGAGGTTGCACGAGCCCCCATCTCATTAATTGCATATCAGTTCATATTTGTCTTCATTTGTTAGTCCTGCGTGTGGTCCATGATTCCTTGTTGGTTATGTTATTCTTTACTTAACTCTTTTATGGTCCTTGTGTTCTTTCTTTCTTCTGTTTCTCTTTCTATGCTTTCTTCTTCCATCCATTTTCTTCTCTTTTATGGTACCTAGAATTTTGACGTCTATGAATCGCCATTCTTTCCTTGCCCATTTCAAAAACGTCCAGACCTTTGTGTATTTCATTTTCTTGCGTTTATACATGTGACGCGGAAGGAAGTGACGTTGAGTGGTCACATCCTGTCACGCAGCCTCGCCACATGTCCATACTAATGTGTATTGGTAATGTCGATCTCGCCCAATCCAGCGCATCATCGATCATAGCGTCTTCTGGCTTCTTTAACAATTGGGTGAATACAAGGTTAAGTATTTGGTCGCACCCAAGTACGACACTGTGGAAGTAAGGCTCAGCTAATTTTAGGTCTCTGCACTAAAGTTGGGGTCAAGAAAATTTATGAGTGACAGCTTGTTACAGAGAGAGAGAGAGAGAGCTCTAAGTTTCCGATGTTGCAAGTTAACACAATTCGAAGTTGTCGGGATTTTATAAGGCGAAGGATATCATGCAACCAGTCCTTTTAGTAAAAGTAGATTGAAGTTGTTCCTTTGCACGCCATGAAGGAATAAAGGGGACTGGGGGTTATTAGAGTTCCACATATTCTTAACTTCGGCTGTAGATAGGGCGATTCGTTAGCCTCACGTCCAAGCCGCTTTATGGCTAGGGAAGTTCTCCGGTATGCATTGAATAAGAGGCTGGGTTGGTGCCAGAGCTGGTCTTAACGCCGTGGAGAAGACACAAATCGCTTTCCTGTGCTGCGAATCGAGCCACGGTTTCTCGGACAACCAACCCGTGCCTAGTCAATGTACTGTCCCAGCTCCGATCTGTTTGTTAATCAGTTTACATTTTTGTTTCTGTGACACTGACATGAAAACGGAAATATTTCCAGGAAAAATGCATCGGGCATAGAATGTGTTTCAGTCTCATCTAAGTCTTTTGTTTGAGACATTCCGATAGATATTTAGCGAGTTACTGTGTAGGTACACGCTGAACGCATGTAGAACTTCGTGTAATATGGTCGTTAAGGGTGCCCGATTTAAATGCTTTGACAGGTTTTCGTACAACTCAGCAACTTCAAATTTCATGAAAATCTGTTAACCGGGTTTGGAGTACTTGCAGTTGTGTAGAGATACGAAAAGGCCGATCGAGCGGTTTTACTTGGCGCTGCCCAGGGTTGCGAAAGTGCCCTAAATTTCCATACATCCGTGTCACACGTGGGATTCGAAAACACGAGCCCAATGTTCGAGCGGTGGAAGACTGCGAGGCCACTGCGATTGACTCTATCATTCTTATAATAAAAGCCAACAAGATGCACAGTTTCCCAAATTTATTTGATGAAGTACTCTACATATTTCGGGAGTATCACAACACTGTATACACGCAATTGGTACTTGTCATGCTAGTTCTGTCGGCTGTCTGCTACCACGGTCAGGATGGAACTGAGTTCCATCCTGACCACGCTAGCAGACAGCCGACAGAACTAGCATGACAAGTACCAATTGCGTGTATACAGTGTTGAGATACTCCTGATGGTGGACAGTGGACCTGTCCGAAACATATAGAGTACTTTATCAAATAAATTTGAGAAATTATACATCTTGTTGGCTTTTATTATAAGAATATATGACGATGCACGGTCCTCTGAATGTCAAATTGGCTCTAGCATATTTAAGAACTTTGAATCACGGCATGAAACCTACTTTCTGGTCCATATGCCAACAAAAATTCGCGTGTAGATTTTATATTTTGCGTGTTGCAACTTTGTTAAAAATTCACGTGCGCTGTGGACTAATTAATAGTGCATAAAAATGAAACAGACTTGCTTAGTGTGTGTGTGTGTGTGTTGTATGGGAGGAGTATGTGTGAAATTCATCACGAAGATTAGATTGAAACCTTAGAATAAGGTCTCTTAGCATTTTTATCATATGTTCCGGGTGGGAATATTTGTGTTGTTGATGCAGTTAGGGGGTAGATAAGTATGACGCATTTACGAATGACTCTTATCGTTGCGTATTATGTAAATTACCTGAAACAGTGTTACTCAAACTGTGTACTGTGAAACTCTTGTGATATGCATGATCCACGGAGTTCATTACCACCTATCACCACAAAAACACTGGTACTGTTCACCGACCAGGAGAATATCCCTGCGCGTGTGGGTGTGCCTGGTGCGTTGCGGGAGGAGCGTTATTCTCTACGGTGAACTACAGGGCTACTATTGCTCAGAGCAACTAGTCGCAACTCGCCATTCGCCACAAAACTTGCGCATGCGCATATGTCGCATTCCTACGAGCGACGTTCTCCTGGCTGGCGGACTGTCTTGTAACAAGGCCGCATGTCAGGTTCAAGTGGGTATACTACTGCTTTGCTTTTGGGAGATATTGAATTCGATTCTCGATTCGGAGACTTCTTCACAGTCCCTCTAAGTAAATATGAATATAGTGACTTAAAAGTGGCCACGGACGGTTTTCACATCCTTATGAATTACGTATTCACAATCTGTTACAATTCAACGTAGCATAATATACGCTCTCGAAGTGAGGTTTTATGTTACCCAGGTATCGGTCTTGAGATAATTATAACCCGACAGTGTGATACTGCTGAAATCATAGTATGAACTGTACGTGATCCCGGGGCAATTCTCTTTCTCCTGTCCTCATGTTGTTTCCTTCCGGTTTCTTCTTTTCTGTGTCAGTACGCGCGAGTGGTCGCAGGAATGCAAGGTTTTAGCGACATCTCAGCAGCTGTTAGTATACACTGATCTTGCGTTCCATGCAGTTTAATTACCAGTAAGATAAACGAGAGATGTTCGGTTTGGACAAATGTGTCCTTGTCTCTATATGCGCGAATCTTCCCGACTGTTTTACTGGCGTTACGCCCTCGGTTCTGCTGTTTGTTACAGTACAGTGTTCTGTTGTGTATTATGAGGCCTAAACGTTTCTCTGGACCGCCTCTGTGGTCTAGTGGTCGGAGTTTCTGGCTACAGATACAGAGGTCCCGGGTTCGATCCCCGGCGCTACCAGAATTTCTGAGTAGTAGTGGGTGAGGTCAATTGAGGAGCTACTTGAATGAAAAAAGTAGCGGCTCCAGGTCTAGAAAACAGAGATTAACGGCTGTGGGGACCCGTTGCGCTGACCACGCGACACCCCTCTATCCGCAAAAGTT
>Ga0123352_10021225_pt1 | contig 10349 bp, 12 predicted proteins | sample TergutLab28metaG_FD_89700 | JGI IMG/M metagenome (GOLD analysis project Ga0123352, IMG submission 89700) | Labiotermes labralis P1 segment gut microbial communities from Petit-Saut dam, French Guiana - Lab288 P1 | ecosystem: Host-associated > Arthropoda: Insects > Digestive system > Gut ... | reverse complement strand
TATGATAGTGGAAAGGAAAAACAGTTTAAAGAAAAATAAAATAGGACATTTGAAAATAAAAAATTACAAATTTGAAAGAGTGGAAAATTTTAAATATTTAGGAGTTATACTTAATGAAGATAACAATAACCAAATAAGACTTGCAAGAAAGAATAGAAAATGTTAACAAAACATATTTTATGTTACAAAAAATATTTTAAAAATAAAAACATATCAAAGAAACTAAAATTAACACTAAAGAACACAACAATAGACAAAATGTTAACATATGCATCAGAAACTGGGACACTAACAGAGAGAGATAGAGAGCAATTGAACATTTTTGAAAGGAAAGTGTATAGAAGAATACTAGGCCCAGTATATGACAATGAAAAAGAAAACTGGAGGACATTAACCAATAAAGAAATTTATGCAAGCATTAAAAAACCTACTACAATAGAGACAATAAGGTTAAATAGATTACGCTGGTTTCGGCATGTACAAAGAATGGAAGAGAATAGAATTCCAAAAAGGGTATTATACATGAATTTGGGAGCAACAATACTGAGAGGTAGACCAAGAAACAGATGGCAAGATGAGGTGAGAAAGGATGGAGGAATAGTTGGTGGAGAAGGGTGGCAGGAAAAAGTACATAACAGAGGAGAATGGAAGAAGCTCCTGAGAACGGCAAGGAATCACCACATTCTGCACATGCCAATGGAATGAATGTATGAATGAACGAATGAATGAGTACTACCTAGTCATGCCACACTGCAGACACCTCAGCCAGCATACATGACACATGCAAGATTAAATAGTAATGCATAAAAACTGTCAGACTGCACCAGTTGGGGACGGTACATTATTTCCAGACACAAAAGATGTTATTAAAATAGATGCAATTGCACCCACATTCCACATGCACCTGATATTCAACACTAGTGTTTTAAGTGTTTTCAAGTATTTCAACTTCTAACTGTTGTACTATACATTCATGCACCACTGGAGAGCTTCAGAAGTATTAAAAAGTTGAGCCCCAGTGGTGTTAACTTTTAACTGTTTCAGTAGACAAACACATTACTGAAGAAATGTTAATGACCTTCAAAGCAATGCATCTGTGTTTTAAACACTACAATCTTATACTGAGTGCTCGTAATCATTTGACGTGTTGCAAAAAATTTGCAGCTGAGCTCCCTGAAGATGGTGTCAGTAGACATCATTTGCACAGTAATTAATACGTGATTTCATATACATAATGTGGTGCATAAGTGTTGGTTAATAAACAGTGACCATGATAAGAAATTTTGGTTCTGGGTTGGAATTCTACATCATGTTTTGGGGTAATTTGCTGTGCCCATCTTCGAGGGCAAAGCGATTAGGAACGGAACATGTTCAGAGCTATATGCCTCACACCAATGAACTGCCTACATAAACTGAACACTTCATCTCCCTCCCCCACCCTTCTCACTCTGACACTGAATATAGAGGTGAAACCTTCCTCTGGAGCATTTGAAACACTGCCCCACATACAGGGTGAAAATCTCCTGAAATGGGATAAACAACCTAATATCAGATAATTCTATAAACAACCAAAGAATACACCTTGTCTTTCCAGTAATGTGGATGCATACTCTATGGAAAAGTAAAAGAAAACATTGCTTACAACTCCTTTACTCTTATTTTGATGTTTTGCTGACTGTGCATCTCAGTATAATCTTAATAATTAACTAACTTAATGCACAAAATCTTGTTTTATAATAAGTCCATTATCGAAACGTCGGGTGGTGGGGGGCCGAGGGAGATTATTCTCGGATCGGCCTACCTATCATACGATGATGTGGAACCCCCACCTCCCGGGGAGTTGGAAAGGCTGGTGACAGGTTGCAGGGCTGATGGAACTCACCTGATCGTCTGCTGTGATGTGATCTCGCATCACACTTCCTGGGGAAGTACAAACATCAACAACAGAGTCCCTGTTTAACTATATTATGGCCAATGGATTAGACATAATGAATAGAGGCAACAAGCCTAGCTTTGTTACATCTAACAGGCAGGAAGTGATTGACATTACGATTGCCACTTATATGTTGGAAATTGTATAAAAGATTGGCATGTAACTGAGGAAGTAAGTTGTTCAGACCACAGATACATCCGCTTTACTGTTACGGGCATTGACTGAGCAGTTGAAGTTTATCGCAATCCACGCAGGACTGACTGGGAGTCTTTTAGAACTGACCTGTTGGGCTGTTTGAGCAACATGACAGATAAAATATCTAACTTTGCAGACCTTGAGATTGCTGCTAAGCAATTTCAGGAAGCTATTGTTCTTGTTTATAACGAAAATTGTCCTCTCACTGTGAGGATGAACAACAGGAATATATCCTGGTGGAATCAAGACCTCGAGGAGAGAAGGAAGAAAGTTCGCAGATTAATCAATTTAGCAAAGAAGTCAGGGAACTGGACTGACTATAGAAGAACCTTAACAGATTATAACAAAGCACTCAGACAGGCCAAGAAAGAATCATGGAGGAGACACTGTGAGGAGATTGAGAAGGCTCCAGAATGTGCCAGACTCCATAAGATTCTTTCACACGATTGGCCGAGTGCTGTAAGTTCTAACCAGCTTGCAAATGGAGAATATACTACATCAGAGAGGGGGATCCTGGAAGAGTTATTCAGGGTCCACTTCCCTGGTTCAAAAATAATCATGGAACCTTCTGGAGGATGGGACGGCCTTGTACTTGAGTTTCCGAAATGGAAAGGATCAAGGGAAGACTGGGCGTCTTCCAAAAGGGTCATCAGTCATGAAAAATTGAAATGGGCTGTTTTCCCATTTCAACCTTATAAATCCCCAGGCATTGATGGAATAATGCCCATCATGCTACAGCAGGGCTTTGAAATGCTCGCGGGAAAACTCTTGCTGTTACTAAGAGCCAGTCTGGCCTTAGGCTATATTCCCATGAGTTGGAGGCATATCAGGGTGGTATTTATACCTAAGCCTGGGAAAACATTGTCCCAAGCGAAGTCCCTGAGGCCCATTAGTCTCATTTCATTTAGACTCAAGACACTCGAGAAACTACTTGATAGATATATCAAGGATGGTGTTCTGGTTGAAAGACCACTTCATCAGAACCAGTTTGCCTACAGGGCTGGTATGTCTACTGAAACGGCTCTTTTCCAGGTTGTTCACAGACTGGAAAAGTCCCTGAAACATAAAGAGATTGCACCGGGCGCCTTCCTGGATATCGAAGGGGCGTTTGACAACACCTCTTTCAGCGCAATAATTACAGCTGCCAGGGACCGTGGACTTGAGGAAACCTGTTGCAGGTGGGTCTGGTCCATGTTTGAAAGCAGACTGGTACACACCTCCATTATGGGCAGCAGTTTGACTGCCAAAGTTGTAGGTGGATTTCCGCAGGGAGGAGTTTTGTCTCCACTCTTGTGGAATTTAGTAGTTGATAGGCTTTTGACGATTATAAATGACCTAGGTTTTAATACATTTGGCTATGCTGACGATATCGTTATCATAGTCCAAGGTAAATTTGCGCACAATGTCAGGGAGATTATGCAAGAGGCACTGAACGTGGTAATCGAATGGGCTGTAAAAGAGGGTCTGAATATTAGCCCCCATAAAACAGCCATAGTATCATTTACCAACAGAAGAAATACAGAGGGCTTAGGACCTCTTATACTCTATGGTAAGGAACTTACAATGCTGGATGGGGTTAAGTATTTGGGAGTGATCCTGGACTCCAAACTTAACTGGAACCAGCATTTGCAAAAAATAATTAATAAAGCGCCAACCACCTTTGCGGTAGTTAGACGCACATGTAGGAAAAAATGGGGTCTTAGACCTAATATGGTGCACTGGCTCTATACTAGGGTAATCAGACCATCTATACTTCATGGTGCCTTGGTGTGGTGGCCCAAAGCCATGCAAAAAACCACAAAAATCATATTAGGCTATGAAATCGACCCCTACCGCAGCAATGGAGACACTCCTGAATCTGACTCCGTTGGATTTGGTAATTCAGGCGGACGCGAGGATGGCACTCTATAGACTGCATATACTTAAGCAACCAGCCGAACCTAAAGCAGAGGCAGGATTGCTATCTATCTGGAAATATGTGAGTGACCCTCTCTTAGAAATGCGGGCGGACCACATTATTCCAGTTTATTATCATTCCAAGGCCTTCAGTGTCATTATAGACTGGGACCATTGGAAAAATAAAGACTCAGCGTTCCCTGAGGATGCTTTGATCTGGTTCACAGACGGCTCTAAGGCTAGCTCGGGGACAGGGTCTGGTATTTTTGGCCTGAGGCCAAACAGAAGCTTCAGCTTCCCACTGGGTAAATTTGCCACAGTTCTTCAAACTGAAATTTATGCCATTTTACAATGTGCATATGAAAATATATGAAGGGCCTATAAGAATAAGCGGATTCTTATTTTCTATGATAGCCAGGCTGCACTTAATGGCCCGAAAGTGACCTCTGGAATGGTTGCAGAGTGCCTGGATGCTCTCTCAGCGCTGGCTAGCCTCAATAAGGTAACCCTCGTCTGGGTGCCGGGGCATTTCTGGTAATGAGGCTGATAAGCTTGCCAGACAAGCGTCAGCCATGCTGTTACTCGGTCCAGAGCCGGCTGTCGGTATACCTAAGTGTTCGGTGAGAGAAGCGATTAAGAACTGGACTTAGACGCAACATCTTAGAGCCTGGATAGACCTGCCAGGCCTCAGACACGGCAAACTATTTATAGATAGACCGTGTAAGAAAAGAGCTGACTACCTACTTAAGTTAGGTAGGCATCAACTAAAAATGGCAAATGTGATCTACACAGGGCATGCTCCTGTAAGGGGGCATCTTTACACTATGGGCCTGTTTGATGGGGATCCAATCTGCAGATTTTGTGGGATGAAGACCGAAACAGTGCAGCACATTATTTGCTGTTGCGAGGCATTGGCTCGTCAGCGCTATAATGTCTTTGGGAGGCCGATTGTAGAACCAAAAGACATTAGCACAGCCTCAACAAGGGACCTTTGCCTCTTCATACCAGGTGCAGGGTTATTGTGGCTGTGCTGAATGAAATATTAGGGCTGCACAATAAGCCTAAGGCTGCGGTGCATTCGGTACAGTAAGCTGACGGGTCCTAAGAAGAAGAAAAAGAAGAAGGAGGAGGAGGAGAAGAAGAAGAGGGTTAAAGCTGCCAGGATGTGAAGGCACATACACACACACAAACACATTCCCCTATACGTCCTCATGCCATAACGATTAATCACTGATGATTAATTACAGTAATTATATAATATTGATAACTAATGATAATCATTGCTCTATACATACCCACTGTGTACACAGCAATGTCTCTCACTACACCATCCGCCTTTTGATTTTCTGCTGCCATCAAAATTAGTATTAACGTAATATTTTTTTCATGTGTGTGTCCTCTGGCCATTAGTTGCAGAAGGAGACAAAGTATAGTTCTTACCAGAAAATGATAAAATATTTTAATCCATTAAACCCTTCATTACGCTTTTAAATATATGTTTACTGGTTATCACCACCTACTATATGGTTCTGAACAAATAAAAACAACAGTTCCAGGCTTACACACACAGACCAGGGCATACAGGAAAATGCTTACCCAGTACAGTATGTTCACTGCTTCAACGTTTCCCAAAATGTGGTGCAATTAAGATAATCTAGAAGCTGAGAATACTTGAACTGTTTTAGAAGTAAAAAAAAAAAAAAATTGTGTGTCACAAATGTAATGTGATACACTGTTGAATTTCTGCATGTGTGAAAATTTCATAATTCATCCAACAGTAATTCTGATATAAGCCTACTACCAACAAACAAACAAACAAACAAACAAACAAAAAAAGAGAGAGAGAGAGAGAGAAAAGAAAAGAAACCAAGGCTTCAGAAATCAAACTTAAATATGCCAGCCACCTAAAAAATGCATTTCTTATGAGAATAGCAGTATGTGTCATACTAATATTTTGATAATTCCTACTTGTCTCTTACAACAGAACAATCAAAGGCACAAATGACAATCTGAAGAGCAGCCTTAAGAAACCAGGCAAGACATTTCCTGCATAAAAAAAAAAAATAGCACCTACAGAAACACCATCAGTATGAGACATGGCAATTAACCCCACTCTTTGTGATGTTCAACATAAGCAAGTGAGGTCTCAGTACCTTTTAATCCACCATTATTACTCATTCTATCAACCTGCCCTGCTCCTTCACAATCACCTATCATTGCCAGCATTACCCATACAATCTGATATGTTCTCAGACAGCTCATGTTCATCTTGATTTGTCCATTCTTTTTTGTCTTCATTATTCACACTTCCACAGCCTGGCAAAAGAATTAATATGGAAACAAAATTTTCACAGCTTTCTGCCACTGTTTACCTTGTTGGTATAACTTTGATCAGTTTTTCTTCTTCCTCTAGTAACTTCCTCCATGATTGGGTCAGGTTTTTTGCTCAATAGCTCTCCCATGCTTGGGCTACCCAAGAAAAGTCTTTTAAATTTATCTTCTTAAAATTTTTCAGATATACCCACTTTCGTCATTAACTTCCATAGGTGACCATTGAAGTCTATGTCCATACCTTTTCTTTTGTGTCATACTAACAACTGCCAACACAATGTGGTCAAAAAGTTACTCTTAATTCCCCGTCTTCATTTCTACCTTTTTTAATTGAAAAAAAGCTTTCTACTGACCGGACACAATTCAGTTAAAAAAATTTTGAAAAATCCATCCACGTACCTTGACGATTATACCAAATTACAAGTGTCACTGGAGCTACATTTCTGAAGGCCAGATGTCTTCTGGATTTGCTCATACAAGCCAGATCTCATCAAAACTGTACAACTGTTCATAGAATAAACCAGAGACTACATGAGACTAAGTTCTCTAGATTTCAACAAGACAGGCATAACATTGAGGCGCATTCATACAAACATTGTTGTAGTGGAAAAGCAATAAGTATTATACAATCTGCCTGTGTATTTGCACCCTTAGGCATCCAGCATGCAATGCACATGCACCATATTATCTGTGGCCTGCCCAGCTCCACAATATTTTTTCACATTACCTCATGAACAGCACAATTATTGAAATAGTTATTGAACATAAAATGTATGTTTTGATCTTCTTTACAACTCTTGTCTGAAATATTTTTCATTCAGGAAGTAATGAGCAAGATATGATCAAAAATGTAAATTGGTCTTTGTGTAAAGTACCCATCATTCTTGTCCGATTTTAATGAGACGAATTTTCTCAACAGATATTCGAAAAGTATACAAATACCAAATTTCATGAAAATCTGTCCAGTGGGAGCCAAGTTGTTCCATGCAGACAAACTGATACACATGATTAATATAATAGTTGCTGTCTGCAATTTTGAGAATGTGCCTAAAAATGGCTCCAAATCTGCAGGTTTGTCTCAAAAGATTTTGAGCAACCTTATATCACGTGTTTTCAGCACTCTGTCCAACCTATAATAGCTGTAAATTATGATTCTACTTCAATTGACATGTTGTGAAAAATCAGCAATGGTTATTGCAGAAGAGGTCCAGTAATGATTGCATCTTTCATTGTGGTGTGAACCATAAAAACAAAGCTTCACACACATTTCCATATTCTCATGTTTTTACTGTGTTACCTTCATTCTTGATTTCCTTATTTATTTGCTTCTTTCTGGTCTCCTCCATTTACATCCCTGACAGAATACCACCTTTCAATTTCATTTCCTTTCCTCTTCCAGTTACCAACAGAAATATTGCAAAAGTCATAATCATCTACCACTTTTGAATAGTTTTTACCTTTATCTAATGTTTGCAAGGCTTCATGTTTCTGTTCCATGTGGACAACCACTTTTTTTTTCCTATTTGACATGTTAATGGAAGAAAGTTACTGTATGAGAAATTCGTAATTTCCATCAACAAACTGTACATTTGTGTATCTGAACCCAGTAACAAAAAGCAAACTGAAGCATCTAACATCAAATACTGCACACAGTGTAGGCACTAAGAAATGTGAAAACATGAATGTAGTTAATTAAAATGCAGCCACATGAAGAGCTTAGTGATCTGCACTCCTCACTAATATTGTTCAGGTGATCACATTGTGAAGAATGAGATGGGGAGGGCGTGTAGCAAGTATGGGGGAGAGAAGAGGTGTATACAGGGTTTTGGCGGTGAAATCTGAGGCAAAGAGACCACTTAGAAGACCCACGCATAGGTATGGATCTTCAGGAAGTGGGATGGGGGGGGGGGGCATGGACTGGATTGATCTGGCTCAGGGTAGGAACAGGTGGAAGGTACTTGTACATGCAGTGATGAACCTTCGGGTTCATGAAACGTGGGGAATTTCTTGACTAGCTAAAAACCAGTTAAATTCTCAAGAAGGCCTCTCCTCCATGGAGTAAGTAAGTAAGTGAGCAATTAAGTTAGCCACATGAATAGGATGGAGAGTGTAATTCATTCTTAGAAATAGACCTACTGCTATAAAACAAAATTTGATAAATGTAAAAGAGAATTCTGTCAACACAGCATGCCGGAAAAAAGGAATGCTCACTAACAAGTTAATTCCATCAAATGAATTAAACTGTGGTGTTGTAATTATTCTTCCACATTATTCTGTAAACTCTCCAGTTGGCCTACAATATTGTTATATGATCAGACATCTTTAAAATTGGATACGTGCTACTGTTACAGAGTTAAGTAAACCATACATACAAGATATTGTTCATGACTATGCATGTTACTTTTAGTACACATTAACATTAGCATTAACATTTCACTAGTCATTTTGCTGAAATGAATGAAATCACAAACTTATGGATTGCTCCAGAATTCTAAAAATCACATAGCATTACATTCAAACTTGTGATTGATGAACACAATACACAGTAAAGATTACACATTATATGGCTATTTATAAGATCTAAATTTCCACTGCCTTGAAACCTCAAACATCACACACACACACACACACACAAATGGCATTTCCCATCCCTTAACCTTCTTTCCATGCTCCTTGGACAAATAAAATTATAAAGTAATTGTGCAATTTGTTGGATTGAATACAGTATGAAGAGTAAACATTTCTTTCCAAAGGCAACCTAAGCAAAAAATTTCAAAAGAGGGTATAAGCTGCATTATCATAAAATAAGAAAACAATTTGAATTTGTTCTAGCTTACCACTCTTGTAAACACATCTCAAAGGTTGTTTCAAACCCTTACAATTCACATATACAAACTGTATTTAAAAGTATGAATTTATGGGAACATCAAAATATCAAAGAAATGTACATTACAAAAAAAAAACTGGACAAGAAATTAACATGCGTATGTGAAGGCAATACACACAGTTAAAAATATTACCAACTGAATGTTTCCATCCACGCAATTCAAAGCAATTCCAGTTCTCAATACTCTTCTCCTCTCTGTGCCAAAATTGCATTTCATTTTGAGCTCAAGTAGTAAAATCTGCACCAAGCACATTTAATTTCTTTCTTACAGCACCCATAATTAAATACACTGTTCACATAATCATACAATGCAAACTTTTTCATGTCCATGTAAAATAAAATCTTGTTCTGTGTGTACCCAGTAACATAACTTACCAACTTATTCATGTACATTAACAATATTTATAATAAATTTATAACCATCATATCACTAAATTAGATTCCCATCCCTCAGCAGTGTGACAATCAGCAGGCTCTTGTACTTACACCAAAATAAATAGAGAGTGTACCAATTCAGAAACCAAAGATTAAAGATCAGACACGTATAAATACTGAAACAAGCACACAAGAAGCTTCCCCCTTCTAACATTTATTGAGCCATTCAGCACAAGTTCACTCCCTTGCTTCAGATTTGCTGGCTACATGGTAATTCCATAATCAACAATGTGTTTTCTTCGTAACAAGGGGTTTTATGTGTTGGAAAATTTTTTTATGTATGAAGCATGGCTGCATTTGAGTGTATACATTAATAGGCAACAAAGTAAAATATAGAGTGCTGAAAACCCACATGTTTTGCATGAAAATCCTCTGCATCCATCAAAGATCAGTGTTTGGTCTGCAGTCTTGAAAATGAATTAAGGAAACACTGTTTTTGAAGGGGAAATTGCTGTGGAAAATTATGAGAATCTTTTGACTCAATTAATTACTCTGCTGGAAGAGAAGGAAGGGAATTGTTGCACCCCCCCCCCCCCCCAAAAAAAAATATAAAAAAAAAAATTTTCATTACCCCAACACAAAACCCCCAAAAATATCAAATTACTTTTCCCCACCCCCCCCCCTCCTTAAAAAAAGGGAAGGGGGAAAAAAAAACCTTTTTAAAACACATTG
>Ga0123352_10021224_pt1 | contig 10349 bp, 3 predicted proteins | sample TergutLab28metaG_FD_89700 | JGI IMG/M metagenome (GOLD analysis project Ga0123352, IMG submission 89700) | Labiotermes labralis P1 segment gut microbial communities from Petit-Saut dam, French Guiana - Lab288 P1 | ecosystem: Host-associated > Arthropoda: Insects > Digestive system > Gut ... | reverse complement strand
TTTATGTAGTTCAATTTAATGGCTTTATGTCACTCATACGTTAATTACATGTTAAGTACAGATATTAACATTATAGAAACCACATATTCCTGCCAGTTTTAATATGTATTTGGTAATCAATAATTGTGTAACAGCTGTCAAAGTTTCAAACTTCTCTGGCCATTATCTCCGTAACCGTTCAACTTTGGATATAGGTGTTTTGGATTATATCGGTATACTTTAACATAAAGAACACTCTCCCGAAGTCTGGCACACTCCTCCTGGGACACTCTGTATATATCAGCACGCTATATATATATATATATCAGCATGGAATAAACTCGCCCTACACCATATCGCATAAATTTGTCAAGACTAAGTGACAGCTATGACGTGTTTGCATGACATGTTCTAGGCGACTGTTCTTTGTAACAGAAATATCGTGTCCTTTTTTGGAGGCAGAAAAGGAAATTTTGAGTATCAACGCTCTTTGATACTGCAAGATTTAAGAGACACCTCATATACAGCCAGGACTAATAACACAAAAACTGCCATAATGACAGGCAGTACATGTGTCTGTTTTTAAAAACAGTATTAACCGTTCGGTCTTTCCAAAGCAACTCGGTTTCTTACTGTGGCGTAGGAAGTGAATCTTATCTACAACTCAAATATAAGTTATTTTTCAAGAAGTAAAATTTTAAATTTCTATTCAACAAATTAGACACCAGTGACGTGTATCTGAATTTCCGACAGGGGTCGTATGTTGCAGTATATTTCTTTATGTCGCCTGCACAATTTTATGCTCACCGTTCTGAAAATGCTCTTCGACACCACATGAGGTTGTGTATATATACTAGAAGATGAATATTCATTTTCCACTTCGGGAGAATTTTCAGTATATGTAATAGAGTTCTGCACAACTGTATCAAGATTTTTACTGTTAAACACATTATGAGTAAACTCTATAATAATCTACAAGCGCGGTACTTTTCACGCCTTTAATGATACTTAAATATGAGAGTAGGTTCCTATAAAATATTAAGTTTATATCGGAGCACATGCTGATATTCTGCAAATCGTTTAAAATGCAAACAGATATTTTTAAAAGGTATAATTTTGAATTTAAATTTTAATCGTCCTTTGACAGAATTGAGTTTAGGAAATTAATTCTACAAATAATATATGACTTCCACATCTTTCAGAATACTTAATTCTACAGACAGAGTTTATCAGAAAATGTAAATTAACAACTGTATGATAAATGAAACATTTTAGGGCGTTGCTTACGCTATTGAGGATTCAGAATGATACGTATTTTACATACAAATTTTCTTCAATATCAGAATTTTCTTAAATTTTGCCAGAAATAATTACGAAATTTACAATGGTTTCAGTAAAATACTTTTAAATACTTGTTCTCTCGCATGCACCTAAATTACAATATTTTATACAAAAAATGGGTCAAATTAATTATGACGAAATTTAGAAAACCATAAGGAGTACGTAGTGACTTAGAACTGCATTTAAAGAGATGTAAATACTTGAAGAATAAAAAACCAATTAGATGTCACTTGTTATATTTACTTTACTTCTTAGATACTCAACATGTTTCGGGCATTAATATGTCCATCTTCAGGAGGTTGCGACTATGTTGTTGAACTACCACATTGTGGTATCCGGGCTGGCGGTTTCAGCCGGCAGCCCGGATACCACTCTAGCCGAACCGCACCCTGACTCCAACACACAGTAATCCAAGAACAATACAGCCAATGTGGTAGTTCAACAACATAGGCGCAAACTCCTCAAGATGGACATATTAATGCCCGAAACAGGTCGAGTATCTAAGAAGTAAAGTAAATATAACAAGTGACATCTAATTGGTTTTTTATTCTTCAGCTATCACAATGACGCACGGTCCAATAAACATCCGATGTAAATACATTAAATTGTGCAGGAATGCACGGAACATTTCAAATACAAAACTCATTAAAACGTGTCTGAAAATCCTGCTTAATATATAGGAAACAGTGTTTAAAGCATAAATGTACGATAATATTTGTGGCCTGCAGCCTATTGCTGAGAAGCGAGGAATAAAGGTGAGCACAGTTCAGGAGGAAGGATCACACCAGAAGTGTGTAAAAAACTATAAAAATAAAGATAATGCTTTTAATTTGACAAGTACTTCACTAACATCGCCCTGGCACATGAAAATAAATCAGTTTGTGTAACTGCATGTAACACAATTACCTGCAATATAAAATGTACAGAACAAGCACTCTGAAAGTGTATGCAATTTAGAAGGTGCAAGCATGTACAGCCAGCCAGCTCGTTCTCATGGCATAGATTGTGGAAGTGGAGGAACGCATTTACAGTCATGTTTCTATGTCAATTTACACTCCTTTGAAATTAAAGAAGTGAAGAAATGAAGAGCCAAGTGAACATATTTGTCTCGCTACATACAAAAAAAAAAAACGTAAAACTTTTCTGCTATATTTCCTGAAAATGTAATCCCAAAGAAAAAAAGTCTCTTCCTGTACATCGTGCTAAGCCAGATGCCAATGAAGTACTGATTTCCAGACCTTCGTTAACATTAAAACCTCTCTCTAATAATAAAATATTGACATAAAATTAAAGAAAGAATCTTGGGAAGGAGGGAACAAATATGGATGCTAATATTTATTAGAATGTCTAATAATGCTCAGAAATTCTGTAAAGTATCAGTTAATCAATCAAGAGGATCCAAGCTTTTTTCTCGGGAAGGGTATTTTGCAAACAGAGTGATGCAGATATAGGTAAGTGGTTCGTAATTTTGAAAGTAAAATGGCCACCTGTCTATGTTATTCCGAAAAGGTTATACCATATATTTGTTTTGTGCAATATAATATTTTCCAATACGTCAGTTAGTATGGAATAGCCTTTACTAATAAGGCGATGATGACGTGGATGGCCATTCAGTCCACTTAAACTGGACACGATTCGTTGCAGTTCAAATAATTTTTTTTCATTAATTTATCTGTCAACATCTAAATCTTGCAGAAGGTTGGGGCTGAAGTGTCTACGTCAGAAAATGAGGAACTGCTACATAAACAACTAGGGCACAAGAAGAAAATATGAATTATATATTAAGAGCAGTGTGCGGAAGAAAGTCTCATTCAGGGAAACCAAGTTCCGTACGAGAACACAGAGATGAGGACAACCAGACCTACAATCAGCGCTCCAGGCGCCCTCAGTCGACGGTCTGGATCTTGCATCGTTGCTTACAGTGGAAATAAAGAGTATCTGAATAATTTAGTGATTACACGAAGACCACAACTTTCATAAAGACGTGACAGTTTACTTTTTCCATATGACATAAATTTTAAGGAACTCTCATCTGCATTACACCTTTCGTGAAATAAAAATGGCAGGATACAGTCGCAACTGAGGAAAAAACACATCGGAATGAATTCGACGAAAATAAATAAAAATATTCCCTTTTAATAAGTGCTATTTTATTCAGGCCTGCCAAAATTAGATTATTCCAGAGGAACAATAAACTACATCTCTGAATATATTTATCTGAGTAATTAACCAACTTGATGCACAAAATTTTTGTTTTACAATAATTTTATTTCATGCCTCTACATGTTTCGAGCACATGTGCTCATCATCAGGAGTTCAAAATTGCATTACATAGCTTCTGGTATCATCACACCTATAGGTGTGATGATACCAGAAGCTGTATTGTAAAACAAAAATGTTGTGCATCAAGTTGGTTAATTACTGAGATAAATATACTGAGATGCACGGTCAGCAAAACGTCAAAATCTCTGAATATATTTGTCGTGCGGGAACGGGGCATTTAATACAGGAGCTGGCGGACAAGCACAAGTGTCCAAAACCTTGTAACTACCGTATGTACCAACTGCCTTGAAATTAAGAAAACACTGCTTGTTAATTAATTAGTACACCACCAACAGCACAACAATATATACATATATAATCGATTATGTTTAAAGATAAGCTGCATGTTCCATGTCCCGGCCCTACCGGAACATTTAAAACTGTTTAAAGTTAAGCGTACGCTAACAAAAAAGAAACACAAAAAAATAAGGAACACATTAAATTCAGCTTCCCCCACAAAACCTAAATACAGTGTAATAAATTCGAGTGGACAAGACAAAAACTAACATAGATAAAACATTCACATAATCGAAAAAATGTAAGCACCTTTATATTTTAAGTGTGAATTGCAGTGAATGAATTATTAAATTTCATGGAGAAGCTCATTATTTTACTTATCCTAATTTCAAGAGTTTAATGGTTATTTCTCAGACGAGACTTAAAACCTTTTAAAATATTTTTTTGCATATAAAATGCGGAACAAGCAACTCTTAGAAACACAACACCTCCATTTTAATATAATAAGGAATGATTTACTGACTACTAAAAATTGTAAACACTGTGTGGGATCCCACAAGACTTGTACATGTAAAATTTACATTTTTATCTTAATTTTAAGTTCTGTAATTGCAGCCTGCTGAAGTTCCTGCAGGATTGAAACACGTAGCTAGCAGTTAAACAATAAATATGTAGTTGTTTTTACTGGTGTACTAATAAATTATTAATTAATATTAAAAACACGTGATATCTCTAACTGTACAAATTTACTCAGATACCTTGAAGTTCGCCACACATTATTTCTATGTATATCATATGATTCTCAGAGCAAACCTTGTTCCCAAGCTATACTAACATATTTGTCTTTGTGACGAAGACGGCTTCTGCTCTCTTTCAGGTAGGCACTGAATTTATGTATATTTTGAGATGAATGGCGAAATTATTACCGAGAGAAAAGCCAAATTGTCCACAGATTTAAGATCCACTGGCCTTTTATTTACGACGGGTAAGCTGTTTGCAAAAAAATCTTGAAATGTTCTCCTCATTTCCAGAGGCACGCACGGGATCAAGTAATTCCCTTTCAGTCCGGGTTTTGTTCTAAGTACAGCAATGCTTTCTAATCGATGAGAATAAACAGACTGGCTACAAAGAGTATAAAGAAAGGAAATTGCTGCTACCAAGTTCTTTGATATTTAAAAGACAAATGTCTTGTGCTTCAACTTATAAAATAGCACTTTCCCGGCTATCTGTTACAACAAACCAGCTACTTCCTTCAGACTGTATTTTTTTAGTTTAGACAGAGGGCAGAATTTCTAACCCTCGAGAAATTAACGCCTGATTGTCCAAAGTAAACTCCTTGCATATAAGCTCCATTCTGATATATGCAGGTTTGATGATGAAATACTTGATGATGAATTGCTTTATGATGAAAGCACCCAGGTGTCTGTCGACGTGAAAGTGGATATAACGATGCTAAAACCACAATGAGCACTAATCAGCATTCAGATCTACTCGAAGTGGAATATCAATATTAACAAGTACAAATTACAGACGATACATTTCTCTAAGAAGTGAAAATCGTACTAATGTTCTCTAATCCTTTTTGTGCACAGGATGGGCCATGAACCAAATGTGGAATACCTTGACGTAAGGACAGATAAATGCTAAGGTTAACACTAACATGAAACTTGCACACCTGGACATCAGGGCGTGTCTTCGGATTTATTTATTTTTTCGAGGTGAGGAAATGTTTGGTAATTTTACCTTTCTTCTACAGGTGTCTCGTCAAGTCAGTCATAACTGGTTCACAAAATCGTCATTAAATGTGTGTGAATTACGGTAGTTTAGAGCCAGGAACTGGCGACATACTAATGACATTTAGGCAAGTAGTGACTTGGGTTCCATGCATCTCAACAAAGGTTAATAAAACCGAGAAATCATCAAACTGAAACGTTAACGTGACTACACTTACGCTTACACATTCTGCACTGTTGTAAGTAAAGTCTGAAATATATGTAATAATAAAATTAATGGAGTAGCAGGAACTAAGTCTTGTGTTGACTCAAGTGAAAGCTCTGTCATCAATTCCGTTTTTTTAATCCAAAAATTATCCCCCCCCAAAAAAAGTATTCACTTCGCAACAGTCATTTCCTATGACATCCAGACGACCGTGCCTCGTGATATATTCTTATAATAAAACCAACGAGATTCATTAATTTCTCGAATTTATTTTAGGAATAGAACTCTACATGTTTCGGACAGTTTCTGTGTCCATCACCAAGAGTATAGTACTGTACACACAACAATAGGTATATGTCATACAGGTTATGGTGACTGTCTGCTAGCGGGATCAGAATGGAACCAATTACATCCTGATCCCGCTAGCAAGCAGTCAGCATAACCTGTATGACATAAAACTTTCACTGTGTGTACAGTACTAGATTCTTGACGATGGACAGAGAAACTGTCCGAAACATGTAGAGTTCTATTCCTAAAATAAATTTGAGAAATTAGTGCATCTCGTTGGTTTTATTATAAGAGTAATTCGTTTCCTTTTCGCAAAAGATCCTGCCACAACAGTAACTTAAATCAGAACTAGGTCGATATAAGGAATTCTTTTGCAGTACAACTGAACTTGTTGCGTTTGAACTGTTTTATTTTCCGCTAGCAACACAGCCACAATTTCTATTTTTTTTTTGTGTAAGGGCATACAGCAAAATATTACACATATTTTATGAAAGAAACAAGTTTCCGTGTAGCAGGCTGAAGCCTGCAACACGGATACCACTCCAACCCAACCACACCGAAACTCCAACACACATCGAACCAAGAACAATACGACCAATGTGGTAATCCAACAGAATAGTCGCAAGCTCCTGATGATGGATATATTAATGTCCGAAACATGTTGAGCACATAAGAAGTGAAATAAAATAGCAAGTGACATCAAGTTGGTCTTTTATTCTTCAAGTAAGGTTGTGAATTTAGCCCAATGAGCAGAAATGAGAAATTTTTTCAACGATATCTAGTCTCAATCCTCCGTTCTACCATATTATGTCTATATTTTCCAGTAATTTCGAAGATCTAGTATGCCTATTAATAGAAAAATACTCCCTCCATAGAGCGCGCTATTTGTTTGCAGGCAACAATTCGAAAAGACCGACACGATCTTTACTCCGTGTGACGTTCCCGTGCTGCAAGTCTCTAAGCAACATTCAAGATCTGCCTCTTAAGTAGACAAACGAAGTGGGAAGGAATACTACAGACTTCAGTAAAGGTTATTTTTAGTGGAAGTGAACGCCATGCGATGTCAGGGTTCTAAAGGAGCAGAAATTATAAATAATGGAGAACACAGCAATGTGACCGTTACGGTGTTTATATAAGGCAGTAAGATGTATTTGAGGGATTTGGTTTCTTCCTGCCGAGACCTGCGTAGCATTACGTCAGGGAGAACAAGGGGTGGTAATTTTACACCCCTTGACACAGCGGCTTCCCAGCAGAAGAGAAAATAAAAGGCGCAGACCGATGAGCAATCGATTGCATTTGTCTCTTCAAGCGTGGAACTTCATTGTACCCGTTTACTTTCAGAATCTTTTTCATTTTCCATAAAGCATCTGAGTACATCTGAGTGAAAGCAAAAAGGACTTAATACAAACTGTCTTTCTCACATAACGAACAAAACTATCATATTTTACTCTGAAGTGGATTTCAGTCTTCGAATACTGGGACATGTAATGTTGCAGTGGCTGCTGATTTTTTAATATTTACTGCCTGATAGCAGTTAAGAAATTTGTACACATTATAACCGGACATTCATTGTAAGGACTGGTTAGAGTCCATCCTGGGGAAATTTTGGAAATATGTGATAACAATGTGCGTGGATGTAGGTTTGAATCCCTCTCCCACTAGAGAGAAAATTGAACCCAACGTGTGAGACTAAATAACGAAGGAAGGCTTAGGCCTTCAAAATACCATAAGATTAGAAAGAGAGAAAGTGTTATGGCGGCAAGGAGGAGATTTGGATGTTGGGGGGGGGGGGTGAGCTGAAGTCTGGCCGTGAGTGAAGAGGACGTATGGAAAACGATATTTGCCTTCGCCTGTGCAGCGGCGACTTCAGGAAGAAATTTGCTCCCAAAACTGGAAACTGTGCGTAATGCTATTTATTATAGACTTCTGTTAAACAACAATTTGATTCGGTGAACACATCCGTGTGATTCCTGAGACTGGCTTAAAACCACAGCCTATGGCCCGTAATAATAATAATAATACATATTTAGCTGTTAGTACAATAAATGAATATGTACACTATTATTCGTACAATATGAACCAACAGGATGCACTATTTACTTTCAGTTTATTTCAGTAATTAACCTCTTCATGTTTCGAGCAGGCTTACTGGTCATTATTAGGAGGTACTAATCTGTATATACAGCAATTGGGATATGTCATGCGTTTATGTTGAATGGCTGTTGGCAGGATCGTGATGGGATCCTGCCAACAGCCAGTGCATCCTGTTGTTTCTTATTGTACGGATATATCATGATGCACGGTCAACAAAACGTTAAACTTTTGACGTTTTGCTGATCGTGCATCTCAGTATATTTATCTCAGTATTTAACCAACTTTATGCACAAAATTTGTTTCACAGTAAGTTTTATTTCATGCCTCTACATGTTTCGAGCACATGTGATCATCATCAGGAGGTCAAAATTTCACTACACAGCCTCTGGTATCATCAAACCTATAGGTGTGATGATACCAGAGGCTGTGTAGTGAAATTTTGACCTCCTGATGATGATCACGTGTTCTCGAAACATGTAGAGGCATGAAATAAAACTTACTGTGAAACAAATTTTGTGCATCAAGTTGGTTAAATACTGAGATAAAAAAAGTTAAACATTTATATTCATTTTATTAATATATATTTCAATCAACACAACTATATAACAAAAGCATAAGTTAAAGCGACGTCTTTCGACTTAAAAAGTCATCGTCAGGCTAAGCTAAGAACCATGAAGTTCTTTTACAACGTGGTTGCTCGCATTTGGGATCCCAGATGGTTCACAATTTGTGCTGTGATTCACATATATAGAATCAATACACAACGGGGTGACTTTGTTCAAATTCATATTCAAGTTAAACATTTAGTTACTATGTTAAAAAATTTGTGTCAAAAAGAACTCCGTGGAAGCACCGTAACTGCCAAGAGGAATTGATTATTTTTGCGGTTTCCGTACGAATTGACTATCATAATGTGATATTCGTAATGTCTACATTTTACCGCGTGACCTCGAGTACGACTTCTTTCCTGTCTGCTGCTTGAGTAGAAGAAAGTCACGGCGACTGAGATTTTGTCTGGTTTTTCTTCAGAAACTGAATGCAAATTTTGGCCGACAAAGAGCAGGTTTTGTCATGCTAATTTACGCGTTTGCTTCATCGCGCCAACACATTTTTATCTGTACAAATGACTTCTCTTTCGCGAAAGTGATCAGGGAAATCGTCTAACATGCATATTCTTCACGAGACTTGCTGTGAATAGAAAGCAGCACAAATTTAATGAGCAGTAACTGCATTTTTGTAAGAACACAAACGTAACTCATCCAGAATTTAGAACTCCTGCCTTGACATGAGGTATAAACCAAAAGTAACAAATCGGATAGCTCATACAGAACAGTTTGCGAGTTGGAAGTTCGTGGTTTGTTTCTCGGCAGAGACAGATGTGTTGTACGTTATCAAAAACTGAATATCTCTGTATCCCATCCAACATTCAAGACAGAGACTACCGCCGTCCCTCTTCACAAGATTGATGTGCCGAATGTGGCTCTTCACTTTGTCTCTGAAGAAGTTCAGAATGGTTAGAGCTGTGACTGCGTTCCCCCAAATGTCTTCAGGCTGCGTTGCTTAATTAAGGTCTGGGATATACATCGCCAATCAATTGCACTGCGTCACACGATACATCAGAATTTGTCATCCATATGCAACTGTCATTTATTAAGCGATTTATGAAAAGTTGTCTTAAGCTTCTGAGAAGTAAGTTCTTTTATTCCCAAGGTCATACTCTATATAAACTGTGTGTTTATGCATATATGCATATATGCGATCCAATCCTTCCATTACAAACGACAAAAGAAGAGAGAGAGAGAAAAAAAGAAGGAACTCACGCTAATGATTTACAAGAGTAAACATCAATTTATTCTGAATTTGATGTATTTGATGTATGTTTGTCCGTGCATCCTAGTATAAGAGTAGAGAAGAAAACTAACTAGATGCTACTGAATGCTTTATTGCACTTATAATCTGCTCAACATGTTTCGGGCACTTATATGCCCATCATCAGGAGCTCGAGACTCGCACAATTTTCCTCATCCCGGACGCATAGCCTACTGCTCTGCTCCTAACAGCCGACCACCAGCAACCAAGGCATTACACACCATATGCGGCAATGACACAAGTATAGTCTCGAGCTCCTGATGATGGGCATATAAGTGCCC
>Ga0123352_10021222_pt1 | contig 10351 bp, 4 predicted proteins | sample TergutLab28metaG_FD_89700 | JGI IMG/M metagenome (GOLD analysis project Ga0123352, IMG submission 89700) | Labiotermes labralis P1 segment gut microbial communities from Petit-Saut dam, French Guiana - Lab288 P1 | ecosystem: Host-associated > Arthropoda: Insects > Digestive system > Gut ... | reverse complement strand
GAGTAGCGATCTACTGAGTGGCTATCTACTGAGTAGCGATCTAATGAGTGGCTGTCTACTGAGTAGCGTTCTACTGAGTGGCTATCTACTGAGTAGCGAACTAATGAGTGGCTATCTACTGAGCAGCGATCTACTGAATGGCTGTCTACTGAGTAGCGATCTACTGAGTGGCTATCTACCGAGCAGCGATCTGTTGAGTCACACTAACTCTCTCCATTTCGTAAGCTCATAAAAGACAAAGAAATATTACAATATTTTATATTTACATGTCGTCTTAAGCTGCAATAATTACAGGAAACCTGTGATGTTCATTAATCCTCTTCTTGTTATCAGTCTAATTTTCAAGTACCCAACTAGCGGAAGAGGAGAGCAAAAAATGGTATTAGTGAATACATGACTAGTGTTTAGGGATGTTAGGGGAATTTTATTTTTGTATAGCTCTGACATTTCGTGCAGCAGCAGAAAGCGTCACAAATTGAATTAAAATATGCGGTGGTATCACACTTCATTTTTACATTCATAACAACTCACAACAGTAATATATTTACAATCAATTTTTGCTGTGAGATTTGTTAGAATTAATATTTTAATTAAAAGTGACGCTGTTAGCTCTTGATGTGTACAAAAAAAGGAACCTAGTGGGAGTAGATCATGTTCACAAAAAAACGAACAATAAATTATTACTAATGGTAATAAAACAAAAAAAAATTAATTTTATATTCCACATAAATTTTAAAGATGGTTTTAATTAGCAGTTACTGATGTATGAATTTTAGGTACAAAATAAAGTTTTATTTGTTCACCAACCCGTATATGTCAAAGAAGTTCATCGTTACACGAAATCACGTGAACGTTACAGCCTCAGACTTACATACACATTAAGTTAGAATGAAGACATGTACGTATGTATGTATGTATGTATGTACTATGTACGTATGTATGTACTATGTACGTATGTATGTATGTATGTATGTATGTGTGTATGTATGTAGTATGTGTGTATGTATGTATGTATGTACGTATGTACGTATGTATGTATATATGTATGTATGTATGTATGTATGTATGTAGTATGTGTGTATGTATGTATGTATGTATGTATGTACTATGTATGTATGTATGTATGTATGTAAGCATGTATGTATGTATGCATGCACGCATATATGCATGTATGTATGTATGTATGCATATATGTATGTATGTATGCATGCATGTATGCATGTATGTATGTATGCATATATGTATGTATGTATGTAAGTATGTATGTATGTGTGTATGTATGTATGTATGTAGGTATGTATGTATGCATGTATGCGTGTATGTATGTGTATATGTGTGTATGTGTGTGTGTGTGCATGCGTGCGTGTGTGCGTGCGTGTGTGAGTGTGTGTATGTGTATGTATGTATATATATATATATATATATATATATGGATGTATGTATGTATGTCGGTTTCAAAACGTTGTTCTACGTTGTCCGACACCAAGACTCCACTGCTTCCTATCTTCCCACTGGCCTTCATTTAGGTTTCTTTCGTTCATGGCCTTCCTTATACCTTTCATCCAATTTTTCTTCGGTTTTCCTTGTGCTCTCTTTTGTTTCGGCATCCACTTCAATGGTATTTTGGGTAATCTTCTTACTGTCATTCTTTGAACATGGCCGTACCGTGTAAGTTGGTAGAATTAAGACATACTGACAAAAATTAAACAGGCCACTTTCAAGAAAGATTATAGGGAATACTACAAGTCATGGTCCAGATATATTGCACCAACAGACCATACTGATTTATTCATGGATTTCGTAAGCCTTTCACAATAAAATCGACTGTTCCCCACAACTGGACTGATCCTTCTAACTGAGATCTTCTGGAAGGCACCGAGTTTTGAAATGCTGGAGTTGCGTTTTGAAACCCAGATTCTAAAACCGTCTACTGCATTCGAGCTATCCTTTCGTCTACCCGCAGATGACAGCACCCAATATACATAAGCGATTTCGGTAAAATTCAGGACGATGAATTTAGGTCAGTTTCATTCAATGTGGCTTGTCTTCGAGGATATCAGTAACTTTTTAAGTATACTGTACGATTTGATTCCGTTAGGAGAATGTGTTGGAAGTTAATGCACGACGCTGATATTATCCAAGACAGACTTCGTTCCGTAGCAACATATCACCTTCCACCTTCGCAGGTAAGCTGTGTTACATTTGTAGTGGACAAAGCAGCAGTACGACAGGTTTTTCTCCGAATTCTTCGGTGTTCCTCTATCAGTATCATTCCACCAATGCCCTACACCCATATTTTAATTTATCCATCACCGACGCCACATAATCTTATCAATTGACAGGGTCGCTAAACAAAAGCTTTTCGGAGGATTCCATTCTTCAAAGTAATGGCGCTGCGTCCTGGAGTGACGCAATCCTGAACTACAGTGCTACGACCGAACACTTCGGTTTACGCACTTCGCTACTAGACCATAGCGTGCTACACCCTACACAATACCTGCAATGCTTCAGTCACTTCAATACAGTCAATAGTCCTAGACCCTGCATCAGCACTGTGTATGAAGTGTGCCCTACCGCAAGTGCAGTCTAGCCCCATACCCTTATCCAGATGTCAAACCGACGACTACCGATTTACAGAGCGCGCTGCTTTTCAACATAGCCTCATGCGTCCACGACAAACATCCTTCCGGTCCCACTCCTAATACCGCATTGTCGTTATTTACAGATTTCGGGCCGATGCCTTTAAGGTGTTACGAAAACACTACAATTTGGCTATCAAAGGCAAATATGAACATGATTACAGAGAAAAATTCCATACAAGGAACTCTACTGAGTGTACTAACATGCCACCAAAGCTGTGACGTCACACTCTTCACCGACGCACAGACATTATTAAATTAGTGTCGGTGTGAGTTTTTGAACGCAAATAGTTTAAATAATACTTCTAAAAGGTCACACACCACACAAACAAACTCCGTGGACGCACTACCATGCCATTTAACTTTAAAGCAAGAGATACTGGTAGTTACCACTGCAGTGCATAATTCGTTACACGACAATAAAAGTACATGTGCTGGACCACTTCTCCTAACAAGTGACCTCACTTAATAAGAGAAAGAGCAGGCTAAATGGCATGTCGTTTGGCGATCGGTAAGGACTAGTCTTGTGGCTATTGTGGATCGGCATAACGGCCACTAAGCCATCAGAATAGAAACAATCACTTACGGACTTGCATACTTACAGGTAGGGACGTAACATTTAACAAACGTCAGTAAACAGTTACAAAAATAACTTTTCGCACACTTGTCAGTACTTTTGACAGACGCTCTTCGCGGCTTGTCATTGCGCCGTCATCAGTGTCCCTAAGTTACACCCTATTCCGTTGTGACAGTGACGACGGCATAGTGACACGAGTACAAAAACGCCCGTCAGATCATCATTATTGCAGCCTCTGTACCAGAGGCTGCAACTACAAATATAAAATCCATACCAATCGATACAGCGTAACGTCCGGTAACTCCTTACCAGTCGACACAGCGTACCGTACCCGAAGACTCGGACATCGGTATCTTTCTCTGAATTTCAGCAAGAACTGTCACATCCGATCCTACTTCAAACCCGTGGTTTCGAATTTTAAGTAATGTTGCTACCGACACTCTTCCACACACACACACAGTTGTACAAGAGGCTGCAACTACAGTTGTATGTACTCCTGATGATGGGCGCGATGGACGCCCGAAACATGTAGAGTAATTTAGCAGTAAATAAATATCTGTATACAGCTGCATCTTGTTGAATTTCTTCAACCTAGCATTGGTAAGAAGTTACCGTACGTTACGCTGTGTCGATTAGTATGGAGTTACCGGGAGATTCGCTGTCGACTGGTCGAGTTACCGGAAGTTACGCTGTCGTCTTCAGGGTCAAGCAGCCCAGTAAGACAGCGACATGAATTTACGCACACCGATGCCGTCTTCGTGTGCCGGGATAGCTCAGGCAGTATAACTACTCGCTACGGGCTGGACGGTACGGGGATCGAATCCCGGTGGGAGCGATATTTTCCTCACCTATCCAGACCGACCCTGGGGTCCACCCACCCTCCTATACAACGGGTCCCGGTTCATTCCCGGCAGTAAGGCGGCGGTGCCATGGCGTTAACCAGCCACCCCATCTAGCGTCGAGGTTAAGAAAGAACAAAGCTATATTTCTATTTTTCTTCTGGAACTTCGTGGCCTGTTACGAAAGGCTGAACTTTGCCTTCAACTATACCTTCTTCATGACTTACACCAACACTGTAGGAAGAACCACAAATATCGCACACAAAAGCTGTCACTCTGTAGACATAACAGCTTAAGACAGATAATATTAAACTGGATATATATTTTGGAATAACACGAAACTAAATTGGCTCGCAATATAATAAAATGGGTGAGTACATTTTGAAGTTACCATCTTTCCAAGGAAGTTCCTTTACAGTGAAGCAAGTCAATCAATCAGTTGATCAGTCAATCAAACACACACTACTTGTCTTAATCCAACTTACCATTTGGCCAGTTACTCCAAACATCAGCCACTCAACCAACGTAACAGCTCAGTAGCCAATCACTTGAACAGGCAGTAAGGCATTCCGGTCGGCAGGTAGACAGTACCTAAACTTGATTTGGCATTTTATATCTGCAAATCTTGACGTGCTGAAATCAAACTGAAAGAAACAATTTCCGCACTGCTGACATAACGATTTTAATCTCGACCGGCATGTCGCTCGCAAAGACAACGCACACAGTGTCCCAGTCCAGTTTATTATGGGGAATTATATTGATGGTGTAGTCAAGCTATTTGGTTCCCCACCTGAACCATCAGTCACCACGCTTACGACAGTTGTTTGTATCATCATAAGAGACACGGCTCCTTAGTTCGATCACCGTCCGATGTGGAGCGGTTAGATCGTCAGAGGTACTTACAGGAGATACTGAAATCGAAAAGCTTTTCCCCGGCACCCATAATGTCCCTATCTACCTTGCAATCTGTTTGATTTCACAAAAAGGTTCTCCGTGCTCCAAATGAGCCTGGTGTTTCCATGCCGAAACACAAAGAACAGGACTGAAAGAAAGCAATGCAATTTCAAGAAGCTCTACACGCTTCCAAAATGCGTTTTATCTTGACACGCGATTTTAGTAATAAACATCTATCCTTGTGAGGATTATCAACATTACACTAACAACAGAAAATAATCATTAATTGTGCAGATAAGAGAGTAAATAATACGGCCGGGTAGCTCAGGCGGTATAGCGACTGGCTACGGGCTGGATGGTCCGGAGATCGAATCTCGGTGAAGGCGAGATTTTCTGCACCTGTCCTGACCGGCCCTCGGGTCCACTCAGCCTCCTGTACAATGGGTACTGGGTATTTCCCGGGGGTAAAGAGCGGCCGGGGCGTGACGCTGACCCCTCACCACTTCTAGTGCCGTGGTCAAGAAAGAGTAGAGCTATACCTCTACTCCCCTTATGGGCCGTACGGCCTGTACAGAGCCTCAGTGCGTGTACAAGGGTGTACTTTACCTTTACTTTACTATTAAGACAGAAAATAACAGCGTAGCTGTTACGTTTGTTAAAGGTCTGTAGTTTCTCATTGCACCACTTTAAACGAGAGGATACCGAAATATATTTCAAATAAAATTTGTACAGCTGACACAGTTTTATATATATATATATATACGATATGTGGATCAATAAAAGTATTTTAAGATTATTCGCTTCTTATGAAAGTTACAAATTCTGCGTAAGATAATACAGGCGTGACCAAAATTAAATTCGCCTTTTACATCTTGCTTTGGGGCTACCAACTGGAAGTTATGTCAACATTTCTTTGATTAGTTGAGAATGTAAAACAGGAGATAAGACGGACAGACACATCCTTCACACACCATTCTCATTTTGTGTCCATCATGTGGTAAAGGCGGTAGAGAAAAATTATCCTGCTTTATTCTCTAGTCAAATTTGTAAAGATAAGTCTATTTCTTTATGTTTCTATAGATCTCTTCAACAGTGATATGTTTGTTTTGCATTACTCATTCCCTGTATTTTCCACCTTGCTTAATAATGCCCCTCAACTCCACATATTTTATGGCGTCGAATGGGATAAGGATCATAAAAGACGAACTGCGAATGGTGCTAGAGTACAGATCGTGTTACTTTAATTGACTGCAGTACTGCTTGAGGCGATGAGGTAACTTTACAACTGCCAGCCACGTAACAGAAACGCGGTGCAGGACAGGAAACAGTGAGGTCATCAAATCGATCACGCCGTTGGAATACTGACGCTGGAACACCCGTATGCAATAATATTTTGTGAAATTCAGTATAATTATTGCACATGAATATCAGAGATTAGGGACGGTAAAGCCTGACAGTGGCAAGCAAAACTGTTGAAACATGTAGCAAACATACAATTGAACAGAATTATTTCATTTATTAAAGATTTCTGTTGAAGGAAAATACTTCGTACTGATGGTAAAGGTAAAGCCCAGAGGGTTCCAGGAAGTTAAGTTTCCCATATTCCATTACAACGGCACAGGATGGTGGTAAGGTTGTCAGCCTTACGCACCGGCCGCCTTTACCCCCAAGAAATGCTCCTGGTAATCATTTCTGTTACAGGTTGAGTCGACTTAAGGACCATAGTGCGATCGGAAGGCTTTTATGTCAATGAAAAATTCCAAAGACACCAGCTGGGATCGAACCAGCGACCTGCCGATTTCTAGCACACCACCTTAACCACTGTGACACCGCGGTCACTACTTCGTACTGATGCTGATTCATAATACAAGACGCAATCACAAGTAGCTGGTAAAAATTTCACTTAATATGCCGACCATGTTTGCTCAAACGTAATGATGCTTGCTCATAAGGTAGGATGTAAAAGTTAAGGTTTGCCCTAACAAGTCATGAAAGTTCAGAGGGGGATGGAATGTTGGGATTCCAGCCTTACCCTGACATTCAGCACAACTAGGACGAGAGAGTTGTCAGCTCTACGCGCCGGCCGCACTGTACCCCAAAGGAAATTCCTTGATACTCATTTATGTTAGAGGGTGAGTGGACTCAAGGGCTACTGCATACGGAAAGAAGAAATAATGCAGGATGTACTTAGTGCTAACACCTTTCGGCAAATAAATGTCCTGAGATTCTTAGCAGTTTTATTCAGCACTTCAAAGAAACTGAACGGCGGAATATACTGTACGTGGAAGTAAACGAAAGCAGTGTGTGTCTACTCTACATTCTTTCCTCACAATCATCCAATAAACTGTCTTCACGTAATTAGTCTGAGTTACAGACAGCAACGTAAATTATACAACGCAAAAGTAAAGTTTGATGTTTGTATGACGGTGCATCATTGATACAATAATAGAAACAGCCAGATGCAACAGTAACAGATTATATTGATAATTACAATCAGCTCAACATGTTTCGGACGATAATTTCGCCCATTCCCAGGAGCACTAGACTGTGTTTCCAGCTTGTGGTATAAAGCACCGGCGATGCTGCCTGCTGGCGACAAGGATTAGGTGGAAATGGTTCATTTCCACCTGATCCTTGTCACTTATCAATAAAATATGTTATTGTTGCATCTAGTTGGCTGTTTCTATTATTACACAAGTAAAAGCAAGCTAAAGCAATCCCTACACAGGCCTGGACAGGTCCTGCGGTTTCCAGAAGGATGAGGTTCCCATATTTCATGACAATCAGTACATAAAGATGATAAGGGTGTCAGCCCTATGCAATGGCCGCCTTTACCCCCACCCCCCCCCACCCCCAGGAAATATTCCAGATACAAATTTCTGTTAGAGGCTGAGTCGAACCAAGGACCATAGTGTGGCCGAAAAACTTATCACGGGAATCGAACCCGCGACTTCCCGACTTGTAACGCAGTGCCTCAACCCACTGCCCCACAACGTGCCCCATACAATACAGCAATACGTGTACCAATTCACGTGCTAAGCTGGAATAAAGAAAGCTAAAAGACGAGACATAATTATTAATGCACTCTGTATGCCCCTACACAGATACCGGAGGTTGAAGAATGAAATATAAATACTGGAGGCAGCACAGATTAGGGGGTCTGAACTGGGTAGATGATGATGATGACGACGATGACGATATGCTGAAAACGGCAGTGCTGTGACCTGCGGTCGTTAGCATACTCCACTGGTGAAAACCGACGCAGGCCTGTGAATTAATGCAGTGACTACATATGTGTCCATTTTTCACCATGAATCATCATTATTTTGGTAGTAATCAACGGACCGGCTAGTACGGTCGCCGCTAAACACACACACACACACACACACACACACACACTACGGTAGTAAATGTATGACTGTTCGGACATCCGCATGAAGCAGGACAAGTCAAATTGCGGGCTGGACTAAACCAGACAGAAGTAAAGCTAGGAATAGGGAAGGCATGGCGAGACCGGACTCTGCAGGGCCTCGGCTTCATTGATATAAGATGGAAGACAAAATGCATGTGGAATGGTGACCGAATGAATGTAAAAGCATACATACATACATACATACCAGTCTACCTCCGCCAGGTCACATGGACATATAGAGATAACGAGAGACTGACTGATCAGTACCAGACGGACGGCTGGGTGCGCCTTTCAGTCGCTGTGGACATTGTGCGCCCTGAAGGTAAGCCGTCATTAATGACACACCTTCACTGAGTGACTTAGCTATGTGTGCAAAGTGAATATTATGTTACGACAGTGGCGCATAACATATAAAAACATAAAGTTTATTGTATGCAGCAGAGCGGTTAAAAGGTAAAGCAGTCCCGTTACAGGCCTGGAGTGGCCCAGATGGTTCCAGGAAGTTAAGGTACCCAGATTTCATGACAACGGCACACGATGATGGTCAGGTTGTCAGCCTCACCCACCGACCGCCTTTACCCAGGAAATGCTCCAGGTACTCATTTCTGTTAAAGGCTGAGGCGACCCCAGGGCCATAGTGTGATGGAAAGATTTTTTGTCAATGAAAAATTCCAATGACACCAGCTGGGATCGAATCAGCGACCTTCCGATTTGTAGCACAGCACCTTAACCACTGTGCTACCGCGGTCCCCGTAATGTCTAAAGTGAGAGGATGAGCAAATAATAAACCGGGAAAGACACAGAAGCAACGGAATGAGGTTTAATTCGAGGCATTGCCCCTACAAGTTCCCGACAAGATTCCATCAGGATCGCAGATCTATGAGACAGTATCTACACTCATCACCTGTATAATAAGGAGAAATATTAACCACTGAGCCATGATATTCCGCTGGTGTTATAACACACGACACACACCCATAGTCAGCCGCATTCTCAGCACCGTACGACTTACACAATACGACATGCTGCCACAGCACCAAGTTAATATAAGGAAATTAATCAGTGAGGGTTTTTAAAAATTTTGACTTTAGCAAGGAACAGTATAGCTCCCTGAGGATGATCTTAGGATCGAAACATGTTGGAGCGATTTCAAATGTTTTAATGTAAAAAAAATTTGTGTACGTGCATTAGTTGGTGTGCTAATTAAATGACTAAATGACCAATGTTTTGTTAAAAATATTCGCGAAACTTCCTTATTTGGAGGCGCGTTATTTCGTACGACCGTTTGAATATCTAATTAAAGCCCTCTGTACCCACGAAGCGATATACAATCATTTTATTTAAGGCCAAATCATGCAGTGTGTAGATACGTATCCTATTGGTATGTATTCGTAGCGAACTGAAATCACTTCTAAAACATAAATTCTGGACCCCCTATCATCCGGGGCACTATATTTATGTCACCAAGGATGTCAAGATCCGTGGTTACTTTTCGAAGTCGAAAGAACCCCGCCAGCAAAACAGTTTCGGAAAGAGTGTCCTGGACATTCACTTTCCGAGACAAACGGAGGTCAAGGTATCATGTAATACGAGGCTCATCAGCGTCAAATGTCACGACGGCCGAGCGCGGCGTTATGTATGCACAGGGTTTGCTGTTCAAAGTACGGCTTAGATGTGATCAGATTATCGTGGAATACACATAAAAGAATACATCAACGTGCCCTTACACGCCCCCCCCCCTCTCCTCTGTACGTAATACCTGTCATGTTACAGATCTACGGAAATAATCAATACGTTCTCCTCGTGGACGTCATGCAGGTATTAATATGTTTCGACGACTGCAGCTGCGTCTCCGTGAGACGTTAAGTGCAATATACAGGGTGTCCCAGGAGGAATGTGCCAGACTTCGGGAGAGTGTTCCTTATGTTAAGGTATACCGATATAACCCAAAACACCTATATCCAAAGTTGAACGGTTACGGAGATAATGG
>Ga0123352_10021221_pt1 | contig 10351 bp, 4 predicted proteins | sample TergutLab28metaG_FD_89700 | JGI IMG/M metagenome (GOLD analysis project Ga0123352, IMG submission 89700) | Labiotermes labralis P1 segment gut microbial communities from Petit-Saut dam, French Guiana - Lab288 P1 | ecosystem: Host-associated > Arthropoda: Insects > Digestive system > Gut ... | reverse complement strand
TTGCTATAAGGTTCAAGTGGTGTGCCATTGTTTGTAAATCATCTTCTGATGTAGCCATTAAAATCTGGTCTTCTGCATAAAGTATCGTATTCACTAATTTCCTGTTATTTAGTTGTATACCCTCCTTTATCTCTGTTTTGAATTCCTGTATTATTTTATTAATGTATATGTTAAACAATACCGGTGAGAGGCCCCATCCCTGTCTTACTCCTTTGTTTATGTGTATTGATTCACATATACCATCATTAAATTTAATTCTAATCTTCGTGTTCCTGTAAATACATTTTATTGTATTTAGTAAATAATTTGGAATTTTATTGCCCATCATTTCCCACAGCTTATCTCTGTTCACGTTACGTTCTTTGAATATTACTGGAATGTATAGAAGGAAACCTTAAAGAGAGTGAACTAGACATAACTTATCATTCTAACAACTACTACGTAGAATTAGTAGTAAATGTATTTGAAGCCTCGTAATCGCATTTTATCTCGTCCGTTTGTTTTCTGGAGTGCGTGTTTTGACGTTAAGGCGAAACGCATGTGTTATGAAAGAAGGAAGGCCAAACACATGACGTCACATGACGTCCATCCTGTTTGGCAAGCTATCTCCCAGTGTTACTGTTGCGGTAGCCAAGTCTATGTACTCTGTTCCCTCTCCAATTCACCCTTGCTTGCATGATTTGTCTCACGTCCCCTGCATACTGCATCACACGTAACAGATTATCTTCTTATTTTCTTCGTAATAACGAGGACTGTGGTATACGTAAGTGTATGTTAAAGCTAGTTATAAGTAGCCCTCTGCGTTTGTTATTAGTAAACGTTACTTAAATAATTTGATTGTTTATTGCGTCTGGTACATTTCGACTCTACCTCGCCCTTATATATAGACAGTAATTATCTTTTTTTTTCCCCTGTGGCGCTGCGGCCCAACGCGGGGCATGGACTCCTCATTCTTGAAGTTTCTAGATCACACACAACGACGCATCACAGTCGGTAGGACTCCTCTGGACGAGTGATCAGCTCGTCGCAGAGACCTCTACCTGACAACACACAGCACTCAAAACAGACAAACATCCATGCCCCCGGTAGGATTCGAACCCGCGTTCCCAGCAGACGAGCGGCCGCAGACCTACGCCTTAGACCGCGCGGCCACTGGGCCCGGCGTAATTATCTAATTATTATATTAATTTCTTACGTATATCTTAATTAACTTTATAAAGTTCTGACGCAACATGGCGATAATTCTTGCAAGTACCAAGTACATCGTGCAATGAATTGTAACTTCCCATGGTTCACATGAAGCTACGAGACAGGCAGGACCAAGACAACAGGGAGAGAACATATAAAGTTGAAAATATATAGAACATTTCAGATAAAGGACACGGCAAATGGGGAAAGTCCATGTCATAAATACACCCTTTCGCTTTCATCTTTCTGATGACCTCTGCAGAAATTGAAAGGCTACGAACTTAAGCTATCCTATGTTTGTGTATGTGTGTGCTTTTGTATCAGTGTTCCTGTGCGCGATAGTGTCTTTCATCAAGCTTCACCCTGTCTCTTTGTTTCCTCTCCATTTCATCCACTTATCTCGATCTTCCTACTCGTCTTCCTTAATTACGTAAGTTGGTTTTCTACGACCTCTTACTTTGTTTATCTCCTTAGCATTACGAATGAGTCCAATTTCCTGTTTATTGCACCATCTCTTCCAGGAAATTTTCCGCGTGAAGTTTATCAGTTTTTTTATGTATATTTGAAACAAAATTCATTATTGTTACCAAACAAATTTATAGATTTTGGTGTTTCGAGGATGTGATGATGTGTTTCCGGCTTAGTGTTTGCTTCGTTTCGAAGTAAAGTACTGCCTTATCTTCAAGGGTTGCGATTGATTTGAACTGCAGTTATTTCTTCACCAATCGTCTCCTGAAACTAATGCAGTTACTATTTAAGAATGAAGTTCCTAAGTCATAGCGCACACACTTAGTCGCTATTACAAATATTGGCTGGGGAGCGGCGTTTATTTTGAGAATTATTTGAAACTTTGAATACCGTGCGGAAACTTGCAGAAGTTTTGAATATTGAACGTGGCGGTACGTATAAACACCACTGTGGCTGAAAGAGTTAACGTGGTTTAAAAATTGCTTTGTTCCGATAAAGTGGCCCTTCTTATTTTCGTTGTTATACCGTGCATGTTGTCAAGTCACTCAATTATTATACCAACCACTGCACATACATAAAATTATCAAATTTACACATTAAAACATTAAAAACGCTCTGACATGTTTCGGTCCTAGGACCGTCATCAGGGAGCTATATCGTCCTTGCTGAAGTTACGCTATTAATAGTCACTTTAATTTCACTATTCCAGTTGGGTATTGTGGCAGCGTGCCGTGTTGTGTTGTGTTGCGAAGAGTGCCCTGTTACGGATGTGCGTTCTGTTTTTTAATGTGTAAATTTTATAAATTTATGTATGTGTAGTGGTTGGTATAGTAAGTGAGTGGCCCTTCTTATTCTGTGAGAAGAATCCAGGTCGAATTTGTTTTGAAGCAAGTCTGCAAGAATAATTTTTAAGCCCCCTCCATTACACAACATGTTATACAACAAGAAATGTCGTCATTTTCAGTTAGCGTAATGGAGATATGTCGTTGAGTGAATTGCTAATAAACGTTTTGAAGCATATACATTGTTATAAGAATACTGAAAGAGAGTTTCAGAAAGTAGCATAACGGTAGGTCTCCCGCGAAATAACCGCATCCGGCCGCGGATTTCGCCATGTAACTGGCACGTGTGTGTCTGTTTCGTCATAGAGCTAAGGGAGGCAGCTTGAATGTGGGAGGGAACATGGTTAAATTTCGAAGTAAACAATGTGATTCGATATTTCATGTGAGGGGTGAAGACAAGTAGACAAGCATGGTAAGTTGGAGGTGCTGAACGAAACACGTCAAGGCAATTAGCGTGGATATGGTGCAATGCTTCGAAAATAGGAGATTCGGAAACTGACGACAAGCAGCGATCCGACCTTCCTAGTACGTCCGTTGCGGACCACGATGTGTGTTGTGCTTGTTCCCTGGACAGAGATGACAAAACACTGAGGCAACTGATAATGATCGAAAGCCGGACATTTCGCTGGCTAGTGCGCCTGTCACTGTCAACGAAGTGTTGGATTACACAAAAGTGTGCGAGCGATAAGTGGCAAACTCACGGCCGATCACAAAGTTGTGCTCTTGGGTCTTTGACGCCGTTGCCACGTTAGGCCGACCAAGGACGACAAAATTTGCAGTTCATTATTGCATAGAATTAAGCAGAGGTTAGTAACACGACACCGAAAAGAAAGAAAGAAAACCTCGACGATATGGAAACAAATATTATCTTATCAAGAGAAAGAATTCGTAGAACGTTCTTTGGAAGGAAGATCATTGCAAATGTTCTAGGGACCACATATTTGTGCTTCTTATTGATTTCCTTGAGCACGATGATACTGTAACTGCTGAGGGTTATTAAGGCACACGTGAGAGGTTACGGGAGGCCATACGCCGTAAAAGGCCTGCGTTGCTGCTCCGGTGTTAAAGTTTTGCACCACAAATTTAGGCCTCGCACTGCCAAGCGGAGTTTTGACTTAATTACAGCGCTGTGGCTGGGAGGTCTTGGGACAGCCTCGCTATAGCCCTGATCACGAGCATCAGTGATTGTATTCCGTTTGGATACCCGAAGGGGCAATTCTTTGGCAAGGGATTTGTAACAGACGCCTTTATGAAACAGGCTGTCAGCTGTTGGCTACAGACACTTGACACCGATTTCTTCAAGCCGTGATACAAGCCTTGGTGCAGCGGTGGAACAAATGCTTACATGTCACTGATGACTACTTGGAGGTCTGATGTGTACCATCTGCTACACATGTGCTTCGGATACATCGAAGTCAGAATAAACGTTTCGGCATCAGTTTGTTTGTTTGTTACGTTTTTTTTTGAAGCTCTTTTATATGCGAGGTAAAAAACCTACCTTCCAGTTAGGAGTAATTGCAGACAATTGATTAGATTTTTCTTAGATGATTAATGGACAAGAGTGGCTTATCAGTAACCGTATAGTATTTATTCTGTAGATAAAGGTTTATATCTGGACCTCATATACAGTTACAGTAAATTAGGTTTATGTTCACGGGCTCAATCTGTTCAAGTCATTGCTGACGTCGAACCCTGAAATAGCACATTGCTGCTACTGTAGGACACTGATAACCACCCTCTACTCACAGTCCTACTTGAACTTCTTGTTACAGTAAATATTCTGTACGACATCTGGGCTCTTTTGGGATTTTGCGCAGCGTAGAATGGTATCGGCGTTTCGGGGCAATCTATCTGCCTCTTCGAAGATCGGATTCAATTAAGTATTACAGGAATTATCAATATTTTCGTATATTCGAGTAGCTATGCTTGCCAAGGCGTAATGGTTGTCCGATTATACTGAAAAAATAAGTTGTCAGTTCTGTAATAGGATTGGATTGTCTGGGAGCGAGGATATAGGATTTGAAGGTGTGCCTTCGAAGTGTTGCAAAATTTCTGGTTTAAAAATGCCAAGTAAGTGAGAGGATTTTACCTGCCAGTAACTCAGTAACTTAGAATAACTGACTATCCGACATAACAAAAGTCATGGTCGACTGGATGGTAATTTTGCTGTGTATTTCGGGGGTCTTAAGTTTCAACGTCAGCTAAGAGATCAGCTATCATAGTTGAGTCTTTTACTTATTTGAAATGGTTCATTCCTGATACTCCGTCATGAGTAGCACCTTCCAAATCATTCCAATTAACTATTCACCAGTTCCCCACGGTCCAACTCTGAAGTGGGTAACCAGTAACACCGTTGGTTGACGCAGTACTCTACAAGCCGGAACGTCGCGGGTTCGACATCATTCCGGCTGCACCGTGGTCCTTGTGTCGACCCAGCCTCTAACAGAAATGAGGGCTAGAGATGTCTCTTGGGGGGTAGAAGAAGCCGGTGTTTAGGGCTGACAACATTGCCACCTTCATGTCCCGACTGCCATGAAATATGGCAGACACAATTTCCTGGATCCCTCAGGGCCTGTCCAGGCCTCTACAGGCATGGTTTTTTTTAACACGTCTGAAGTATTTCATGGCTAATTCCTTGATGTTATTCAAACCCAGGAATAGTGACATAACGAGTTCTTTGCAGATTATTCTAATTAGTTATTCTCTAATTCTCTGAGGTAATGTCAAATTCACCAGCTTCCAGTTCATTCATATGAATTACTCACTAATCTCACCCAGGATGTTTGTAGTATAATGTGCTGAAGGAATTCGTCCGTTTCGAGAGTGACCTAAAATTTAGGCACTGGGAAAACACTCAGTTGAGAAATTTCAACATCAAACGTGTTTTGGGCACGCTTAGAAAATACCAGCACCGCAGTGATTTAAAATCCACGAGGCAGAGTTTTAAACTCCATGAAAAATAGTCCCGTTGAAGACTGCTGTAGTTCAGTGCTGTGTATTTTAATATAGACTGAGAAGAACTTGTACATACTTCTGTCATTTTCATACTAACTGTCAATTGTGTACACTTGAAAATTTGAGACTCATTGAAAACGAGGCTCCAGAGTCGGCATATAAATTTTTATTTACCACAGATAGTTTCTCCGAGTTCTGCATTTCATTTGGGATATAAGGTACATACAATTATACACGGATTTTGTGGCGGATAAGATTAGTCGGTTATCGTAAAGAGGCCAGAGTACTACAACTTATATGAAATGTAGAGTTCCTTTTTTTCCAACTTATCAAGAATTTTTACCAGGGCCGTAAATTTGAAAAACAAAGTCACAGAAGTACCTAAAATCTTCACTGCCATCGACATGTGCAGTTATATTTTTCTTGATCAGAAAGTATTTAATTCCGGGCGTTGTAACTTGTGTGCCTGTAAAGTACGGAGTGGTAACCTTCGCTGGCGGTTAACTCTTCAAATGACAGTTCGTCTTCGGGAGGTATTAGTCTGTCAGCTTTCAAGAAAAGCCCAGACTTAACGGAACCCAAAGCTTGGTTCTGTGTGACCGCAGGAATCAGTACTGGACATTTCCGAGTCAAAGGAGCCCACTCCACACTTTTAAATTTTATCCTGTAAGCCGCAATATGACTTTCATGTAAGCGTAAATGAACAACGTAATTCGGACTCTTCTTTTTTATGAGCGTCTTCTCTTTTATGAGCGTCTTCTCTGCTGCTTCACATCCCTCCCATTTCAATCTCTTCATTTCCTTAACTTTACTATTATACTGTAAAGGGTATAAATTACGAAGTTTCTAATACATAATTTAATCTGTTTTGTTGTTTTCATTTTCTTAGGTGTATATACACTTCTTAGCAAAATTTTCGTATGTGGGAAAATGTGAAGTTTGTTTCTTTCAATAAGTATTTTCAGGTCGAATTTCATTAAAAGTTTTCTACGATGGACTGTTCATTGTGCAAATGTATGAAACATAACATAACGTAGACTGTTTAAACATATCTAGCAAATTTACATGAAGTATATTTTATTTGATTAAAGTTCAAGTGCGTGTACGTAAAATATTGTTTTTGTAGTATTCTTGAGCTTTGCGATTAGGTTTGTACCTGCAAGGAATAGAAGTGAAAGGCAGTAAATTGTATAATGTGTCGCAACAAGTATGCTTGAAACCCAAGAATCCTTGTCTGCTGCGCACTACTATGAGATTTAAGGTCTTCACGTCGATGAGTGCTAACAGCGGGATTTTTTTAGGTATGACGCCGTGTAGTGTCGCAGATATACGACTGTGTTTCTTAGGACGTTGCTACCCAATAACTTCAGGATAGTAGATTCTAAAACTTTCCTTTGAGAGAGAAACTGGAAGCAGCTTAAAGAAGGAAGCCTCAGTTTTAATTCTTAAGGTTGGTAACTTCCTCCTCCTTCAAACCCTACACAATATTCAACCTACAAGACTGTGCATTTCAGATATTATCCAAAATTTGACTATAACTTTGTACATCACGTGGCTGCAGCCACTTCGTGTTCTCAGTTCGGGCTTTGCCTTTCCTAATGTTACGGGCGGTTAGCTGCCGTGACTGCAAAAATCGATATTCAGCGACGGTTTTACTACGCACGTGATTGATAGTAGACTTCTCCGGTGGCATGGTCTTGTGGAACGCAGAGTTCGGACGTTCCGTAGAGCTTCACAGAATTTACTCTTTCTCGAAAATGTCGTTTAGAAGAGACTTCCAACATATTGAACTCATCTGTTCGCTGTGATTCAAAAAAGAGCAACGGAACTGAACCGAATGACACTCTAAGAACTTCGTTCCATAAAATATTTAGCAGAAGTTACAGTCGCAGCACGATCGTGTAGAGAGAGATTTTATTTACCAACTGATGCACAAGAGAATTGTTTTAAAAGGCGTATTAAAACTTACATTAAAATACCTCCAACATGTTTCGGTGTGATCACCATCATCAGGGAGCGTACTATATGAGCTTGCTAAAGTTACGGTGTTAAAACAAGTGATTAAAATACATCACTGTGGTTAATCTGGTGGTGTGGCTGCATATGCAGCAAAACATTCCGTCCTTTTATGACGTCATAACCGAGTTTCACTCTATTTTGATGTAAAATTAACCAAAAAAATTCTTTACTGGAAAATAAAGTTTGTGACTGTGCGGTGATTGCCAGTAACGTTGCAAATATTTGTTCTTATATATATATATATATATATACATCTGGGGTATCCGGGACATCTCAACTGTGGAACATACGAAAAAAATTAATAAACCTGTGGCCGGAATGAATTTTATATTGATAAAACATTTAATTATAGAGCCTCCTATCTACTGGAAAAACGGATTGTGATATTAATAAGCAAGCAAACCAAGAACAGTAAAAATCAATTTTTTGCACCAAATTGCACGACTTCAATCCTAGTGCCACTGGGTGACTGTGTTTAATTCGGTTAGAAAGTTGTTGTTCAAGTTACTGAATCTTTCTATACCGGTCAACTAGTTTGTCTGCTAGATGGTTAGGTACACAATTTTGCACTAAATATCTGAGCAAGCCATCATTATCTTGTCACAGTGGCCGCATGTTGAACACCTTGGTTTCATACAATAAAAGAACGCGAGGGCGCACAAAATGTACAGAAGCACAAAGAATATGTTCTTAACACATTTCTAACCATCGGGTGGCATCTTACATACTCGCTATATTCTTCCCAAGTTCATAAATTCTGAAATTCATTATGCTTAACATACTTCAAACTGTTATTTTATGCTGATTATTTTACCAAGCTTCTTGAGTTATTATTTCAGCCGCCTATCTCTCGAAATAGGGAAAAACTGTAATCCTGTGTTTTTACCTCAGCGCAACTGGATGTGCAGATGAACTGACGCAAATACTCGTAGCCCTTCACTAGCTTCCATGAGTGAAACGTGATACCGTTCCGAGGGAGAGTACAGCTGACCGTAATGACGTAATAGCTTAGGCCACGTGCTGTTATAGGCCTAATACTTTATCTTGATACCTGGGAAATAGCAGCTTCGCCAAAAGGCAAAAAATGATAATGATGCACATAATTAAAAACCCTCTCAACAAAACACATCTGCTCGTAAATTATTTCATTTTAACTCTCCTGTTCTGAACCCACTTAACACCATTTATATAGAGACCGTAAGTGTCACATTTCGCGAAGCTGTTAAACTGATAACATGCAGCATTTATGGTTCATGAGTGAAAAACAGGTATGGGAATTTGGCGTAATGTGAGAGGAGAACTGAAGAATTCGAAGAAAAACTTGTATCAATATCACTTCATTCCACCACAAAATAGAAGTGACTGTAAGAAGAGGAAGATGACGTAAGCAGCTATTGGATGATCTTCAGGGAATGACAGGGTACTGGAAATTAAAAGAGGTAGCACTGCATCGCCCTCTGTGGAGATCTAGCTTTGGAATTGGCTATAGATGCGTCCTAAGAAAGACTATGTGAAAATGAGAATATTACATACAACTATCGAGATGATGCACGATCCAATAAACATAAGATTACATACTGGCTCTAAATTGCACCCCGACCTCCGCAGCGAAAGTTCAGCGACTAGCGGCCTGAGTCACGATGTGACCTTTTTATACGGGAACAAAGTAATTCTTGAGTGTCGTGGGTTCAGCGTATGACAGATATAAAAACAGATCACGAAAAGCATAAAACCGTACTGGCCGATCAGAAGCGTCAGATACGGCGCGTGTAGTTAATGAAGTGTACAAGAGAACGTAAATAATCAGCGTCACTTTGACGACGTTGAAACTCACATGGACAGCTCTACATCTGAATCCGGGTTTTACCGTCGAATGCGAAACCGAATTTATACACTTCATACTCAAATACATAATACACGTGTAATTTATTACGGAGGCAGCACAAAATTTGTTTGGTAAAACTGCGTTGCGGTAAAAAGCTTATGTTGATATTTCAAGAAGCTGTGTGACTGTAGACGTCCTATATTTTTTGGGCTGTACTTTTATTTATGTTCTGCTTGTCTGCCGTCTGTCCCTGTGGCAGGAGTGAAAGGAATATTTGTTGTCACTAGGTTGTAGCAGCCACTGGAAAAAATTATGTTTTACTTCAGGTGCTAAGAATTAACTGATTATAAGCGGCTTTGTATCATCGTGCATAGTATAGAGACCACATTTTAACTAAATAACTTTAATTGGCTCTGGAGAGGAGTATTTCTTGAGAAACTAATAACTGATCCTCTAAGCAACTCATTTTCCGCCTTTCATAGAAAGAGATTTTAATTTTTGTTTACTACTTTTCCAATATTTCTTCGGGCTTTAACGTTAAAACTTCTACACAAACAGAATTTTCTGTTTCGTGTGTCTCTCAGAATTTGAAACGATGATTGTCTTAAGCAAACTGACCGTCTGCGTTTGTATGTGACAGATATTGCTGTGTCTGGGTGGAGAAAGGTAAAGTTGACCCTTGCACGCCATGAAGTAGAGATCTAAATCCGACCGTTCCTATCTTCGTCTTTAGACGGCGTAAGTGATCAGTTTCGCGCGAGGGCACCTTACATCTGGAGAGAAATACAGTGGCGAATCCTGATCCAGAGGTAAGTTCTAGATGAATGTCGAGGGGAAGCCATCTATTATCCTTCGCCTAGACCAGACCTGCGGGTCAGGATTTGCCGCTGTACACTGGGTATATGAGGATGCTTTTGTATAAGGGTAGGTAGAGTAGCTCAGTCGGTATAGCGACTGACTACGGGCTGGACGGTCCGGGATCGAATCCCGGTGGGGACGAGATTTTCCGCCCGTCCAGACCGGCCCTGGGGCCCACCCAGCCTCCTGTAAAATG
>Ga0123352_10021215_pt1 | contig 10353 bp, 7 predicted proteins | sample TergutLab28metaG_FD_89700 | JGI IMG/M metagenome (GOLD analysis project Ga0123352, IMG submission 89700) | Labiotermes labralis P1 segment gut microbial communities from Petit-Saut dam, French Guiana - Lab288 P1 | ecosystem: Host-associated > Arthropoda: Insects > Digestive system > Gut ... | reverse complement strand
CAAGAAAAACCTGTGTCGAGATGGCCGGTCGCAGGACCTTCCGAGTACTGACTTCTAGCCAGCAGTCCGGCATCTAAAGTAAAAACAGCAATACACACATAGTACAACAAATACACATAAGATGACAACAATACACATAAGACAACTACAACAATACATACAAAACAACTTAAAACTAGCAACACTACACACGAGACAAATTTGAATTTTACAACATGTACAAAAGGTAAAAAAACACAAAAGCAAGAGAGTACTGTATTCAGTTTCCATAAGTTCCGAACGACCGTAGTGCCAGAAGACCTGCATCTCCAGCAATACCGCTGTGAGAACCTGAAATGTCGCAGTTCTACGCTGATGTCGGTACGAAATCCCTCCTGTGTCAAGAGTTCAGTTGCCTCGCAATATGACACTCTGACAGACACGTGACTACACTCTTTCTGTCTCGGGCTATGATGACAAGTTGCTGTTCTTATTCTTCTTCTTCACACACCTCTGTGATGTACGCAGAGAGGCATTTTTGACAGTAACTGTGCAGTGTATTGTACTTCGCTGTACCAGGCTTCATGTCCCTGTTTGCCAGTATACGGCTAACGTCCATTCTAGGAAAATCTGAACCAACCAGCAAAATGGTGTCTACTGACAAGAATGTAATTCCATTTAGGACGCTGAGTTCATCAGCATTCAGCTGCAGACCGCCTCAGTGGTGTTTGGTCGGATAAACCACGTGCTCAGTTGGTATCCAAATTACCCCAGGAAGTTACTTTACTGCCGATCGACGGCCGGAGCCTGATTAGCGGCGCTGATGAAATCTCTACGGCTGACGATTCGAGCAATTCACCGGGTAGTGACCTCATATGCCAGTCGCGTTTAACAGTGCGGTCGTCATATAAAGACGCTTTATCAGCTGCTTTGGATTGGAAACATCCATGTTTTGGCAGTGTTCGCTGGCCGCGAAGAACTGGAGTCTGTGACCGCCAGGAATGTGATCAGTGTGGATGCAGCCAGAAAGCGGACGCCGGCTGGACCGGATCATCCCAACACCCCCACAAAATCTTTTCGCAAAATAGGGCTTCTGTGACTGAAGGAAGCAGCACGTCCTCTCTCCATACCATTGCAAAACACAGTAAAACCAAATATATGTGTGTTTCTGTTTTTCTCCTGACGATTCGACCACTTAAAATACAAATTCTTTATTCGCGCAACTAAAATCGTCTCGCGAATTTTGAGGTCTTCACTGCGATACAGTTGATGGTCCTGGTCGTCTAGGATGTGGCACTACGTCGTTGCGACGACAGTACATACAGACGTTTCGGAGAAGAGTTTTGCTTTCGTCTTCAGAGCCAAGCAGCTCGAGGACACAAAGGCACTGCGATCTGTGGCAGTGCTGGACACTACTGGCACAAAGGCACAACTTCTCACCCCAGAAAACGTGAATTGTCCTAAATCGTGGTTTGGAAAGAAGACAATCCTGCCTTTTATTAAGCCTCCACTCATATCTTCATGTTATAATGTAAATCCCCCGCCCTCATATTGTACCAGCTGTCATCATCATCATCACCATCACCACCAGTACCATCACCACCAGTACCACCACCACCAGTACCATCACCGCCAGTACCACCACCACCACCAGTACCATCACCACCAGTATCACCACCATCAGTACCACTACCACCAGTAACACCACCACCAGTACCACCACCATTATCATCCTCATCGTCTCAAACATCATAAGTGTTTCGATCTTTTCCAATCTTGTTTTTTTACTTTGTTTTGCTTATTTGTATAACTGTGCTGTGTGGTTTTGTGTCATTATTATTATTATTATTATGGGCGCTCTAAATCTGTTGCGTTTTACTGCTCCTTTCTTTGCGTTACATTGTTTTTTCGTGTGCTATATTTCTGGTTAACCAGCTGATGTACGTTCCCTTATATTCGTGCATCTGGTTTTGTGGTTGTTGTGTCAGCACTTCGGCCGTAAGGAACTGAATTGTTTGCCTCTATGGCTGTTGTGACGGCACACCAATCATATAGGATTAAATTGAAATATTATTATTTTGTTATCATCGTTATCATCCTCATCATCATCATGATATATTGGTCGGGCATCCACTCAAAAAGTATGAGGTGGGCGCAGCATGTGGCATGTATGGGAGACAGGAGAGGTGCACACAGGGTTTTGGTTGGGACACTTAAGGTAGACAGACCACTTGGAAGACTTGGGCGTACGTGGAATGATGATATTACAATGGACTTTCAAGAAGTGGAATGGGGAAAGGACTGGATTGACCCGGCGCAGGGTATGGACAGGTGGCGGGCTCTTGTGAGTAGAGTAATGAACGTTCGATTTGCATCAAATGCGGGGAATTTTTGGACTGGTTAAATGCCTGCTGGCTTCGCAGGAAGGACTCTGCTCCATGGAGTTCCCTGTTATTTTAACCAGCAGGAGCATTATCATCTTTGTCATCGAAGGGGGGAACTGGTGTTCCACACGGGTTGTTTACGCTTCAAGTGACCTGTAGGTGCGTTGAACTCTGAGCGATGGTGTGACGTAATCACGTTATAATACTGTAATGACAGTCACATTCCAGGCCAGATAATATCGGCACTTAAACTGCGCTTCACTTTGATGTCCGTAAATACCGGTACTTGGAAACAATTGGACAGCTTGTCTAGTTCGGTGCGGCACAAAGCAAAGGTTTCGTTCGGTCAGCAACAGTACAGTTCGGCCAACTGACCGTGTGTTCGTGGTTACTCCACAGGTGACTGAGTTGAGCCACGGCGACGCTGCTACAGCAGGCAATGGCGATGCTACACTCCGGGGAAAGGAAGTGAGTGTTGAGGAAATTACACGAGATTTGTTGCAGCACCACGACTGTGTGTATTTACTGGCGCATTTGTTCAGAATCTAACGTCAAAACTGTAGTATGATATAAATACACATGTGTCAGGAAACTGTATTGTATTACATGCAGATGCATAAGAAAGATGTGCGCAAAGAAATGAGTAATTATCTTTGTATAAAAAAATGTGATGTTTGCTGCATGCTTTGGGTTTCGGTTTAATTTTTGACATCGTTCTGATCCTCACCACAACGCGTGCATCCTACAGAGGCACAGATATGCACACCGTCACTGCAACAGCAGTTACAAAAGGTCAGTTCCTGGCACATATTTCAAAGTAGAGATCCCGAGGGACTAACTGAACATTTACAGTTACAACAGTAACATACCAAAAGATATGATTCGTTCGACAACACGTCGTTATTTGTAACTAAATACATGGGGTTATTTATTGAAGATCAATTTGAGGGAAAAAATAAGTAAAAACGCTCTGAAGCCCTATTATTACTACAGCATGTGTAAAAACTGCTGCACAATTTATAGACATTCCGAATTTTCCACAGACTATTCATTTGTTTCTTAAGGCTGTCGTAATTCTGAATATAAACCGATTCCTCTTTGTGTTAGAGGTGCAGTGTGTGTCATTTAGATTAATTTAATGCTTCAGAGAATTATGAAGTGCTGGAATGTAAATGTAAACGTGAACTCCATTTCTCGGCAACGCGCACTTGTAAGGCTCTCGACTGTATGAACGGACACTCACTCACTCACTCATCCATACACTCACGGTTCATGTTGCTGCGGGGCGTGCAGCTGCCCTTAAGTGTGTACCACAGTCTGCAAGTTCCTAACAAAACAAAAATACCCCATCCCCCCCCCCCGAAAAAAAACACACAAATACCACATTTTCCCCCAACTCAAGTATTCATGCAGACTCCTAAAAATAGCGTAATTAATGTCAAAACTTTCTTCTGTCTCACTTTTCATCCCTTTTCTGGTTTCCTTCTTACTTTCGTTAAAACGACGACATTTCATATTCATTTCACGATTATCGCTGGTCGAATGTCGTATTGGTTTCAGAACATTTGGGGAAAAAAATTCCATTTAAAAGACCGAGCTGAAGTTTGAATTGTTAATGTAATCTGGGGGGGTGAACTTGATGTCAGAGCGGTGAGGTTGTGTTGCTGGTGTGGTCAATACAGAAACGGCCAGCAACAGACAGACATACTGAATGTGCAACACCGGCATAACAACAGAGCAGCTTATACTTTCCGAACGATTTGCTCAAATAATATGCAAAAGCCTGAGAGACAAGCCTTATTCTTGTAACCGCAATTCCTTTAAATCTCGGTGATAACTGTAAGTACCGTCAGGTTTAAAATAAAAAATCCTACATTCCGCCCACACAGCTGTATATATGTGTTTTGTGTGGATCTGAGAACAAACAGCGATTATTTCCCTATACAACATTAACTGACTGGTTTTTATAACAGAGACGGAGAGTGTTTACTGCGTGGTACGGACTGAATATGTATATAGCGGTCACTATAAGTACCACACAGTGGTCACTATATGTGCCACCAGTTTAACATTCAACAATTCCACATTCTGCCCACACAGCTGTATTTATGTGTTTTGTGTGGATCTGAGAACAAACAGCGATTATTTCCCTACACAACATTAACTGACTGGTTTTTATAACAGAGACGGAGAGTGTTTACTGCGTGGTACGGACTGAATATGTATATAGCGGTCACTACAAGTACCACACAGTGGTCACTATATGTGCCACCACTTTAACATTCAACAATCCTACGTTCCGCCCACACAGCTGTATTTATGTGTTTTGTGTGGATCTCAGAACAAACAGTTATTATTTCCCTATACAGCATTAACTGACTGGTTTTTATGACAGAGACGGAGAGTGTTTACTGCGCGGTACGGACTGGGTATTTAATGTAACTCAGTCCAAATTTAATCTTGAAATTGTTATCCGCATAAAATTATCAAATACGATTAAACAAAAATACTGACAAAATCCCAATTCACGGTATTTCCTTTCCCGTGTCGGCGAGGTGCTAACAACCCCTCCCTCTAAAACACTTATGTTAAGAAACATTCACAGGTGGGATGCTTGCTCTGTCCCAGGATAGAGACAGGTGGCGGACGCTTGTGAGTGCGGTAATGAACCTTCGGGTTCCGTGAAATGCGGGGAATTTCTTGACTATCTACAAACCAGTTAGCATCTCAAGATGGACTGTGCACCATGGAGTGAGTAAGTGTCAGCGTGTGTCGAATAAGATCTCTTAGTGCTGTAGCCTACAGAGGAATAAAAAGGTAAACTAGCGGCTATTGATGTATTTCTCTGGCATTCTAATACATAAACCTTAGGTCTTTATTTCCGTAGCAGACTGTACTTGGCACGCAGGACGGCGCAAATAGAAGTAAAGTAAGAACCAAGAAGAGATGGTAAAAAATTGTAACAGGCCACATGGCCTAATGCCGGGTAAGGTACGATGATCACAGTTGTGATGATGATGATGATGATGACGTATCAGAAGACAGCCCTGATGCAGTGGAACAGAACGGAAAATAAAAAAAATATGAAGTTACCGTTCTGCTTCTTCGATTGTATTCATCACAGACTGGAACACAATAAACTGACTGACACATCAATACTGTGAACATCAGCATACTACTCATGTCCTCGTTTCTAGCAATCCTTTGCTGTATCCCGGTAGAGAACGTATCGTGGATGTTGCTCTCTGAATGGGGTGAAACTCGAACCTCGGTCAGGGCTCGGAGGTGAAGGTTCCTTGCTCTAGTAATAACTTACCATGCTGAATATATGGGAGGTTTATTGTATACTGGTAATTGAACTACAAGAAGGCGAGAACTCGGAGGACAGTAATGTACCCCTAGCGAGTGCTTAATCGTCTGCGTTGCTCGACGGTTCGTGAAGAAGTGTCTTTTGTTCTCTCGTAGGTATTTCAAAGCATCCAGAAATTACGGAAAGTTTTGGCGGTAATTACTGTTCAGAGTTGTCAGGCTTCTGGACATTGTGCCGCGCGTGATCATCCCTCAGCACAGTACCCAGTCACAGGGTGTACTTTGCCACGGGCACAGTCCAGATTACATCAGTCAATCATTAAATAAGCATGTCACCCTTAGCTTGAAGTAAGCAGTACTTCTGTAAAGAATAATATATAACTATGCAGTAATGTACACACAAAAGCAATTAATTTTTTCCAAAAAACACAACACGTGTTAATCATATGACCACTACACAACACCTTACCCGTTTTCCAATCGGCTGTATAGTACCACCTGTACACAGCGGACATTTTAGGAGCTGCCAGGCTGCACCACACACTGGCCTACAGCAATCCATACTGCTCATTTCCCTAATTTACAGCAGTACTGGCAGTTCGCCCGCCGTTCAGACTGGCATGTTGCAGCGAGCGTTGGCCGCACAGTCCACTGCGGCCAACGAAACGGTCCAGTCGTGTTCCGGCTTGCTGCAGGGTCTATCCCCATTCAACGTATACCCTCTCGCGCGGATACCGCAGTGCGACTGAAGTCTAAGAATGCGAGCATGCTGCCATGACAGCGGCTGCTGTCACTTATGTAGAAGGCAGTGTCTACTTCTTTCGCCGAAATTCTAGCCTCCCGCTCCCCACACTTCAGTTACACCTCCACTGAAACAAATCATTTCCTTGAAATGGTCCAGAGAACGTTACGTTATCTGTTCGTCACATCGCGCTGGTAGGTGCGAATACAAAACGCTGTTCAGAAACTCTACCCACATTGTAGCACAACACTAGCTGCGCAACAAAATCGCCGACAGTTTCGATAGAACGGTCCAGAACACAGTATCGATGGCTGTACAAAGCCCTACCCTGTCTTCCGGTGACAGAGTCGGTCTACTTCGTGGTAGCTGTACGTGCAGATATGGCGGGCCTCATTCAGCTATCCGGTTGGAGCGCCATCTGGATGGATCAGCAACTGCTGTTACACGTTTGTCAGCAGCTGTCTACATGGCCGTTGTGAACTGTCCAGTTCCAGTTCCCATCTCTGTCCTTTCAGCACAGAAGAGATATTGTATTGTTCCTTGTGACGACTGTCAGCTCGAGATTTCAGGATTCCACCGCGATGTAGTTCATATCTTCGCTCTTCTGAGATGTTACACAACATATGTTGGCAGTTGGTTACCCATGTTTCGGGACGACATGTCGACCCAATATTAAAGTGTGAAGCAGTCCAAGGCCACCGACTGAAACCCTTGCTGCGTGACATACCAGTACAGCGGAGACCTCAATGCTGCCAGTTGCCAAGATTGTCGCGTGGGTGGTGCTTGAAAGCATGCATGTGGAGCATTGGTGGAATGACGCTAACAGGTGACAACACAAGTACTCGCGAGATACTCGTTCCAGTGCAAATTTGTCCACCATAAACCCTATACGTACTCGCCTGGAACGTCCTCGTCCGTCCGCGAAGTGACACCTGCCATGATATGTCCGACACGGCAGCTAGAGGAAGATGTTCATGAAGTTTTCCGCGTGATAAGTCTCAAAACTGAAACAATACTTGTGCGTCACCTACCGAAATCTCAAACAGCTCCCAAGCATGCACAATACTGTTCATTGCTCACAATTTGCAACCCTAAGTGCTGTAAGCCTTTCCGCTCCTGTTTACATTTTTCATTGCCATGTGACACATCTCCACGACTGTGCACTGAAGAAAGAGCCAGTTTCCTTTTTGTAGCATATCGAAGCTCCCCACCGCCCGACATCCCTGAAGACTGCTATCTCATGAATGTCGGACGTTGTGGTTGGAGAGACAGCTAGCATGGCTTCAACGAACCCGCTAACCGAGATATATTCATTTACGTTTCAGTTAACTAAGCTGATACATGAATAATAAATCGAAAAGTATGCGATATAAAGTGCCTATAGCCTAATTATAGTAATCAGTATCGTTCCTGTCCCTTCCGTGATGCAAACCAGGCACCTCCCGAATACAAATCAGAAACTGTCGGTGCTTATATCCCCACAACGGAGGACATTGGTTTCTCCAAACGTTCTTACCTACCTACGCAACCACACGGCGTCACGTTCCACGTAACTTAACAGTAATCCTCATCTGTTTCATGACGCAGGTTAAATGGAAAATTCGACGCAGACGCAAACCCGACTTTTGACACAGCTACAATGTGAACTGCAGACGCACTTGTACTGGAAGCGCAGGTGCATTCGCAGTTGGATCGCCTGTTTAGCAGATACAACCCGTCCGTGAAATACTTGCAGTAAGGAGGAAATGGGCGATTTGCGCGATTACACTGGGTAAACTCAATCTGCCGCTGCAGTGCACACTTCTTGTATCGCCTGTCCGTTGCAGTTCCTTGCAGTCACAGAACGTCGAAGGAAAACGTCAGGATCCTCGAATCCTGAAATCTTAGCAGATTCCAATTCGTTACTCACAAATTAACCCTTCGTTTGATTGCCTACAGTTTGTTTTTGCCGCGACAGCCCCCCAGTGGGCCAGGTCCTCGTCATTCACGAGGTTTCTAGATCACCACAACGACGCACCACAGTCGGTAGGACTCCTCTGGACGAGTGATCAGTTCGTCGCAGAGACCTCAACCTGACAACACAAAACATTTACAACAGACAAACATCCATGCCCCCGGTGGGATTCGAACCCACAGTCTCAGCAGGCGAGCGGCCGCAGACCTTAGACCGCGCGGCCACTGAGACCGATTGCCTACAGTACAAAGTGCTTATTACGGCGCTAAATAAACCGACGTAATGAACCACAGAACAACGTTCCCTGAATTCGAAAAACTGGCCATAACAGCAATGGCACAGTAACACGTCTGGACTCTTACTTGGAACATGCTTAATTATATAATTCGTGCTTCTCTTTGCTCGTTCTAGGCAGACGTCGGAACAGTACGTTGAACAGACCACGACAGCTTCGTTCCAAGTACTTTCCAATGCATCATTCATGAATGGCACGCCCAGTCGACCACATAGACCTACAGTATGATTTATTGCAGATGTTCAAAGAAGAACAGTTCCATAAATTTGTATAAGAAAAGTGACTCAAAACACCATTAATTTCCGTAATACGGTGTGGCTCAATACACCATTAATTTCCGGAATAAGGTTTGGCTCAAAACACTATTAATTTCTGTAATAAGGTGTGGCTCAATACACCATTAATTTCCGTCATACGGTGTGGCTCAATACATCATTAATTTTTTAAATAAGGTTTGGCTCAAAACACCATTAATTTCTGTAATAAGTTGTGGCTCAATACACCATTAATTTCCGTCATACGGTGTGGCTCAATACACCATTAATTTCCGAAATAAGGTTTGGCTCAAAACTCCATTAATTTCCGTCATACGGTGTGGCTCAATACACCATTAATTTCCGTCATATGGTGTGGCTCGATACACCATTAATTTCCGTAACAATTTGTGGATCATTACACCATAAATATGCCTGACTAGAAGTGACAACACACTACGAATTTTCAAAATAAGAAGTGACTCAGTATATGAACTAACTTATTTACAGATAGATGCTTACAGCAAGCCACTAAAACCTTCACTGCACGTCAGTAACGTCACTGATGTACGTACTTACCACAGCGAATTTATTTGAGTTGGGCGGGCGATGCATTTCAGCGTTGCTACGCTTCGAAATAAAAGACGGTTTGAGCTAAGATTTACGTCTTTTTACGAGAGAAGAGACTTTTTCCTGTCACTTGACACTACATTGCAGTCAGCTGCCACGTTACGGATTACAAGAGGAACGCCCGCATCTTCTGAACGTGGCGCATCGCAATATCAAGGGATGAATCCTGCCTGCTTCAAAGCCTTTCTGTGACACACCGGCAAGTTGCCACCTCTCACATACAAAACTGTACAAAAAATGCCTCCAAGAGATTCACTTAGCCACCGTCCTATAACTGAACCAATCTTGATAAACCGAATTGCAAATAAAAGATTACAATTTTGACTAATAACCGATTCATCTTTTTAAAAAATTCTCAAATATGTGTATTTACAATGCACTGAAAATATGTGCCAGTTTACATTTGTGAAGTCAAATTTTTGTTTTACCCTGTGCTATCTACGAGCATAAAATTAATAAATACAGAAACATAATTTCTTTTTGTCTCAGTAATTAACCAAATTGATGCACAAAATTTGTTTCACAGTAAGTTTTATTTCATGCCTCTATATGTTTCGAGCACAAATGCTCATCATCAGGAAGTCAAAATTGCATTACACAGCCTCTGGTATCATCACACTGAAACAAGTGAGTGGTCTAAAATTACTAAAATACAATTCTATAAATATGAGCAAATAGTAGTGAAATTTATGTGTGAATTTTTTGGCTGTGATTACTGTGTATTACTATAAACATGTTATATCATGTACAGGTTATGTTTATCCAGTTATTAAACTTACTAGAAAGGCACTATGTCTATTTACATT
>Ga0123352_10021213_pt1 | contig 10353 bp, 7 predicted proteins | sample TergutLab28metaG_FD_89700 | JGI IMG/M metagenome (GOLD analysis project Ga0123352, IMG submission 89700) | Labiotermes labralis P1 segment gut microbial communities from Petit-Saut dam, French Guiana - Lab288 P1 | ecosystem: Host-associated > Arthropoda: Insects > Digestive system > Gut ... | reverse complement strand
GGAGCTACTTGAATGAAAAAAGTAGCGGCTCCAGGTCTAGAAAACAGAGATTAACGGCTGTGGGGACCCGTTGCGCTGACCATGTGACACCCCTCTATCCGCAAAAGTTGGCACTAACTTCGCGCGACCGGCGGCGGCCGCTCTGTCGGTATAGTTCGCGTGCGGACTAAGGCCACGGAGTTTAGTTTATATATTACGTGGTGACGTGGCAGCATGCTGCTACGTCACCACGTAATAATATATAACGACGGAATTTTACCGAGTGTTTTAACATAAATTTAACTTTAGGCAGGCGCAGTACGTGCTCCCTGATGATGGTCGTAGACCGAAACATGTAGGAGCGATTTTTTTATGTTTTGCTCACCGTGCATCGCAGTATAATCTCAGTAAATGACCAACTTAATGCACAAAAACTTGTTTTATAATAAGTTTATTATATTCATCTACATGTTTCGAGCACTACTGTGCTCATCATCAGGAGATCAAAACTGTATTATACAGCATCTGGTATCGTCACACTCTGTAGGTGGCGGTCCGGTGCACTTCCAACCTGTGCACCGGACGGCACAATAGTGCTCGAAACACGTAGAGGAATATAATAAACTTATTATAGAACAAGATTTTGTGCATTAAGTTGGTCATTTACTAAGATGCATGAGCGATATTAATGTGTATTTTAATGCAAATTTTAAAACGTTTCCAAGCTTAATAAACTGTGTGTTGGTTGGTGTGTGAACTGCATAGATTTTAAAATGCACGGTGCAACGATAAAAAAGGACAATTTGAACATGATTTAATATTAAAGAAGACTGGCAATGTGTGTGTAGCAAAACACTGTGACGCGTTCGGGTAATGTTTATACCTACCTGGCCATCCCAACAGCCTGCACTTCACTCGAAGTGTTCGCGTTTGTCGCGACTGAATACAGCAAGCAACAATAAAACGCACTTATGTCTTCACGTAAAGTGCGCGATATTTTGTTTTCACGATTTTAATCAAAATTTTACTGCTTCGACAAGAGTTTCGTTAAAGTCCCAAATGTCAAATTTCGTGGAAATCCGAACGGAAGGGGGGGGGGGCGCTGACATACGCAGACGGACGAAGCTGTTTAGCGCCTTTCGCGGCTATGCAAACGTGCCTAAAAAGTCATGATAAATAAATAATATTTCTTGAAAGGCGTCCACTGTCAGTGGCTCTTTGAATTAACAACAGTGAACATCCAAAACGAAAGCGAGTAACATCTGTGTTGCACCTTGACGCTACATTCCGTATTGACCCTTACCTTCTCTACTGCGAGCATTTCATGGATCCTTATTCAGATCAAGAGCAGAACACATTCGACACTGGACCAGACCATTGCAAGATCTATATGAAACTTTCACAGAGCACAAAAAGGCGCGAACTATCATCCATGTCACTAGCAACATTTTTAACCCGCCATCCTAGCACTTGTATAAACATGTCACAGTCTACGAAATTAAAAATGTTAACATTTGTTCATTTTATCTCAGACACGTACGTGTTTAGCTGCGTGTTCCATTTCACAGACCATTACGTCTTTCTGTCTTTGAACCGTTTAATACTCCTATGTCTGCGCACGTCACGAAGAACCAATACTTCAACGCCTTCCCGAAGTTAACACATTATTTAACACTTACACGAACTGCGCCTACAAATGGGCATCTGATTCTCTTATAACTAGCCTGAAATTTTATTTGGTTTGCACAGCCTCACCCACCCCCATCTAGGGTGGGGTTAAAGAAAGAGCAGAGCTATACTTTTTCTTCCCTTCTGGGTTTTCGTGGCCTGTGCTAGGGTGAACTTCACCTTTACCTTTGCACAGCCTCGCTAAGAAGTAGTGATCCTTCACTCATTCTTCATCTGACCTCTTATACCAACGCATATTAGGTGCAGGGGCTTAATGTTGCACTTAATCACACTGAATGACACAACACACACACACACACTCGGTAGGACTCCTCTGGACGAGGGATCGACTCGTCGCTGAGATGAATTAGTAATCAGGTCTTCTAATTGTTTTACACCTACTCACACTGTGGTTACTTCATAGTATTGTAATGGGGACGTACATGTAACGTAACTCGAAATTCAAGACGGACATCATTAATTCTGCGATAATGATCAGTGTAGGACTAAGGCAATTTCTCTCCATCCGGAGGCAAAAATAAAAAGAAATATGGCTTAAATCCATCAATGACGATAAGCTGGCTGATAATTACTACTGTGAGGTACACATCGACCAACTGATGAATTACGTAATTTCAGTTTCGCACATACCCTATGGCGTAAGGAACGGAAACCAACACCAACCTTACTATCGCAAGCATAGTAATTATGCAAATACGTTTACAACTGTTTGAAAACAATACAAAAACAGGCCACATTTACAGAAGAAAAGAAACCTTATATTACTAAATGACTAAATATGATGTATGTAGAATTTCGCATATAAATTTCCGTACCGTTTCGCACAAAAACCTTAGTACATACATGAAAAACTACAGAAGTCCATTACTGAATGTTGCAAAATTCTGGTATTCAATATGGCTTATGATGTTCATGAACATAATGAAAGTCGTTCTGTTCTGAATCACAGCCCGCTTACTCCAATGCGTTACTGCCAAACAGAGGCCAGGCTTGTCGTTATTGGTAGGAAGTTCGTACTTTCCATGGTATAATTAACATGCTACAGGACCTCTACCTTCAACAACAGGTAGCTACTGAGCTGATAATGAAGCTTATACGTGAAATTCTCTCTCTGCGGCAGGAAAAATAATCGCCAATTTGATTTCTTAGGTTTTCGCGGCTAAAAGAGTTCAGGTCTCCGTTTTTAGGAGCGTTTGCGAAATTGCCATGTATATGACACGTTCCAGTTTTCAAAAATACGAATTTTTTGCGGATACTTTCAGAATTTTCACGGCGTACAGAAAAATTCTACTAAAATGATTAAATCCAGCAGAAACAGCAACACATTACCATTTACGTACAAAGTGCGGTACATTAGCCTGAATTACAGGTTCCTCAGCTGAGTGAGAGTACAAATGATTTCTCTGAAGTCTTACGTCCATACAACAATGAAAGGTGAACTAACTCGTTCCATTACCTAATCCTACAACAACAAGTACAAAATTTTGAAGTTAGTTCTGTACTTAACTGTTAGGCTTCTAGAAGCACTGGGTATGTTTTGAAACAAACGTTTTTGTTCAGCAAACACGGTGGCCTTGAAATGGGTTCATGCCACATGCAAGGGTTTCTACAAATTTATGTTCTTTGCATTAATTGTGAACTGGAATTTGTCAGTAGGTCTATGCCCAGTAAGCATGCATAAAGAAAGAAGAAAAATAATTTCGGATGGATCACCGATTGTACAAGTTGCCAAAGTATTCTGCGTACCGTCTCAATTTGGTGGGTCTAATGTCCCTGAACATTTTCCCATGAATTCCGCCAAATTGCAATCATACGTTTTGTTTGTAACCCTTCTTTATGCCTCATCTTTCTCAGCTTTATTTAATTACATTCCTCCATTTCTTTCTCCTTTCTCTTTTTCAAATTGTATACTTTATCTGGAGCCGGGACGGCTCAGCCGGTGTAGTCAATGTACTATGGGCCGAACAACCGAGGAACATTGGTTCAATTCCCGGCAGACGCACGACAATTTCTCTCTTCCAAAAGTCCAACCGCTTCTAGAGATATATCCTCCTATTCAATAGGTAACGTGGGCTCCTCCTCCGGGAGGTGAAGAGACCAAAGTGTAAAACAGACCACTTCCCACTTAACTCTATCTAGTAAAGTTACAGTTGTTCCTGTCGACAACATTGAGGCATACTACAGCAGATGTATGACTCGACCCAATATTAACCTCCAAGATAAATAGAGGTGAGTGGTCAACTTCACGCCCCGGCCGCTTAATCCCTGCAAAATAAACCTGGTACCCACTGTATAAAACGATGGGTAAACACCAGAGTCGGTCTGAACGTGCTGGAAAAGATACTACTATTTCCCCTACCGGGATAAGAACTCCGGATTGTCCAGCAGATGACCCCCACCCCATCTAGTGCCGAAGTTAATTAATGAGTTCCGTTATATCTCCGCTCCTCCGTACGATTTCATGACGTCCACACAGCCAGCATTACCTCTAGCTTGTATTTTACATTTATGTAATTATTTACCTCTTCGGTCTTTTCCCCTTTTCCTCACGAAATATTCTCTCTGTTACTAGCCCCATTGTTTCAGGATATTTTCCTCAATCGTCCCTCTGACGAACACTAAACCCTCTGCTCTAGTAGTAACAATTTCAGACAATACGATAAGAGACACAAATTTCCGTTAACGCTTACGTTTCCACGGAATGTTCGCCCGAAGACGTACTTTCCCTTCTATCACATGTGTAGGTTACGCCATCCAACACAAATAATCTTACACGGTCATGGCCACTCCAGCCTCGTCCTCCGTGAATGCTGCATAAATCTAAAACAGAAACGTGCCTCGGCGATGACAACAGCTCCGTGAATGGACTGGCGAATCCGTAATACCACACACAAAATAACTGCACCAAATATGGATACTTTCACCGGAATTCTTTCTTTAACTACAGGCAAACACCTTCTGTGAGGTATAAAACTTGGGGCTCAGTCCAAACAGGGCTGTACATCAACAGTGTGATTCCAGCACCTGGGCATTATATCCCAGTGTTTTGCTGGTTGACGTGTGGATATGTGAGTGTGATCCATCAAACACAGTGGTTACATACATCGAACATTGTTTTGTTCGTAACACAATTTCCTGAATTTCTCTCGGCAAATATTCCGTCTTTTGGTTTATTACTATTATTATTATTAGTAGTAGTAGTAGTAATAGTATTACGTCTTCTGCCCTTTAAATTCCATATTAAAGCTGTTTACTGTGAGGATCATAAAAACGCTGCGCTGGCAAAATTCAGTGTCCTTTAAATGTTCAAGCGACTGGTACTTACACAGGGGTGCTGATAAGTCCTTAGCCCGACCAGGAAGGAAAAAAGCTAATGTTTCTCTCAGAATGGCGTTAATTTCCTTCGGCGCCTTGCCTTGCAGGAAGAAAAAAACGATGACAGCTCGCGTCTCGATGTTGTTGAAATCGCGCGTGTCCCTGACATGCTTCCGAGCTTGTTTCCTTCCTGATCGGGCTAAGGACTTATCAGCACCCCGGTAGTAACGGAAATACTTTAACGGTTTAATTCTTTCTATTAATTTGTCGGGTTTGTTCCTTGATTTACAAGCAAAGCCGACTTCCTCAAATCCATAATTTTAGAAAAAAAATAACGTCTCAATGTGACCTGGTGCGGGCCCTTCTGCACTGGCGATCTTACAAATATAAATTCCTGCACCTGCTACATATCGTACTACGCACATATCCTGCTCGATGTATAATTATTAACCTGCCATTTGTGGAAACTACACGGATTTTACAACGGGTAAGGATCAGAAACATTTGTGGGAGGGGACTGTGAATGTGAGGGTGGTGCGTGCGACACTGCACCAACTACATACGTTATTGCGGGATGAATGGGTTGAGTTCACACTGAAGGTTGTTGCGCACTGTACAACACAGTTGAGGGGATCAGTTCAAGATTTATCCCGTAACTTGCCACGAAGTGAATGAGGAAAGTTACAAAAAAAGAAAAGAAACAGAACTCAAGGCTGGGCAGTTGATGTCCCGAAGGAGACTCGAACGTAATACGTCCTGAATAGAAGAAAGTTTCGCTCTTTTACTGCGACTCTGTTCTGAGTGTATCCTGGAGATGGTGTGAAGCTGCCAAGAATTAATCGGTAATCTTATTGACATCTGCATATAAACAGCAAACGTAAAATGCATAAAAAATCAGTCAGACCGATCAATTCGAACAAATGTTACAATACCAGCCTGTACTCGGAAAATGCATTTGGAGCTCCGATCTCTCCTCTATTCAATGTATCGCTGAATTTCAATGAGTCTTACCACACTGCGGCATAATGTATGTGCATACTGACAGGTCCGTTCGCTTCGGCTTCCAAAGTGTTTATCACAGCTGCGAAACCGAGAACAAAAACCTACATTTGAAATGACACGTTAAACGGAAATATCAAGTGGAAATGAAACAAGAATTTGCATTTTACGATATATCAAATGTCAGCATTTCAAAATATACACCGAAAATAGTATTCCAGATTACCAACCATTATTTCGTTCAAACATAGGTAGGTTTCCGCCATTTTTATAAGCCATGCAGGCTCTTAGGGTGAGTAGAGGTATAGCTCTACTCTTTTCTAGGACCTTCGGCACTAGATGGGGGTGAGAGTCAGCCTCACGCCCCGGCCGCCTCTACTCCCGGGAAAGACCCGTTACCCATTGTACAGGAGGCTGGGTGGGCTCCAGGGCCGGTCTGAACGGGGCGGAAAATCTCGTCCCCACCGGGATTCGATCCTGGACCGTCCAGCCCGTAGCTCAGTCACTATACTGACTGAGCTACCCGGCCCACTCGCTCAAACATACACTGCACAATTTAAGTTCTGCCGTCTACCGTTTTGTGGATATTCTGGAAGCACCCGGTTCAAACTTATTGGGATCCGGTTCCCTCAGGAGAGTTTCCGTATCCTTCCTCAGTCCTTACAGAGTAGCTGGTCAGTATACGTACAGTGGGTACAGTGACTACTCTACGGATTGGTCAATCCCGGGTTCTTAACCAGGGGGTAAAGTGGCCAGGGAATGAAGTTGACCGCTCACCTCCAACTAGTGCCGATCTTAGGAATGAGTGGCACTATACCTCTACTCATGGTATGGATTAGGACGACTTTACCTTTTACCTGATATCTTTTCCTTGGTTTTCATCTCTTCAGCCAAACGCTCTCTCATACCTTACAAAGGCCACGACCGCCTACTGGCACGTAATTTCATCCGAAGCCTCCAACAGATAACAAAACGTCGAATGAAATTACGAACCGCACCCCAGCTTTGACATCCCTGCTGAATCCCAGTCATGTGAAATAAATCAGCATATCTTTCATGACACGTCATGTGCAACCCACAGTACTAGAAAGGAAGAAAGAAGGTTAAGAAGATCTTTTGATATCCCATTGATTTATATTCTGTGAAGCAAAAAAAACCCCACACACTCGAGAAATACGTATGCTTACTGACAGAACGGCTTAACTCAACAGGAAAAAAGAAAACTGGGATTTTTCTGAGAGTGCTATATGTGTGTATCATAAGTGTACAAAGAAAGGGCAACTAACAACAGATGTGACACACTCAAGAACCCGCAGTACTGATTCATTCTCGGGCACAACTTATCATTAATGATGTAAAAAAGCTACAGTGATTTAGGTTTGATAAATGGGGCTAACGATTACGATACGCAGAGTCTTGTTTATTAAGGAAATTACTAATTAACCAATTAACTCCACGGTGTAGAGTCCTTCATCAGCGCAACAGTTCGTCGAACAGTCATGGTATCCCCCCACCATTCATGGAACCCGAAGCTTCTGCATCTTGTTCAAAAGAGCCCAAACTAGTCCCAGTTTTGAGCCAAGTAAAGTCAGTTCATACCCTCAAACCTCCTTTTTTCCATTATCCATCTAGAAACTACACTTATATGGATTCCAAGGTTTTCCATGTGACCTTTTCTCTTCAGATTTTGCGACCAAAATTCGTAAGCGTTTTTCTTCTCTTCCGATCTTGGTACATGCTCTACCTATCTCATCCTCCTTGATTTGATCATCCTAACAACATTTGGAGACAAGCAGGCCTACAAATTCTGAGGCTCTACATTCACTACCTTTATCAACCTCTTGTTACGTAGTCTTAGGTCTAAACATTCTCACTAACAGCTTGTTCTCAAACACCCAATGTTATTCCTTAAATACGACACATTCAGTTTCACATCCATACAAAACGGCGGGCAAAACTGATGTTTTGTACATTGTAATCTTTACGTTTTCAGATCGCATACAGGAAAACAAAACATTCTGAATTGATTGGTAACAGGAATTCGCCGATATTAATTTATATTAACTTTTTCTTTTTAAAAAGAGCAATTAATAATTGAAGATGTTTGGTAATTTACTTGTAAGAATGATGCAGAGTCATGCGCATGAAGGAATTCATGCCCGAGGCATAAAATTCGCATTTATATTTTACGTATTATGTAGCGCCCAGGTCAAGCCTGCTAATCTTTTTCTTAAAATCCGATGTTTTGTAAATCTCTGATACCAAATTAAAATGTCGGCCTGGTAGCTCAGTAGGTATAGAAACTGACTAGGGGCTGGACGGTCCGGGATCGAATCCCGGTGGGGACGATATTTTCCGCCCGTCCAGACCGGCCCTGGGGCCCACCCAGCCTCTTGTACAATGGGTACGGGTCTTTCCCGGGGGTAAAATGTGACCAGGGCGTGCTGCTGACCACTCGCCCCCTTCTAGTGCCGCGGTCATGGAAGAGTAGAGCTATACCTCTACCAACCCCTGGGCCACACCGGCCCTGTAACGGGATCACTTTACCTTTTTTTATCAAATTAATATAGAGTATTCCATGAGAAGTCCTACTTATCACTACAAGATTCTAGTCAATGGGTGCCGGAGGATAAGAGACCGGAGCACGAAGCTGTCTAGGAATCAGCATTTAACGCCTCCACTTCCCCAAGACGTGATGCTTAAGCACGGAGAAAGAGTGTGTACCGCCTAAATACAAGAATACACCCCGTTTACAGAAAACTGGGAAATTTCCAACCCTCCCCAGGCCATACGATACAAAACAACACACCTTTTACTCTAATGACGTAATTATTACAAAATTAATTCCATACACCCTATATATAATTATTGCTCAATTTTTCGTCTTTCATGCTGTGAGGTTAAGATCTCAATTACCTTATCTGTATCGTGTTGTATACAAGTGATCTTAAAATACGCATTTTGATAAGGCCTCATGATGATTTTTACTGAAAGCCAAAACACGTTACATAATACATATAAGCCACTGCTACGTGCAGTTTTGATTGCTTATATTCCTCTCTTTACAAAATGTTACTTTGGTACGCATAACTCTGCCGCACTTGAGCATCTTTGATACATGACCTTGAAAAACGACGCAGAAGAGGCACATTAAATCCCCAAATAAAACATTATAAGTTAATCCTTTCTGTACCCAATAGGGATGAAGTAGACAATGACATGAAAATATTTATGACGAAGAACTTCTTATCTTCACACGGAAATACTGTTGTTTAACTCAAATTCACACACTAAATTACAACTCCAATCGCGGCCAGAGACAATGAAAGGTAACACCCACGACGAAACTCGACATTTAAAAAAATAAAATTCGGGATGTTGCCAGTAATCGCTAATTGTACATCCAATCCAAATATGTGAGTACAGTTTATTGAGGTTAAGAAATTAAAGATATAAAAAATTTAACATATTCCGTCACAAACCCTTGGACAAGAATAAAAACTGGCAAGTAATTTGGTGTGATCATTACTTCGTTTGTTTTCCTTCAGTCAAGAGTCTCTTCGAAAATGCAACACGTGATGTACATACGGTGTCGGTTCTTGGACAGCGTCTGGATGCCCAGTCAACTGACAAGCAAATGGTGTGTGTTCGTGGAATGCGTCTGGATGACAAACCAACAGAAATATAAACGATGTGTGTTTTTTGACTTTGGATGACCGACCAAAAACTGACGTAAATTTGACGTCTGTTCGTGGACTGCGTCTGGATGACCAACTGACGCGCAAATGGTGTGTGTTCGTGGACTGCGTCTGGATGACAAGCCAATATCTGCCGTACATATGGCGTCTGTTCTTGGGCTTTGCCTGGATGACCAGCCAACAGAAGTATAAACGGTGTGTGCTTTTAGACTTTGGATGACCAACCAGAAACTGACGTACATATGACGTCTGTTCTTGGACTGCGTCCGGATTATCAGCCAAAAACTGACGTACGTAAGACGTCTGTTCTTGGACTTTGTCTGGGTAACCAACCAAGTTTATATAAGCACTTGTCTTGCTCCCATAACTTCCTTCACTTGACCACACCAGCGCTTATTGCAACTGTAAGCCACTTCCATAATCCTTATAAAAATCAGTGTGTGCTTCCCCATGCAGCTTTCACCAACCAACCTTTATTATGCAGAATACTGTGCTCACGGTAAAGAACAAACTGTATTTCAATAAAGGTTGCCCAACTAGATGACACTTACTTTATTATATATTGCTCAACATGTTTCAGACGTTAATACGTCCATCTTCAGGAGCTTGCGAGTACTTGTTGTGTTGTGTAGGCTGACTTGAGGCGTGCTGGTGTTATGTGGCGGGATTGGCT
>Ga0123352_10021210_pt1 | contig 10354 bp, 6 predicted proteins | sample TergutLab28metaG_FD_89700 | JGI IMG/M metagenome (GOLD analysis project Ga0123352, IMG submission 89700) | Labiotermes labralis P1 segment gut microbial communities from Petit-Saut dam, French Guiana - Lab288 P1 | ecosystem: Host-associated > Arthropoda: Insects > Digestive system > Gut ... | reverse complement strand
CGGCTTGTTGCTATTATCAAAGCATACCTTAATGTATTATAAAGCAGTCCACCCACACACTCAATATAGATACACTATACTCAAACAAAGGCCATGATGTTGAGATCTCCTCATCAAACAAGCAGCCACACAATTATATAAATAATCTTAAGTGTGTCGAATTACAAGGACCTGATGATGGCCACTACCGGCCGAAACATGTAGTCTTTTGACGTAGAATATAACATCGAATTAAACAATAGTTGTGTTATTGACTCCATACCTACTTGCTAGTTGTAACTTAGGTGTTCATCTTTATTCTTGGCCTTGACCCCGAAGATGAACGCACTCGGATCCTTCGAAATGTCGCTATTGGTATCTTTACCAATCGCCAAAACGCTACGTCCAGCGGTTGTGCTGTGATGACGTCACTTCTCGCACTGTGTGCAAGTGTTGAGCATTGTGCGCGCAATAGGACGACCTAAACAACATGACCTATTTTTCTTTGTAATTGAGACAGTCTGATCTCTGAGAAGTATGAACCGAATCTGTAAATGTAATTTACGTTAACTACAATATTTAGGGAGTTACGTCGACGCCATTATGAATCAGAATCTGTCTCGGAAAGGACAGCTACGAATGCCTCGGAAAAACACATTACCGGGCCAGGATTTGAACCTGGGGCCGCCACAGTGCGAAGCATTAATCTCTCATCTGTGACATTCGTTGAAGGTTAGGTGATGCCTGGTTCCATCTTTGTAAAAACTGAACATTCATTAGTTTATATTTAGACGTGGTGCGTGTTTGCACACACTCATTAGCGAAAGCACTCACCGGCGGTTGATTCTGGTCAGATTGTGACATCACCGTTCTGTAATTTCCACTCAATCTTGTGTGTTGCCTAAACACGCAAAATGAGCAAGTTCGCCTCGTGCTGTGCGCAACCTGTTCTGCCATCTGCTCCGACAAGGCTATGCCATATCAGCAAGGTCACATCCAGGGCCAGGATCCCAAAAAGATATTTAGAAATTGAATGTAATTGCATCCCCCCTCCCCTCCCCCCCAAAAAAAACTTTTAAGTTGCTGTAAAATTAGAAATTATCGTCGACAACGCGGTGGACGTTTCCAGCTGGAACTGTGCAGGTCTGTTTAGTGATCGTACTGTCTTGAATCGTTCATAGGAACGTGGGAACGGTTGGAAAAGCCACTTTGGGTGTAAACCTGTCCATCCAGACAAGTACAGATTGTTCTAAAGTAACCATTCTTTGTTATCTTTCGCACGATATACAGATACTGATCGATATCGGGTAACTACAAGCCCTAAACGCTTGAACGGTTTCAACGAAATTTCTTATGGAAGTTCTACAATAAAAGTTGTTGAATGAATACGGGCGTAATTTTGGCTCATTCCTATTTTACATGGAGCTAAAAGCGAACTTTAATTACTTTCTCGAAATAAAAACGTACATCGCATTAAATATGGATTCATTTTTTATATAATCTTATATGTGAGACATACTGGGATGTACTGAATTTCTACCGGGATAAAAGGAAGAACAAGTTTCAACCCTGACCACAGTTGCGCTAATTGAAAAGTTCATGGATGGGTGGGAATATCCAAGGAGTTCGGCGGACGAATGAACTGTGAGGCGCGTTCGGGAAAGCATCCATTGTAACGTGTGTTAAGGTTACGGAGCAGAGTGACCAGTATATCTGCGACACCCAAAGCGTCGGTATTGATGACATTTTGTCTCAAAAGGGCCCAGTTTTGGAAAGAAGCCGAGCAGCTTGGCTGAAGTTTAAAGTAAAGTAAAGTAAGGTAAAGCTGTAGAATATGAACCAACAAGGTGCACTGTTTTCTATTAATTTATTTCAATAATAAGCCTATACATGTTTCGAGCATGCTTACTGCCCATCATCAGGAGGATCGATTCTGTATAAACAGCAATTAGTATAGTGTGTCCCACTCGCTACCGAACCCGGCATTTCTTTAGTAATTTTTACCACTAATGAGGATATTGCTACGAAATTTGAAGCGGTCTTACCTCATTGTGTAAGAAATGTGACGGCATCATAACATTTGCTGGAAGTGGCCACGTTACAGTATCTTCATTGGTGTTAGAATTGTTAAAGAAATGCCGGGTTCGGTAGCGAGTGGGACACGCTGTATATGTCATGCGTTATGCTGACTGGCTGCTGGCAGCAGCCAGTCAGCATAACGCATGACTATACCAGTTGCTGTTTATACAGAGTCGATCCTCCTGATGATGAGCAGCAAGCCTGCTCGAAACATGTATAGGCTTATTATTGAAATAAATTAATAGAGAACAGGGCATCTTGTTGGTTCATATTATACGGATATATCACGATGCACGGTCAACAAAACTTTAAAGTCAAGCTGTCATGGCATCGTAACGAAATAGGATGGGAGCACGTGGACTGGATTCATCTGACGCAGGGTAGGGTCAAGTGGCATGCGCTTGTGGTCCGCGGTAATGAACTTTCGGGCTTCATAAAATGCGGGGAATTTCTTGGCCGGCTTCTCAAGAAGCACCTGGCTCTGTGGAGTTACTTATTTCGCATACTTGTTTCAACCGGAGATTGAGAACTGTAAGCTGAATCGATACTTAGTTGGGAATTCTGAAGGGAATAGCTGACTTCGGAATCCCGGTTGTATTTATATTTTGTGTGGGCTTGTAATTTATTTAACGATGTTGTTAGTAATTGTATAGCGTTGACAGTGAAATGTGAATTGGTAAGAACGTGGAATTGTTCGTGATCTGGCGTGTGGTGCATTTCTGGCAATTACCTGTGGACTGACAGAGAAAATCCGCGAACGATCTCAGTCGGGATAGTCGGTAATCCTGTTAGAAAGGAACCAAGCAATTCCCGAGCACAAGGAAGGAGTAAAAGCAGTCCCGTTACAGGCCTGGAGTGGCCCAGAGGGTTCCAGGAAGTTAAGGTTCCCAGATTTCATGACAGCGGCACAGGATGGTGGTAAGGTTGTCAGCCTTACGCACCGGCCGCCTTTACCACCAGGAAATGCTCCTGCTACTCATTTCTGTTAGAGGCTGAGTCGACCCCAGGGCCATAGTGCGATCGGAAGGATTTTATGTAAATGAAACATTCCAATGACACTAGCTGGGGTCGAACCAGCGACCTTCCGTTTTGTAGCACAGCACCTTAACCACTGTGCTACCGTGGTCCCCACAAGGAAGGAGTACCCTTGCTTTTGCCAGTCTGCTCCTTACCTAAGCTTTACATGAATGTATCTGGCTTAGGCCTGATACAAGTGATGGGCTCATGAGGCCTACACGCCTTAGGTCGTGGAGCTTCTTCAGCGTTGGGAAATTTCTTGAGCGTCTAGCTTCTGAAGAAGGACGTGAAGTCTGTTGGTCATTGAACGTGACGCAATCTGAGCAGCTTAGAAATTAAGGAAGAGAAATTGATTTAAGCAGTTAACTGAAAATATAATTCGTTACAAGGTTACTGCAAAAAAGAGAGAAGGCAATTTTGCACGTATTCTCTTAGATTTTTAAAATATTATAAGGATTATTGCCTTTCGCAGCAGACATTAAAAATAAACCTTACTCTGCAAGCAGTATCTCCGTTTACACCGTCGCCATCTGCATTACGGTGTACACACACACACACACACACACACACACACTCACAAAAGGAATATTAAAGACAAGATAAGATTATGCATACAGTGATGCATTATAGTGTAGGTTCTGATTACGTCACGAGCCATGTAGGTCTGTTTCAGGCAAAGCGTACATGAAAGTTCCTGTTTACTGGAGTGCATGTTCTTGGTATACATCGCTAGGCCCTTGTCATTAAGCCTTTGCAGATTAAAATTACTCTGATTTGCTTTGAAAGTTCCAGTTCCTGTCGCGCAGTAAACATGGTGTCCGTTATGAAGACCGTTTGGTTATTGCGTGTGGGGAAGTAACCGATGTTTGTTCAGAGAATCATACTATGTTGTACCATATTATACTCCGTGGAGCAGAGTCCGTCTTGAGAAGCTAACCGGTTCTCAGATAGTCGTGAAATTCCTCGCATTTTGTGGAATTCGAAAGTTAATTACCGCGTTTACAAGAGCCAGATCAATCCAGTCCTTGCCCCATCCCACTTACTGAAGATCCATTTTAATATTATCGTCCCATCTACGTCTGGGTCTTCCAAGTGGTCTCTTTCCCTCAGGTTTCCCCACCAAAACCATGTGTTCACCTCTCCCCCCCCCCATACATGCTACATGCCCTGCTCATCACATTCCTCTCGATTTGATCACCCGAATAATATTTGGTGGGGAGTACTTGCGAAACATATAAACACCCTTAGTGGAAATAGTGACAGTTTTCATTGTTAAACTTTATGATTGATGTAGCAACCACTGGGCCCTGTAAAGGGTTATGCGTGTTAAACTTGGTCTTCTGCATGAGGGAAGAGCGTGAATTGAGGGTGTGTGAGAGAGAACAATGTGCCGACCTAGGCGAATGGAAGTAACTGGAGGTGGGAGAAAATTACACACTGAAGAGCTTCTTTATTCATACTCTTTATCAGATATCAGAGTTATAAACTGGAAGAACGGGTTGTGCGAGACATGCAAGACGCACAGGCATATCTGGATTGTGTACAAAAGTACAGGTGGAACACCATCAAAGTAAACATGACAATTAACCTGCTTGGGACACAAGTGACGAGAAAGTTTCAACCAGCTGAGCGGATATGAACATATAAAGGACAGCGTTGCATGGGGTTAGCTTCTTAGCATCATTGGTTACTCAGCGATGAATAAAAATATGACTGTGGATGATGCAAAGGAAGATCTTGATACTTCCTTTAGCTTGGCAAGAGAGACCACAGGAATCCTTAGTAAATATGGGAAGAACCGCTTAGGGCCGATAATTGAAATTCCGATCTCATAAATTCGAAGAAAGAAAGCCGAATGCTGACCAGAGTTGCTGGATCTGACGAAATAAATAGTACAGATTATGTAAGTCAAGCAAAAGTTATGTCGTGTCTTTGAGACAGAGGATGGAAATGTTTTGTCTGCTTCGCTGTCGGAAGCTTTGAGTCCTGTGCCATTCGGAGTTGGGAGCGTTTAGTTCAGTTCTGGAGAAGATCTCCAGATATACACTGGATAGAAGGATGAGCGGATCGTGGAACTGGCCTGCATGCAACGGAGTAAGGGAAGTTTTGGAGGGTGGTTGGCTGGTTGGTTGTTATGTTCAAAATGATGTTTCAAGGAGCGCGTTTCCTCAAATATAATAAGGGGAAATGAAATGTCAGTCTTAATTAAAGCTGCTCTATACTACTAATTCTTCGACCCTTTTTATTTGGAAAGTTATACTCCTGTAGACTTGTTCACTGCAGGTATGACTCTGGTTTATAAAACGCTAAGTCGGCAACGTGGCATAAACAGCCGAACGGAGCGGGACCCGGTAGGAGGTCTGTTTCCTCGTTTTAGTTTTTACTCTTCGCCAAATACTTTTAGGTTAATCGATTCAAGGGTGGGACACGGGGACAGAAAGGTGTCTTTTGACTGTGTATAGCCTTAGTTGTTGACTGTGGCCGTCTAGGAGAGAGTGTATCAGAATGTTCAGCAAGGGCCGTGTGGCTGGAGTTGTTAGTGGTCAAACGAGTGCATTGTGGCAGTTCGCACTTGATATTAATCACATTTTTAAGCAGCGTTGACAGGAGGTGTCTGTCCCCATGAGACTGTGTTGGACATGTGTGATATTTGTTAAGTATGCCTGCCGTAGTATATCAACCTCAGGACCTAAGTCAGCTAGGCACTTTGACTGGCTACACTTTGGATAAATGGGAACAATATTTTTTTTTCTGCCTTGTCTGAACTTTGCGCCATCTGATTACAAGTTTGGTGTTGCATATAGTTCTGCCTTCACACTGCCATATGTTTTGACCAGGCGATATCCACACACTCCACTATCTATCTATTTGATTATGCAGATGGACCAGTGTGTTGTCTGATTGTTTTGTACTGTTTGCTGGCAGGAAACAGGGTTTTTTTGTGCAGTGGATCTAGATCATCTCACATTTTCATCTGATCCTCTTTGATTTGGTCATACAAATAAAACGCATAGAAGAGAACAATTTATGAAACTTCTCGTTTTGCAGTTTGCTTCATCCTCCTGTCACTTCTTCCCACTATGGTTCACATATTCCCTTCAGCCCCCTCTTTTCGAGGATCTTCAGTTCTGTGTTCTTCCTTTAACATGAGAGACGAAGTTTTGCATGTGTCAAAACTCAAGGTAAAGGTAAAGTCATAGTTTTGTATATTTTAATTTTTATGTTTTTAAATAAAAGGGCAGAAAACTGGACATTCTGAGGTGAAAGGTAGCAAGCTGTCCGCAAATTTAGTCTGCTCTTAACTTCTTCATGAACACAGTTTTGATTTGTTACTGCCATACATGCATTACAGGAACTTGTTTATTAAAATATTTTGAATTGTTATTTTTGCATTTGCAAGTACAAATGCCTTCCAAAGAACCCTGATTTTAGATACGTTTATTATATCTTTTTTTTTTTTTTCTAGGAGCTGAAAGGAGGTCGATCATTCCAGAAGCTGGGCTTCACAGACCTAAATCTAGCTGAGTTTGCAGGATCAGGTCAGACAACTAGACGCTGCCTATTGGAGGGCTATGACACGAGGCATCGACAGGACAATTCCATGCTCACTGTGGCCATTCATATGAATATGCTCTCTGGTGACATCCTTTTCAAAGTGTGAGTCTGTTTTAGGTACATTGAAGTATTAAATAAAATAATTAAATGGTACTTAACGGTATTTTAGTTCCATGTGCATGGATGTTCAATAACAATAGCCCAATATTTTGTACCATTTACAGTGCATTTTTGATGTATTTGGGTCACTGTCATGTGCCTTGACACTTCGAAGATATAATTGCAATGCAGTGTCATGTACTGTCATATTTTGTATTATAGCAGGGTTCTAGGGTTCTCTTTTCTAACATGTTATTTTTCTGTGGTGAGGGGATAGTAGCTTCTTGCCCAACCTCCAAGCTGGAGGACCACCTCTTGTCCACTGTCTGCAGCTGCTTGTTCATTATATTTGCAGCTACCCTCTGTATTATCCATTGTATTAATATTAATGTGGTAATTACTTTAATCACCATTTAGGTGGGCAACACAGGAAGATGGCTTCATCAGGGGTTGGGAACATTTTTCTGTGGTGTATGACTTTTAATTATGTTTCAGAATTTAACACTATGCCAGTAGTGTTCTTAATGCTCATGTTGAATATTTACACGTACAAAACAGGTGTCTTTCACTGCATTAAGTATGTCATGTGTGTGTGTGTGTGTGTGTGTGTGTGAATGTTTTATTACAACTGTAAAATCATTACACTCCACTCTGGTCTAAAACTTCAACACTGCTTTGCAATTGTGTTTGTTATTAGTCAAAGGAAAAGAGTGTAACATTGTTGACAGAGCAGTCCTGACTGCTATGATGAAGTGACATAAGTTCCAAAAGCAGCCTGGTGCCATCTGGGCTGTTGCACTGTGTAGTCTGTTAGCAGTATACTGCTGTAGTAGAGCAGCCTCCTGCCTCCTGTACTAAAGCCATTTACCTGATGCTGTAGGCAACAGTACCATACAAAACATCACACTGCTACCAGACCGTATGCCATCAAAAACTAGAATGTCGTTTTCTACATAGTCGCTACCATGAGAACCTACACTGTAATTTCAGATTGTTCTCTATATTGACATTACTGCCATATTCTCTTTTTTATACACTTTGAAATGCATAGTGAAGTCTTTTAATAATGATAGGTTTGAAGGAGGTACATTAAAGAATATGATATTACACACATGCACATGTTGATAGATTTAATTTATGGATATGATGCAGTACGTATTGATGGATTTAATTTTTAGATGTGGTGCAACACTTATTGATATGCTTTATTTGTGGGTATGGTACAACACATACAGATAGATGTAATTTTTGTCTCTTTCTCCAGTCCTTCTCCTTCTTCAAAACACAAGCAAGTGGCAGTCCAGGAGGATGGGCCTGAGTGTCGTGATGAGTTCTCCAGTGGCTCTCTTGCTGGATCTTTAGCTAGTGGTAGTTCCGGCTTCGGCAGTTTGTCCAAGAAGAGGGGGCCCTTATTTGCTTCAGGTGTGTCCTTTAGTATGGTCTTGATATCCTGTCTTTTTCATTATTCTGTCCTCTGTCACAGTTCAGTGACTGCCATGTTTGTCAGGAACAGCTCTGGCTTCTTTAATCAGTAGATGCTGAAGCAGGCTTATGTACTGTCAGGTGTGTGCATGATTTATCTGACTTCACACAATGCTACTATGCTGTAAGTCTTATCTTTAAGATAGATATCTTTCCTACATATTACCACAGTGAGTCAATATGTACATGTACAATTATAAAAGGTGAAGTCTGGTCTTTTGTTCTTAATTCCCCACAGTGATATGTAACTTTTTGTGTACAGAACTAGTGACTGGTCCTGTCCCAGACACTCTAGAAGCTGCGGATGCCGCTGCTGAGACAGATGAAGGGCATGAACCAGGACATTCACGTAATTCTTCCAACACCAGTCAGATGAGCAAAGCATCAGGTTACAGTTCCCTCAATAGCCAATCACAGCACAGTAGGCAGAGCAGCTCAGGGGATTCAGGACATATCAGGTGAGGACAGTAATCTTCACTCTCCAGAGTGGAAACGGGGAAGGGGGGCTGTCATGAGTACTTTCATAACATATGCATACATTATGATGGGGAATGCCATACCATCTATCATCAGAGCACATTGCATGACATTGTTTTCTAATATGGGGCATTCTTTAATGTTGTAGAGATAGCCAAATCACTTTGACTAACAATGTTTTATTCTCCATAATTAAATTGTTTGTAGTGTTATTGTAGGCTGTTTACCTGCAGACTCATATGCAGCCAGTCGTTAACAGACCATGCACCACTTAACTTTGCACTTGTTCTCACAGCCAGTCATTCCCCTCTGCAAGTTTCTTTTGGAAGCTACACTCTTATTGGTTTCATTTTGTAGCAGACAGTTGTGTCAGAACAAATGCCACTAAATAACACTCACTTTCTAAATTGTTTCTGAACCCATTTCAATGACTGTCCTTTTTTTTATTTCATCCTATGGTCTAACATGCCATCAGTGGACAGAAGTATAGGGTGGTACACTTAAATGTAGCTGCATCACTCTCAGTCTGTTACTGTGTCATACTGTTTGTACTCTGATCTTCTTTTTAAAGCTGTGGAGTGCACTTACCATTGTCATAACCTTATGATTCACTTGTGCTTTCTTTAGTGTGTGCATTCATCATAAGGGTACTTCCTTTTAAAAATGATTTTCTGTATTCTTGAACACGTTGCAATTGTGGAAGTGTACATGGAGACTAGATCATTCAAGGAAGCACATAGAGCATTTGCGCCAAGTATGTGAACTCACATGTGCCAAGTAGATGCACTCTCTCAAGCTTAATGAAGAGTTGAAGAAAACTGGGCATGGTGGATGTCACAGCATGTTAGGCAGTGTCCCATTTGCACTGCAATACTGGCTACCATTCAGATGAGTGTAACAGATAGTTCAACAAAGTTTACAAGGTGTATGTTGTAGCAAGTGTGTGCAATATACACCTGAAGCCGTACCATAGGTTGGTGGTTCACAAATTATGTCTCAAGGATGCCCATCAACATGTTTGTTACTTTGAGCGATTACTGAAACCTTTGTCTGAGCAATTGCTATTCCCATTACAGTATTTCATGTTTTGTCTGAATGGCTGCATGAACTCTGAGAATAGTCAGTATTGAGCCACACATAACCCATACCTTTTCTAGAAGGGTCCTCTGACACATATGCCAAGTTGGGAGTGAACATCCAGGCAGAAATTACAGTCTTTGAAGGGAGCAAACTCAAGTTCTTACTAAGGATCTACCTGAGACATGCTTAGCAATGTCTGGATGTGGGTGGATGGCACTTTAAGTATCTCCTATTGGTGATTAATATTGGTCACTTTTTAATGCTGCACCATGTGTATATTCATAAGATTGTTACTTTTGTAATTTAAACACAGTGCCAGTATATGTAAATGAAGACCTGGGAAAAGAATGACCCTTTTGATTAGTATGTTTCTAATAATGCATTTAATGCATTTGAAAACTGATTATACCTTTACATCCTATTCCTCTCTTTTGCTTTAAGAGGTTTGAATTACTTACGTTTAATACAGTCTGTAGGTAAATTTTAAGCTCATGGTTCCATGCATCATAATTCAGTGTTAATAAAAATCCAACTAGATGCAACAGTATGCAGATATTTATTTACTGCAAAGTCACTCTACATGTTT
>Ga0123352_10021206_pt1 | contig 10355 bp, 8 predicted proteins | sample TergutLab28metaG_FD_89700 | JGI IMG/M metagenome (GOLD analysis project Ga0123352, IMG submission 89700) | Labiotermes labralis P1 segment gut microbial communities from Petit-Saut dam, French Guiana - Lab288 P1 | ecosystem: Host-associated > Arthropoda: Insects > Digestive system > Gut ... | reverse complement strand
GATCTTCAAGTGCTGGGAGTGAGAAGATGGAGAGAGTTGGTGGCAGATAGGAAAAAATGGAAGGACATTGTTCGACAGGCCAAAGCCCACAGTGGGCTGTAGTGCCAATGGAAGAAGAAGAAATATATGAAGAAGACTAGCAGAAATTATACTTTGATAATTATGTAGTTTATTTTCCCGTAGTTCTCATCCCATATCGTGTCTACGAAGTCTGTGTTTTTTTAAATTTCGATTTGGGAGGGCCGCACCCCAGCGGCCCCCCCTCCCCTCCCCTCCCACATTTGGGTGCGCCCCTGTTTCCGGCACTGATTGAAAATCTCGTCGGGGGGAAAAAATTAAAGAAGCAGGAATGTATTTTTATTTAATGTGTAGGCTGTCACATACCTCATAGTCTTTCTTTAGTCTGTTGACGTCTGCTTGTAACTGTCTGGCGCCCTTCTGCAAACCTCTAACCCTGGAGTCCAGCTCGCGGAAGGCCTGCATGAGTGCACTTCGAGAGTGCTCCAGTATCCGATCGGGGTCATGTTCAATCGAAAGTGCTAATTTCACAACAGGAGACAATCCTGTGACATCATCTTCCACTGGAGATGTACAGTAATTTTGTAGTCTTGTTCTTATATCTGATACACATCTTATACTTGTGTTCGACGCTGTGAATATTTTGTGCGGTCGTCCGAATCTTGTTAATGTGGCTTTATTCGGAGATCCCTGATCCAGCAGTTTTTGCAGTCGTTTGTGTTCCGGCGAAGGTAGGTTTATCAATGCTGCCAACTGTTGTTTCGAACATGCTGCATTCTCAGACGTGTTCTCGTCCTTGGTGGAGATTTTTGAACCTCGCGTTGGTGTTCTGGCTGTGTCTGTAATAATTGGTGACAGTGGAGCATTATGTTCTGTTTGATGTGAAGTGTTTCCCTCCTTTACAGTGTGTTTGTTAATGGTTGTATTTTCTGTCAAGTCAAATGTTATTTGACCTACATCTGTTTTGTTCTGTTGATGGTCTGATGGTACGGATCCTTCGTTGTCCAGTCGTAATTCTTGGCCACATGTGACACCAACAGATACATCGGTTTTCGGAATTGTCTCTGCTTCTAATACATCAACCAGATCTGACAACCACCAGCCAAAACAATCGTAACTTAGCGGTGCTTTGTGTTCTGTGAAAAAACTCTTTTTTATCATATCTGATTATGAAGTTTCAAAGTTGAAGTGCCAACACTGAAACTGTATAGTAAGCTGTAAGTTCTACTGATTAGTTTTAACCTTACTGTTGTTTAATAATTTCTGTTTATAGTGAGTAATGTATTCGTCGCCAGAAATGTAACTCGGCGCACACAAATGCCTCTTTAACACGGTGTTTTGTGCCTACTTCTACGTTGTAGAAATCTCCGTGCTGTACAACGTGTATGAGACTTTTATTAAAATAATAATGAAGTTTTCTCGGAGAAAAGTCATTTTTCTTCTTTCGTTATTTCAGACCTTCACTGCCAAAAAAAAACTCTGCTGTTTTTCCCAGTGGTACTGTTTGGCATAGCTTCACAAACTTCCCAAAGCAGCTTCTTTGCTGGAATACAGGAATATTACACACGCCATTAATGGTTGCGTTTGTTGCACTTAGCAATGGTGACTGACCTCACCGAATCTTGGAGTTTACAGAGTTTTCAAGTTCATTACGTCTGCTCCCGTCACTACTCTGTTCGTACACTAAACACAGAAGTAAAGCTCTCTCACTTCTCTTTCGAGGTACTGCGAGTTTCTCTACTCGTCTCCGGGGGGGGAAAAAAAACAAGGTTCTTCAAACCGCTGAAAGGAAAGGAGCCTTATTTGGCTTCTGGCAGACTCTAGCTTGTTATTTCACGTAGGTTACTAAGCAACGAGAACCAAATCAAATAATAACACGAAACAGTTAACAATGGCTTCACATGTATGTGTCGTGCACTATACTATGAATTGATGTGTCACAGATTGCGTCGTCTAAGAAAAAACTACGACTACATCTTGCAGCAAAAGCAGTTTGTCATCGGTTAAATGTTCGCAGAAGCCCCAAGAGCAACTGCAGGTTGAAAAGACTGCAAAAATTAGTAATATCATTCACCATCCATGTTGGCAGCATGCTAAACTAACACCTAAGTTACACTAGCCTGTCTCTTCTTCGTTAAGTCGTTTCAAGCCGTAATCATCTCAGAGCTTTGCAAAGTAGCTATCTGTGTTGCTGCTATAGCTGTTGCTTCCGGTATAACATTGTTGTGATCTGAAATAAAAAAAAAAGACAAAATTTTAAGCTTTCAGAACTGTACATATATGCATGCATACATACATACATACACACAAACATGCATACAGGAACTGCAGAATGGTAACTTCTGCTCAGTGATTTATTTTATTTGGTTGATTTCTGAATTACTTAGGCCCGAGACCGCGTAACTCCAATTTGTTATGGTGCTCGGCCCACAAATTATATTACAATTACATACAAAATTTCTCTTACAATTTTCAGTTATCCGAATCTGAATTAAAATTACCGAGTTTATAACCGGGATGAGTTTTATTCCAATTATTTTATGCCATCACGTTACTGATGAGGTTCTTCGAACAGTATTTTCACAGAAGGTCGACGGCAGTTTATGCGCCAGGAACTACGTCTTGAGACACTACTGCGATATTTGTGCTCACTCACTCTCGTCGCCCGTCACTTCCGAAAGGCGAAGCTGTTTTTATCCATCCACACGCATACCGAAGAATGCTGCGCGTGGTGTTATGTGTCAACCAGTTCCATTGGTGGACTTGTCTTGCTGTAAACAGATAACCCTATCACAAGGTGAGTGAATCACATGAATGAGATTATGATAACACCGTATTTAGTTGAGCCCTTGAAAAATTGATAGGCGTCGTCTTACTGGGCTATCGGTGGCCTTCCAAATGACGTACATTCCATCAGTGAGGTAGTGTTGATGGTAAATCGTATTGTTGTGTTGATTGCAAGGCTGTTAACAGGAGCTTGACAGGAAGTGCGTGAAGATTTTTTGATGGGAAGGACATGAAATGTACATATTAAGGGGGGGGGGGTGCACGTTTGTCTGTCAAGGGCTATTGTAGAATCATTCTGTTTGACTTGAGGGTTGTTTGACCGTGCATCTTCCTCATGAAATAAAATGAAATGCCAACTTGATGCAACTATGTAATTTCATTCATGTATTCTTAGTTCGACATGTTTCGGACACATACGCCCATCATCAGGAGCATTAGATGTTGAGTTGCAGCTATGATTTTCTGCACCGAGTTTTTGGATGGGTGGTGGTCTTGAGAGCAGCTGCGTAGGTCGTGTGTACGGTGCAGAAAACCATATGCTGCAACTCAACATCTAATGCTCCTGATGATGGGCGTATGTGTCCGAAACATGTCGAACTAAGAATACATGAATAAAATTACATAGTTGCATCAAGTTGGCATTTCATTTTATTTCATACTATTTGCCATTTTAACTAAGAAGAATGACATGGGCTGCTGGAAATGTAACACGTATGGGGGAGACATAGACGTAGATGGGAGTATAATATTAAAATGGATCTTTAAGTAGTGGGAGGGGTCGTGGACTGGGTTGATCTGGCTAAGGATAGGGACAGATGGCGGGCTTTTGTTAATGCGGTATTGAACCTCCGGGTTCCATAATATGTGGGAATTTGTTGACTATCTAAGGAACTGTTAGATTCTCAGGAAGGATTCTTCTCCAAGGAGTCAGTCAGGAAATTGACTGATGGGTTTCAAGGAGATTTTAGTGACTGTGCCTTAGGAAAGTAAATGCTATTGTTTAAAATGAGATTTGTGGTTATTAGTGCATTGTTCTTCTCGTTTATTGTTATTTTGATTACACGAGTGTCATGTTTAATTAGTTACGTGCTTATTAACGCGCGATGAACATACGTTTATTAAATAGAAGATAATCAAATTATTGGAAAGTACGGATGTTTTCTTATTTCCTTGAATGTCTCCAACATACATAGAACCATTGTTCAAATTAACATAAGAGCCAAAGCAGGTAACATGATCTACTGAACGCATACTAACCTCCACATCGTGAACGAAGATTCGAATCAGCGAAGCTAATGCCTGCTAGATGTGACGCCAGTCACACAACGTATTTTAACTGTTTAAAGTATGGCGTTTACTGGACGTACCACGTGGTTTAACGTCAAGAGTGTCTTGTGGGATGTTAATGGCGTTTCGAAGGCATGTTCCAGCCTTTGAAACGTCGGTGATTATTTACAAGTCCGTGCAGCAGAGACAGTTGGCGTCTGGTGAATATTTCTCGCACGGCGCCATATTGGCTAGCCCAGTCTTGCATCTGTGAAACATGGCTGTATTTGAATTTATGTTCCTTTTACATCGAAAAGGGAGGTAATTTAAAATGCTTCGTATAATTATCTATTTGTGTACACACTAGTGTTTTAGGGCCCAAATTGCTGATTAATTGTTTGTGCAGGGGTAAAGAGACAAACTGGTCAGCTGGGACGAGAGGAAGCACTACGCATGCACCACCAGGCTCTCTCTAGCCATTTTAAAATAACTGTCTTATTTAAAAAAAAAAGCACTTTTTCATTTGTTTTAAACTGTGAAGTATCCGAAGAGTGCTATAGTACTATAGTGGCGATGAATTTTTATCAGAAGTGAAACGAAATTTGAATAAAAAGCATAAAGTTTACTCCCAACAGAGTAAATGTTTTTGAAACAGGCGCGACATTACCTGCCTGTTCCGTGGTGAGCCGAGCAGCGACCACGCCGCACCGACTGCAGCTGTGTACACTGTTGGCGAGCTGAAATAGCAAGTAATAGTCTCAATCAGACGCCGTATCTTGGTGTATGTGTGACGATGCCTAACAGATTTAAAATTATCTTGGGGACGTGATTTTGTGTTCAAGTAGCCAAGCTAGATACGTGTCTTTTTCTCACATGTGCTGAGGAGAATATAGAGAACTAAGAGGGAGGGAACTTCATAATATACGTCGTCTATAGAGTAGTGTCAGGATGATCAAATCCAGAAATATGAATTTGACATTCACAGGACCGTATATCGTGATATATTCATATAATAAAAGCCAACAAGATGCACCATTTCTCAACCTTATTTTGGTAAGGAACTCTACATGTTTCGGACAGACTTACTGTCCATCATCAGGAGTCTTAATACTGTATTCACAACCACTGGTATTTGTCATAATAATTATGTTGACTGTCTGCTAACGAGGTCAGGATGAGTTCCATCCTGACCTCGCTAGCAGTCAACATAACTAGTATGACAAATACCAGTGGTTGTGAATACAGTATTAAGACTCCTGATGATGGACAGTAAGTCTGTCCGAAACATGTAGAGTTCCTTACCAAAATAAAGTTGAAAAATGGTGCATCTTGTTGGCTTTTATTTGAGATTATAAGAACCAGAAATATGAGATGAGTGGAACAAGTAAAAATCACAAGAGTAATGAACTTTGCGTAAAATATTTTGGTATGAACACATGAATGGAAGGTACTACGTTGAAGATGCCAGAATGGACGAGAGGACAATATTAAAATGGATCTTAAATAAATATAATGAGAGGTTGCTGCATGGCTTGATTTGGTTATGCAAGAGCGATGAGAACTTGTGAATAGCTGAGCGACAGTTAGCGTCTCAGGAAGGACTCCGTTATATTGAGTTAGCATTTAAATTCTTATAATAAAACCAACTAGATGCACTAATTTCTCAAATTTATTTTTGGAATAAAACTCTACATGTTTCGGACAGTCCCTGCTGTTCTGTACAGTGTACAGTGAAAAACTCCTGATGATGGACAGAGGAACTGTCCGAAACTTGTAGAGTTTTATTCCAAAAATAAATTTGAGAAATTGGTATATCGCGTTGGTTTTATTATACACGTAAGAATTTATCACGATGCGCGGTCACCTGAACGCCAAATTAGCATTTAAACTTGATTTCACGACCACCTGGCCATTTCGTACCGATGTCAATCTGTTTGTTCTTAACTGCCGACATATCTGCATTATTATTGTATGTCGTGTGTTTTGCTGGTCGCGATCAGCCCAGTGTGTCAAGTGTCAGTGTCAGCTCGGTCGGTACCGAAATGACAAACCTACATACTTTTAGATACCCAGAAACTTGAATTCCCAGAGCATTAGTCGTGAGGTAGGCCAACCTGTGAGGGCATGTATTTCAACTCAGCCTCTTCCTCTCTCCATTTGAAGGGTGAGGGGCGGAGTGAGGGAGGGGCGGGCAGGATTGTGTTCCCTCTGGGATTTCACGTTTATGCATCCTGCTCATGTGGCGTAGCCCGGATTTAAGGACAAGGGAGCAGTTATGCTTCTTAAGCGCTGAAACCAGGTTTTAGACCCCAGTTATGCTAACCAAGGAAGTGAATAGACCCGAACGGTTTTGTGCTAAAGTAGGAGTTACACAGCCTTTTGTTTCTGTTGATATTCGACAGACCTCGCTGTTTGAAAACTTGGACGCACGGATAGCATGATTTAATGTAATTTACCAGGCACATCATCTTTTCTATAAGTTCAGTTTTTATGTTATCCTCCTCCTTCGCTTTTTAGTATCTTCTGTTGTGTCCGGATAAAAGTTACGCGCAACTGTTGTATGTCCCGTGAATGCTGCATGTTTCGCCCACTTCGTCCTGCTAGATTTGAACACCATTTTTTGAAATAGAATTGTAAAAATTATGATGCTCCTCGTGCAGTTTTCTCTATCGTCCTGTTTCTCCATTCTCATGTCTCTCTGCGTGTTCTCAACAGTACTGTGGTCAGAAACGCCCTCAAGGCTTGTTTCTCCTAATCTTGAGACACCGAGTTTCACACCCATCTAAAACAAAAGGCAATGCACATAATTATATTTCCTTTAACCTTTAGTTTTTTTTTTAATTGTGTGTTGGTGTATAAAATATTCTGCAATGAAAGGTAGCGGGGATTTCCCGATTTAACTTATCTTGTAGCTTTTCTGACGAAAGCTCAGGGATTTATAAAAAACATTTATTATTCATGAGACTGTAGTGGAATGATAATGATGTTGGATTTTTTTTGTTCAAGATTTTTTTAAAATAAATCAATCTGACAGTATAATGATGACGATGATGATGATAATAATAATAATAATAATAATAATAATTGTTGTTACACTTGAGTTATACAGACATTAAGCTGATTTTCCCTCTCTTCCCCTCGACCACAACAGTTCAGATCTTCTCTCACTAAAAGTCCGTTTTCTCTAATTAGACGAATATGCTGTACATTAAGTACAGTCCACAGCTTACACTTTCTAATCCTTGTAGCCGTTTTACGATGATGTTACATACAATAAATGTTTTGTAGTTCTAATTGAAGTTCAATAATTGCATAAGCAAATTACTTGGGCTAATGCTGCTGTTGTATCGTCCATTCTTTCAAGAAGGGGGTTTTTTTTACGCCGTCGAAGCAGTAGAGATTTTAACATCTGTCAGATAAATTCACTTATTTCCTCGTGCATAAATCGTCGTTTTGCAGCAGGGAGCGAAGAGGAACGGACCATACAAAAGCATGATTTGGGGAAGATTAATTTTGTGTTTTTGAAGTACTCAAACTGCCCGTCTAAGAAATGGATATACAACCGTGTAGTTTCTTACCTGTAATATCCTCGATTCTACCGCGATGTCCGCTGTTTATTAGTGACTTCCCTGCACTAATATTTGCAGACGAATCCCCACAAAGAACCTTCATACAGCTCTCTTGCTGTCTCTCATTTCCATTTAAATTACAATTGGATTGTGCGCTCTGTCAACCGTAGCGAGGTGAGAAGTCACGATGAGTTACTGAAGATTGCTGATAGATGGAGTTACTTGTCAACCAGCTTCCGTCCATTCGCGTTGTCGCCTTTGAAATTTTAATTTCTTTGTTCACAACGTGCAGTAGCCACTGTTTGTAATTTGAAATTTAGTTGGCTGTTGCTAGGATTTCTTGCTGTGCTATAAATGTTGGCAACGTCTGTCTTATTGTTATGGCTTCTTTCCGAATAATCCCGAACTGCAGTTCGTTAGGTTAGGGACTTCAGTCTTCGCTGTGTCTTAAGAAGAAGGACAAGATGAAGACTGTCGTAATTCGTGTAGTGGGGATACATTTTGTGTAAAATAGAAGACAATCGCGAGGTTTGGCGATGTCACGCCATGCCGACTGGTGAAGATTTACCTACGTTTCGGAGAAACGTAATACCTTAATATTCACGTGGTACAATTATCGGAACGTCAATAACTGTATACCACTCGACAAGGCGTAATATCTCAGGTCACTTGAATCTCCGAGAAATTTAGTGATTTTTGGATTATTGTGTTGTTGAAGATGGTAGATTATTTTATGACGCTTCGTAGACAGATGAGGTTATGAATGACAGGTTTTAGGGTGACTGCAAGGTTAATAACACGCAGAGTGAACCGATCGTGGCCTGTTTCAAGCCATTTGCCCTACATTTTCGTGGGAGAATATTTCAGTCCAGTTATTATATGTAGTCCTGTGGAAGGAGTCGGTTACTCTGCCTCGATCTTTTATGTTGAAATTCGTACATTTATTAAGTCCGTTTTCTTAGATTGTGTATTCAGGTTGTTTCATGATATCAAAATGCTGTACAACTGTGTGAAGTTTTGTGTCGTGTATAGTCGTGGGGAAATGGTAAATGTTTACATAACATTAGTGCGAAGTTTGAGGGCTGTTTGACCGTGCATCTTCCTTATGAAATAACTTGAAATGCCAGCTTGATGCAACAAGGTAATTTTATTGATGTACAGTGCGACGGCACGGCACTATCCGCACCGTACACGCGACCTACGAAGCGGCTCTCAAGACCACCACCCATCCAAAAACTCAGTGGGGAAAACCTTATGCTGCAACTTAATATATAATGCTCCTAATGACGGGCGTATGTACCCGAAACATGTCGAGCTAAGAATATATCAATAAAATTACCTAGTTTCATCAAGTTGGCATTTCAAGTTATTTCATTAGTGCGAAGGTCTGAAGGAAAGAAACAACTCGAAAAACGTAGTTGTAGATGGAAGGAAAATATTAACAGGCATCTTTAACAAAATAGGATGTGAGAGTCTGAATTGGATTCAGCTCGCTTTGGATTATTGCGATGGACAGACTGCTATGAAGAAGATGGGGTTTCATGTAGGTGGGGAATTTCTGGACCAGCTGAACAACTATTAGTTTGTTTAACCCTTATCCTGCTAACGTGGAGAATATGGTGAGTTCCTAATAATGCCAGAAAATGGCAGATGGGACTTAACTCGCCGTTTAAAGGGTTAAAACTAATTATTCATTTGGTATTTTTCTTTAATCGTGAGAGAATAATGATATGTCTGCTGTTAGCAAGTTCTTTTTTTTACGATACGACATTAATATGGAAAAATATTGACAGTTCTTTCCAAAACAACAAATAAGAATCCAACCATTATTTATAATTCAGTTTATATGTAACGGTCCTTCAGGATTCATTGTAGGAATGACAATGGTACAGGCTTCTGACAATACACATTAAGCTAACGGACATACGTAAAGTACAAAGATATTTCCTGTATGTAATTTCATAGATTAAAACCACGCATTTAATGATAACAATTGAGGAAAGTGTTGTAATTATTTGTTACGAGATTTACATATGCAATAAATAATCATAGTCCAGTGAGGTTTGTGACATTTCAAAGGAAGCATCTGAGATACACGTGCGTTTGGAACGGCAGGCACTGTTAGAATTGTGATATGTTTCAACTAGGTTAAATTTTTGTTTTATTCATACGCTGACTCAACACGCCAAAGGCCACTTACAAAATCAACACTAATGCACAAATATAACATACATATGTACATACGTTCAAACACAGAAAGAAAAGAAACAAAACTGTAAAATATTACGCGTTGCAGTTACGTTAATTAAGGAAAAGTTGTTCAGAGGAGGGCGGCTTTATCATGTAAAATACAGCGTTAGAATTGTAGGCTCAATGGAATTTTACATTATTGTGTGGAGGTCAGGACGAAATCAAGGAACTACAGAAAACAGACATAATTGGCACTGCACACATACTTCGGGAACTACAAAACATTCAGTATGGTAAATAACATTACATGTACCATACATTTTAACTACAGAACTGCTGCAACACTATACACCCAAGAATTATGGTTTTTTCAGGCATATAATTGTAAATACACTGCATAAAGTGATAATATAATATAATATAATATAATATAATATAATATAATATAATATAATATAATATAATATAATATAATATAATATAATATAATATAATATAATATAATATAATATAATATAATATAAT
>Ga0123352_10021201_pt1 | contig 10356 bp, 8 predicted proteins | sample TergutLab28metaG_FD_89700 | JGI IMG/M metagenome (GOLD analysis project Ga0123352, IMG submission 89700) | Labiotermes labralis P1 segment gut microbial communities from Petit-Saut dam, French Guiana - Lab288 P1 | ecosystem: Host-associated > Arthropoda: Insects > Digestive system > Gut ... | reverse complement strand
TTTTCTAATTGCTGTTGAAGGTTTTGGATTTTTTCCAGTTCGTTTTGACGCAATTCCGCCAATAGTGCCGTTTCGTAAAGTTCTTGTTCTACGTTTTTCCGTTTCAGTCGATTGGAAAGCATAACGAAACCGGCAATTATCAGCAAAGCAAGCGACAATCCGACAGTCAGCCACAAAATACGGCGAGTGGCTTTCTGTTCATTTATCAGCGTAAGAATTTGCATTTCTTTCTTTTCTGTTTCGTGTTTTATCAGCATATCGTTGATTGCCCGCATTTTTTCTGTTTCGTAACGGCGCGCTTCGTTTTCGCGGAGCAGTTTTTGAAATTTTAATGCTTGGGCGAAATTGTTGTTGTTTTCGTAATAATCAGCCATAAATTGATATGTTCGATGACGCTGTTCATCAATGTAATCATAGTCTATCAATTCGTTAAGCATCGCCAGTGCTTTATTCGAGGCGCGATATGCTTCACTAATTCGTCCAACGCGGAAAAGAGCGCTTGCACGAACATTATTGACAAATATATTAAATTCCAGAACGCTGTTTGCTTCAACTGTTTGGGTGTACAATTCAGTTTCGTGCATCGCAACCGCTTTATCTAAATAGAAAAAAATACTGTCGGTTTGTTCCGGAAAGTAGGCATCAAATGCTTTTGCCAAATAAAGATAGGAATAACCGTGTATCCAGTTAGGTGCTAATTCGTTAAAATGGTTTTCGACCAAGTAAATATTTTTTCTGATATACATAAACATCGAATCAACAAGTTGCCAATTAACCGTGTCTTTCTGTTCAATCAACAAGCCAAGATATTGATGTTTAACAACATTGTACTGATACTGCAATTGTTTTGCGTCGTCTTTTTTGGTATATTCCCGCATTTGCGTCAATACTCTTTGTATTCCGTCCGTATCCTTTATTTTAAAGAAAGAGCTGAAAATAAAATACAATATTTCCGATGAACTGACATAATCTCCTATTTCGTCATAATATTCAATTACTTGATAAAAGTATTCGTGCGCTCGTTTGACGTCGCCGCGTTTAAATTCCATATTTCCCATAACGTGACTGCCAATCGCAATCGCTCTCCGGTCTTCCGACTTTACGGCTGCTTCGAGAGCTTTTTCGGCAAACAAACGTTCTTTTTCATCACGGTCGTCGCCGCCTTTTTCGCGCTGATTGACGCTGAGTATCATATAAATAGACATCAGCCGCAAATACTGTTCCGATGGATTTTCCCATTCTCTTTGCGCAAAAGGAAAAAGAATTTCCATCGCAAGCGTTTCGGCTTCATCAGCCGACGCAAATTGATAAATCAGCATATTAGCACTGTTAAATCGATTTCTCGCATCGACTGTATCATCATTCAAAACGTGCAGAATGCTCTCTTTTACATTCACTTGTCCGTAAACCGTAAGTGAAAAAAAGCATAACAAAAGTGTTTTTAATATGTATGAAGCTCTCATAATAAATATGTGTTAGATAATTAATTGCAAAAGTACATATTTTTTTGTCATATACTAAACTAAAAATCAGATTCCGGATGAATTCAAACAACCTCGCGCATTCCGAATCATAAAATGCAAACGATTAAAAACATTCGCTTCCGCCATATTGCTGTCGAAATCGAGAAACAACAGATTTAATTCGGGATAACATTCTTTTGCTCGTTTTTCTATTCCTTTGGAAATGATTTGATTAGCAATACAACCGAAAGGCTGTAAACTTACTACATTGTTTACGCCCATTTGCGCGAAGTGTGCAAATTCGCCCGCTATAAGCCATCCTTCGCCGAAATTGGCATTCAAATTTATCATTTCGGAAGCGTGTTTAGCGATAATGTGCGGATTTTCAGTGCGATTGATGTACGGAAATGCCGAAGCTTTATTTTCAACTTTGCGAATAATGCTGTACAATAATTTTTCTGCCAAATTGACAAACGGCTGAGTGAAAGCGGGATTTTCTTTGATATTTCCGACTTTTTGTGCAATGCGGTTGGCAAAAGCACGCGTAAAAAACTCGCTAAACGGCGGAATAACCGGCTCAACGCCTTGTTCCAAAAGCCAATTCACGATATTTCCGTTGCCGAAATGATTGTATTTTACATAAACTTCGCCCACAATACCGATGCGCGGAATTTCTCGGCGATTATTAGCACGACCAAATTCCTCGGCAGCTTGTTCCATTAATTTGTAAAATGCCTTTACATCGTTGTTTTCGAGCGCATTAATTCCGAACTGAATGTATTTTTCTTTCAATTTTTCGGCAATTCCTTTTTCCGTTTCGCGCGGAGCAGTGGCGTAATACATTTGCGACAAACAATCGGCGTAAACCATCGTCATAATGACCGGACGCATCACTTTTGTCCATTTTACTTCAAATCCGGGCTGTTCGTTTACTGTTCCTGTGGCACTCGAAACCGTAATTACGGGAATATCCTCAAATCCTGCCGAAATCATCGCTTTTTTGAGCAAAGTTACATAATTCGTTGCACGGCATTGACCGCCGGTTTGCGTAATTCCGAGCGCGATTTCGTCGCGACGATATTTTCCGCTTTCGAGTGCTTTCATAAAATCGCCCACGACCAAGGTTGCCGGATAGCAAATTTCGTTGTTCGAGTATTTTAATCCGTATTCTGCTGACTGCAAATCGCTTGGCGGAAGGTTTTCGGCTTCGTAACCGAGCATTTTGAAAATAGGCGGAATAAAAGGCGAATAAAAATCGGCAAACCAAGGCATAAGAATTTTCCGCTTGCGGTCATCACTCATAAATGGCTTTGTATGAATTGGTTTGCTGTCTTTCACAATTTCTTTTTCGTGCCGAAATTTCAAACTTTCAATCAGCGAGCGAATACGCAATCGCGTTGAGCCGACATTATTTATATCGTCAATTTTCAGAAAAGTGGCGTTTTTTCCGCTTCGTTTCAAAATATCGGTAACTTCGTCGATAATAAAAGCATCGGGACCGCAACCGAACGAAGTAAGTTCGATAAAATGCAGATTTTCAGGTGCTTTTCCTGCCCAAAGTGCCGATTTGAGAATGCGGTTTGTGTAAGCCCATTGCATAATACTTTGCACTTTTTCGGGCGCGAGTTCCACATCGCGCACAATATCCTCAGTTATCACATCTGCGCCGAAATCGGCAATAATATCGGCAATTTTGTGCTGAATAAGCGGGTCGCTGTGATACGGACGACCGGCGAGCAAAATCACCAACCGATTTTCTTTTTCTGCATTTTTCAAAATCGTTTTGCAACGCTCGTTCAGCGTTTTCTGATATTCGGCTTGCGCTTGCAAAGCCTGCTCAAAAGCCGTGTCGATTTGTTTTTTTGAAATTTCGGGCAAAATCAAACGCAAATATTCCGCACAGGCTTTTTTCGTTAATTTTTTATTTTTGAACGTGAAAGACGGCGAATCGAACGGAATTCCGTACTGCGCTTCGGGATTTATCGCACTGCGAATAACTTCGGAATACGCGGTTACAATCGGGCAGTTGAACGTATTTGTTGCGCGTTGGTCTTCCACTTCCTCGTGAACGACGAAAGGCAGAAAAATTCTATCCACTTTTTTATCTATCAGATTGAAAATATGTCCGTTAGCCAATTTTGCGGGAAAGCAAATATTGTCAGCCATCACGGTCGAAATTCCTTTTTCGTACAGTTTCATTGTCGAAGTATCGGAAAGCACAATCTCGACATCGCAAGCCGTGAAAAGTGCGTGCCAAAACGGATAATTTTCGTAAATGCCGAGTGCGCGCGGAATGCCCAAACGCAGTTTGTTTTCTTGCGTTATTTTTCTGTCAAACAGCAAGTTATATTTTTCCTCATAGATATTAATTCCTCGAACTCTCCCTAAATCCCTCTCTCCAAGAGAGGGACTTGAATTTGTAAAAACTTTCTCACATTTATTTCCCGAAAAATACTGATTTCCATTCTCGAAAGTGAAGCGAGTGATTGCGCACAAATTTTCGCAACCTTTGCAATGAAGTGCTTTTTCGAGTGGTTTTTTTGAACGCAAAAACACCCCTAAATCCCCTGAAGGGGACTTACAAACTTTCTGAGAATTGGCAAAAGTCCCCTTTAGGGGATTTAGGGGTGTTTTAATTGCATTCAACGCACAACCGTAAGCACCCATTAATTCGGGAAAATCGGTAATCATCACGTTTTTGCCCAATTCCTGTTCGAGCGAACGAATGACTGCCAAATTGCGAAATGCACCGCCTTGCACCATAATGTGGTTGCCGAGTTCGGCGTTGTCTTTGATTTTCAGCATTTTATTGAGGCAGTTTTTGATAACCGAATATCCTAAACCTGCCGAAATGTCAGCCGAGGAAGCGCCTTCGCGAAGCGATTGTTTCACTTTCGAGTTCATAAAAACCGTACAGCGCGTTCCCAAATCGCAAGGTTGCGCCGATTTTAGGGCAATTTCCGAAAAATCGGTCGGCGAAAAATCCAACGAATGTGCAAAAGTTTCGATAAATGACCCGCAACCGGACGAACACGCTTCGTTGATTTCCAGACGTTTAATCGTTCCGTTTTCGATAAAAGTTGCCTTCATATCCTGTCCGCCAATGTCGAGAATGAAGCTCACTTCGGGATTGAAATGGTACGCGGCGGTGTAATGCGCAATGGTTTCGACAATTCCGCTGTCGAGCGAAAAGGCTTTTTTTATCAGCGATTCGCCGTAACCTGTGGCGCAACTTCCGCGAATTTTCAACGTTTTTCCCGCTTTTTGCGCCGTTTCGTGCAACAATTCCAAACCGTGCGTTGCCGTTTCGAGCGAACTTCCTTTGTTTTTGTCGTAAAAACGGAAAAAAACGCGCCCTTTTTCGTCGGTCGCCACAATTTTTGTGGTTGTCGAACCGCTGTCAATGCCGATAAAACAATCAATTTCGTTTTCCAAATCGCTGATTTCAACGCTCGGAAGCTGGTATTTTTTCTTTTCCTCGTTCCACGCTTCGCGCTCGCTTTCATCGGCAAAAAGCGGTTTCAAACGGTCGTTTTTTTGATAAAAAAAGTTCCGGTTATTTGCTTCGCTTATAATATTAATGTAGTCGGAAATCGGTTTTGTTTCCGTTTGTTCCGAAGCATTTATCGCCGCGCCCCAAGCCGGAATGACTTCGGCATTTTCGGAAATAACAATATCTTTTTCGGTCAAATTCGCCTGATTTACAAATGCTTGTCGCAAAGCAGGAATGAATGAAAATGGACCGCCACACAAAAAAACCTGCGCTTCAATATCGTATCCGCGAGCGAGCGAAGTAATGACTTGCATACTCACGGCTTGAAAAATCGAAGCCGAAATATCCGCTTTGCTTGCGTTTCGAGCGAGCAAATTTTGCACATCGGTTTTGGAAAAAACTCCGCAACGCGAAGCAATCGGATAAACGGTTTGCGCCTGTTCCGCCAACGCATTCAATTCGCTCACTTCGACGTTCAAAATCGTCGCCATTTGGTCGATAAACGAGCCTGTTCCGCCCGCGCAGTTGCCGTTCATACGAATATCAGGCGATTTTCCTTCACGAAAAAAAATCATTTTCGCATCCTCACCGCCAATATCAACGAGCGTTTTTATCGTTGGAAATTTCTTTAAAATCAGTTCGCACGAAGCAACAACTTCCTGAACAAAAGGAATTTGCGTTCGCTCGGCAATTCCCATTCCGGCTGAGCCGGTAATGGACAAACGCGCCGAAGCATCGCCGATTTCGTTTTTCAAATTCTCGAACAGCGCAATCGCCGTTCCGCTCACGTCAGCAAAATGTCGGCGGTATTCTTTGAATAGAATTTCGCCGTTTTCGTTTGTTGCAACGAGTTTTACGGTTGTTGAGCCTGCGTCTAAACCTATGTTTATCATTTTATACGTTTTGTTCACTTTGCAAAAATACACAAAATAAAATAATTATTTTTGTAAAATTTGACTGAAACGGAAATTTTGAGGATTGAGTTATTTCAATTTGGACTGTTCGGAATTTCCGAATAGTTGCATTTTCGTTTTTTGAGTGGTTGTTCGGAAATTCCGAACAACCACTTTTAGCCCGAATGGGCTTGATTTTCATAACCGCAAGTCATCGACTTGCGGTATGCAAATCATACGGAAACTTCCTGAAAGGCAGGATTTTATTCTTTGATTATCCTAATTTCAAGTCCTGCCTTTCAGGCAGATTTCGCAGATTTTTTCTGTCCGCAGACAACACTACGCTCGTCTGCGGTTATGAAAATTTGGCTTTTCAAGCCGTTTTAAAGTGGTCAAATTTGACCACTTTCTATTTTAACCGTATGAAATTCCATACGGTTAAACCTTTTCCCTCGCAAAAATACAGTTTTTTTTCAAAAAAAACTTGCAATCGAAAAAAATATAGTATCCTCGCCGACGTAGCACACAAAATAATCGGGCGAATGCAATTCGTCCCTACGGTTTGCGCAAATATTTTTGAAAGTATTTGCTGTATTTCGGCATATTGTTGTATATTTGCAGGTAGAAAATTCAAACTTGTAACATTATGGCTACAATAACGTTGGAATATAATGCTCAGAACAGTACGGCAAACAAAATAATAGACATTATCATGACTATGGATAATGTTTTTAAAGTAAAAACTCCTGCTAAAACGAACAACATAGATATTACTCGCAAAGCAATACAAGATGCTGAAAATGGGAATGTTATCACTTGTGCTTCTTACGATGATTACTTAAAACGTACTGCTGACTATGCTTAAAGTTTCTTTCACAAATCAATATCTGAAAGATTTGAAGTTGATGAAACGCCGCAATCTTCCCAAGTCGGAATTAGATGTGGTAGTCAAATTATTATCGGAGCAGAAACCGCTTCCGCCAAAATATAAAGACCATCCTTTGAAAGGTAATTTTGCAGGTTTTCGAGAGTGTCATATTCGCCCCGATTGGTTGTTGATGTATAAAGTAGACAAACAGATTTTAACTCTTGTGCTTGTTCGTACAGGCACACATTCAGATTTATTCTAAAACTCTCGTTGGTGCCGATTTGATTTTTAAACCTATCGAATTCGATAGGTTTATTTTGTTACCGATATTATTTCCACGCAAAAATACAATTTTTTTTCAAAAAAAACTTGCAATCGAAAAAAATATAGTAATTTTACCATCAAAATAAAAGACTAAAATTATGGTATATAAATTCACAATTTTATCCGATGAAATCGCTGATTTTTTGCGTGTTATAACGATTGATGCGGAAGCAACATTTTTCGATTTGCACGAAGCAATTTTGGATTCTGTAAACTATACGAAAGACCAAATGACGTCTTTTTTCCTTTGTGCCGATAATTGGGAGCGCGAACAGGAAATTACGCTGATGGAAATGGACGTTAGTTCGGAATACGATAATTTGGTGATGGAAAGCACCGTGCTGGAAAATTATTTGACTGACGAAGGACAAAAACTGCAATATGTTTTTGATATGATGTTCGACCGAATTTTCTTTCTCGAACTTGCGGAAATCATCACGGGAAAAACGATAGAAAAAGCCGTTTGCATCGAAAAAGAAGGCAAAGCTCCCGAACAAATATTTGTTGATAACAGCCAAATTGCCGTAGAAAAAACCATTCTCGACGAATCTTTTTACGGCGATGACGAGTATGATATGGACGAACTCGATGCCGAAGGTTTTGGCGATGTAGATTTTGATGACGGCGGTTTTGAAAGCCGAAATTTTTGAGTATAAAGCACCAAAATTTTTAAAATTATGACTAATATTAGTATTGTAGATTTGAATTTTACCAAAAAACAAGGTTTTTGGTGGTTGATTATTTTGGGTTGTATTCCGATTTTTAATATTTTGTCAACGCTTTTTATTCTCATATACTACCTTGTTGTAACATCGAGAGTTATGCTTCGGCAGGTGCCGTTTTTCGTAGCTTTCAAACGTAAAAATATCGGTAAAATTTCTTATTTCGGATATTTTTTCCTGTTTCTGACAGTTGCCTGCATCGTTTTTATTATGTTTTTTCCGGAAATAATTTTCACGGTCATTCGACCGGTCAGACTTTGGATTATATACGCAGTATTTGCGTTGCCGCTGTTTGTAACAGCAATGGCTTTGTTTATATACAGCATTCATTATAAGGAATATATCGAATTTGTAAACAATTTTCTGAACAATATTATGATACGACATCAGCGTGCCGAAAGTTTCGATACGCCTGTTTTTTTGAACGCAGCAGTGGACGACCCAATAACAACGTTTATGCTCGAAGATTTGGAAAAAAACAACATCATACGTTTGGAAGACGACACAGAGAGTTTCAGAAAAGCGATTTATTTTACCGGTGATTTTCAGAAGGTTTTGATGAAAAAAACGAGTAATGAACACAAATGAAAACTTTACTCGTTCTATTAGGACCAACAGGCGTTGGCAAAACGAACATCAGTATTCGTTTGGCTGAGCGTTTTTCTGCGCCGATAATTTCGTCGGATTCGCGGCAATTTTACCGCGAATTAAAAATCGGCACAGCAGCACCAACCGAAGCCGAACTACGGCAAATTCCGCACTATTTCATTGGCTCTCACTCTATTTTCGACAAGTATAATTGCGGACAATTCGAGTTGGACGTGTTGAAGTTGCTCGATGATTTATTCAAAACGCACTCGACCGTGATGCTCGTTGGCGGTTCGATGATGTATATCGATGCCGTTTGTTCGGGAATTGACGATATTCCGACTATCGACTGCGAAACGCGCAATTTTTGGCTTGCGCAATACAAAGAAAAAGGCGCGGAATTTATCCAAAACGAACTCAAACGCCTTGATATTGAACATTATAATCGCGTAGATTTGAACAATCACAAACGCGTGCTTCACGCGTTGGAAATTTGCTCCATCATCGGACGACCGTATTCCGATATTCGGACAGGAAAAACAAAAGAACGACCGTTTAATATTCTGAAAATTGGGCTAAATCGTCCGCGCGAGGAATTGTACGAGCGAATAAACCTGCGCGTTGAACAAATGATGACTGACGGCTTGCTCGACGAAGCCTCACAATTTTACGAACAACGCCATTTAAATACATTAAACACAGTTGGTTACAAAGAGCTTTATGAATATATGAGTGGAAAAATCTCGCTCGACGAAGCCGTCGATTTGATAAAGCGCGACAGTCGCCGATACGCAAAACGGCAAATCAGCTGGTTTAATCGAGATGAGGAAATTCATTGGTTTCATCCTAATAATGAGAGCGAGATTTTAGAATTTTGTGGGAAAGAATTCAGAAATCAGAATTTAAAAACAAACCGCAACAGGTTTTTATAATCCTTATTTTCAAATTTTCCCTTAGTAGCCCGAATTTCAACTACAAAATAAAATCCTTATTCTCTTATTTTCAGATAAATAAAGGAACAAGGGAGTTTTTTGTGAAACATTTAAAAGGCTACTAAGGGCGTTTTTAGTTGCCAAAACGATAAGGACACACTTTACGGCAATTCCAACAGACTAATTCCCATTTGCCGTTCACTAATTTCCAACACGTTCCGTTACATACTTTATGTCCGAATAATGCAGGATTATTCAATGCTTTTGACGGACAAATTTCCACGCACTTGTTGCAACTATCGCAAACCGTATCTTGATTTTTTTCGTCAGGAATTAGCTCTGCATCGGTAAGAACAGCACTAAGCCAAAGAATATTACCATATTTAGGACTTGTAAGCAGATAATTTCTGTTTATAGTTCCAAGTCCTGCCAATTCGGCAGCGTGTTTCAAAGATATGTGTCCGAATAATTTTCCGTTTACATATTTTCCGCCTACACCGCTTATGGCTTTTACTTTGTATCCGTCTTTTTTGATTTTCTTTGCCACATTTTTTGCTACATCGTTCATTTTTTCCAACATAGCGTTGCGCGTTTCTGTGTATTCAGCAGAAGTTTTGAGTAAGATTTCTTGTGGTATTGGCGTTCCTAAAACAATTACAGACAAACAACCTTCCAATGCGTCTGTTGGCTTAAAACCTTCGGGTGCTAAACCAAAATCTTTGGAATTTGCTATGCCGACCACGCTTGCACCTGCATTTAAACTATATTCTTTTACTATTTCGCTGTTCATTTTATCTATATTTTTTAGAAAAAAACAGACAGGACAATTGTTCTGTCCGTTTTAAACGCTCAATTATTCTCAACCGCCAAAAATATATTTTTTGTTTGAAAAAACAAAATTTTCAGAGATTTTTTATTGAAAAATCTCAGGAACGCCTATAAAAAACAGTGAGGATATTGCTATCCTCCCGTTAGCGCCGTTCCGTAGAACAGCTAATATTTTCACTGCAAAAGTACAAACTATTTTTGAAATAAAAAAATAATTTGTACTTTTTTTTGACTTTGTGCATTCA
>Ga0123352_10021199_pt1 | contig 10357 bp, 6 predicted proteins | sample TergutLab28metaG_FD_89700 | JGI IMG/M metagenome (GOLD analysis project Ga0123352, IMG submission 89700) | Labiotermes labralis P1 segment gut microbial communities from Petit-Saut dam, French Guiana - Lab288 P1 | ecosystem: Host-associated > Arthropoda: Insects > Digestive system > Gut ... | reverse complement strand
TGCTACAAGAAATTTCATTGCATATAGTAAAATTTTCTTAATTTTTTGTACTTTAAATCATTTATGATGACAACCAATTTATTTGTCATTGCTAATGTAAAACAATTGCGAACTTAGGTAGTTTTAGAATTTTACTGCCATTTTTCCGAACATCTTGAGATGTTGGCGTCCTAAATTGAGCAATTTTTAACAGTTTTCACAATCGGGTTGAGTTTGGCACGATTTTGGAGGTCCTTCAGAATTTCGGGGGGGAGAGTGGTTTGAACCCCCCAAAACCACCCCTCGGTACGCCACTGACGCTGAATGTGGAAACACCATGCTCATCCGAAACGTCGCTGCTTATTATCTAAACCAAATGGTGTGCCAAACGATTACGTACTGCTGTTAATGACTGTGGGGTCTGCGGCTGACCTGTGCTGCGGTTTGCGCTGGGGAAAGGCGACCATCCTTTGTTAGTGACCACTCACCCATGTATTCCTGTTAAACATACATTGGACTAAAGAGCTATCGTGTTTCGTGCGTGTGAGATAATATTGTCATTTTCCGTAATGTTTTGTGTGGTTAGACCTGTGCATACTATTGACTTCAGGCTTGTTGCAAATGGAAAACTTAATAAATGGCGACCAGTATTTGTTTCAAGCAGTCGTCGTCGCGAGTCTTCAGGGGCTGTACCCATGCTGTGCAGGTCAACAGCATTCTCTTGAGTAAAGAGACTACTGGTACATTTTTATGACTCGCAAATACTACTGCTGTACAAGCAGCGGGCGTCCACAATGGCTGCGGGACAGATAGTTCTTAAAATCGTCTATAGATGGTGTACAGCGGCGGAAGAGATAAGGAAGTTGCTCGTAACTCTGATAGATGGAAACACTAATCAATCAAGTTCAGTGGAATAACAACACAATAGCTGAAACAAGATGGCAGTGAGGGAATGCGTTTGTGGAAGTAGAGTGAATGAAATATTATTTTGACTATGAATTAGTACAAAAAGACAAAATGAATCAATGGAATCCGGTAAAGGAAGAGGATCGATATGGGATTGGTATGTCATAATATCATTTAAATGGTTTGGAAGACTTTAATTCAAGCAACTTTTATTGCCATTGGTCCAGCCCACTTTTCAGTGCACGCATTCCATCAGTCATTGACTCGGTAAGAATTCGAATTTTTTCGTAGGAATTCGAATTTATTTACCAATAGTGAAGTTTATGTACAGCTTTATGGTGTTTTAAAATTTGTAAGAGCTGTCGCTTAAGCGTGCGATATATTAATTGGATGCGTATCAATGTATAAACGTCTGCCGTGGCGTCACAGTACAGAAATTGAGTTTTCACATACCCTCAGGACTGTACATACTGCTGCATCGTTACATCATTGTACTTTCTATTAATTGGTTTTCGCTCCCGTCACTTATTTTCTTGCCTTGTCCAAATTAGTTGTCATGTATTAATAATTCCTTATGGTCTGGTGATTGTTCTCTGTTGAAGGTTTTATAGAATTTTAAGTTTATAAACACCAATTCCATTCTGTCACTTGTTACATGGACAAAGCATACACTCCAACAAAATAGCAATGTTGAAGGTGGAACAGTGAGCTAACATCAAGTTCTGTTGGTGCGGTGGAAAATTCCCTTCTGAAACATTACATTTACCACTCCACATGTATGGTGACCATAGTAATGGTTGTAGTCTTGTACTTCAGTGGCACTATCAGTTCCAGGTGGGACGGGTGTCACTGAGATGTGCAGTGTGGTCATCCAACAACAGCAGGTACAGGTTTATGAAGTGCTACACTATATGTCATACTTAGCATGTCAACGATGTTGCCACAACAGTGCAGATATCATGTGGAAACTGTCATGCCATCTTCAGTAAGTTTCTGACAGTGCTAAGAAATGTAATACTATTTATGGTTCCTTGCCCACTCAGAAGCATAGCAGGAGAGAGGCAAGAAATTTGTCAGGATCTCATTGCATCTGCAGATGATCCCATATCTCTGCACAACATCAGCATAGGTATGAAAATGTGGTGTTTCCTGTATGATTGACAAATGTAGTACCAGTTTACTGGGTGGAAATCATCAACATTCCTACAGAAGATGAAATGCCACCTGGACCAGGCTTAAGTACAGTAGCTTCTGGAGGGATTTTTCAACACCAGTGATGTCATACACAAAGACTTAACTCCTGAGTGAGCTGCCATGAGTAATGAGCAGTACATCCAAGTGCTACATGGTCTGCTCAAAGTTGTCTTCTGGAGGCAGCTAGAAATGTGGACAGCAAGCATCTAGATGTTACTGCTTGGTAGTACTTCCACACATTACTCTATCCTTGATCAGCAGGAACTGGTGAAATGTGGCACTGTTTTGCTGCCATACCTGCCATCTTCCCCAGACACTGCTCTGTGCAACCTTTCTGTTTGACTGATTGAAGCCAATGCTATGTGATCACATCAATACATAGAATAATCAATGCTGCTGTGATGCAAGTTCTTCACGTGCTCGTAGGGGATGGATGCCAGCACTGCTTCTACATTTTCTTTGCCCAATGACAGAGGTGCATTAGGGCAGACAGGAACTGTTTTTGGGGGTTTTCATAGCTTGCAAGTGTTGCAGCCAAATCATAATCCCCACATGCAATCCAGGACATATGATACTTAGAAGTTTAAATTATGAAATAACTTGAAATGCCAATTTGATGCAACAAGGTAATTTTATTAATGTATTGTTAGCTTGACATGTACACGGTAACATCCTCATCGCACACATGACCTACGCAGCGGCTCTCAAGACCACCACCCATCCAAAAACTCAGTGCAGAAAACCATATGCTGCAACTCAACATCCAGTGCTTCTGATGATGGGCGCATGTACCCGAAACATGTCGAGCTAAGAATACATCAATAAAATTACCTTGTTGCATCAAGTTGGCATTTAAAGTTATTTCATGAGGAAGATGCATGGTCAAACAGTCCTCAGGTTTAAATTAATTCATTCTTAACCCGTGTGTTCTGTCGTATCAACCCTATAAATGTGAAGAATGACTCAAACTATATTTAAAGATACTGTTCATACTGCACCGTAAACACGCTCTACCTAATTTATAAAAACCAACCAGTTAATTCTGTAAAGGGTTACGCACTGTTTGTTCTGAGATCCACACAGAACACATAAATGCACTCTGTGGGCAAAATGTAGAATTTTTTAATCTTAAACAGGGAGCCATGTGTAGTAACCACTTGGCAATTAAAGGGTTAAAAAGCAGTTACTGAGCTGAGTGGCTGAGTTTTAGTTCTAGTGTGAGCAGTTCAAATCTCAATCAGGACACAGATTATCCTGACTGAAGATTCTTGCAGTTTTCCTTGTTCACTCTAAACAGATACTAAGAGAGTACCTCAGATTTGGCCATGACAACTTCAAAATTTTGTATTCTTTCTTTTGGGTGATTCCCCGGAGTCTGAAATCTCCCAAAAGAAAGAATATAACATTCACAACATGGTGAAAGTTTATGAAATCAACTTCAAAATTATTTGCAGTTCTGTCACTAATCATTCAACCTGTTGATGATGTATAGTTTAAGTTACTTACAGTGTTTGTAGATAAGCCATGAACAACTAAATAAATACTTGAGACTACTTGGAACTAAGAAGAAACATTGCCACCATACATTATAAGAGGTGTTAAAGCATTAACAAGTTACTTGTCTGACAGGTTCCATCATTTGACAGGAATGACAGTTTATGTACCATTTTCAGTCATTTCGGTCAGTAACTTGATTGATAAACATTTTCCAAATGAAGCTGGCAACTGCGAAGTAATGGGTGGGCCATTTATATTTCGCCCTTTTGCTGACAGCACTGAGCACTTAATTTTGGTGCCGCAGGGTTCATTGTACAGAATGACTACTCATATAAAAGGCAGGAATTTAGATATTTGATTTATTATTATTATGAAATTAATTTTTGCCCTCTTTGATATGCGGCATTGCAGTCTGCTTTCAATACAAAATTGCAGGCCATATTGCCCAGTGCATGTGATAAACAAAAGAACTCACTCTGCATGATTTCAGGCTTCCGCTGCAGTGTAAATGAGATCGCCCCTCTTCAGGGATGTTATGCAGCATAGATTGGTAGTTAGTTACCGAAGCTTAACAGTTGAAGATGAGACCAATAGGTTGTCCCAAAACATCGATAACTAACTACCAATCTACACTGCATAACATTCCAGAAGCGCAAGGACCTCAACTCACTGACACTCATTCACTCAGTCGCTGCCTTGTGTGACCAGCCAAGTGCTGGGTCAGAGGTGTCACCCTCAACTTAAAGGTGGGATGTGAGAATATGCTTCCTGTTTAGGGCTGGCATACACATCAGGACAGTGATACACCAGTATGGAGCAATGGTAAAATGATGCATTGTGGGGTAAAATTGAAGAAACTCAGCAACCTACTCCATTGCCTTTTGTCCCATCACATATCTATCATGAAATAAACTGGGACTGAACCCAAGGCTCTGCTGTGTGGAACCATTCTTACCACCTGAGCTTTGGAAGTCTTGATGATTTACTATGTAAAGGTAAAGCAATACCCGTACAGACCAGGACATGCCCTGAGTGTCCCAGGAGTTTGATGCTCCCAAATTTTATGACAGTCGGCACATTAAGACAGTAAGGTTGTAAACCCTATGCACTGGCCGCCTTTACTCCCCCAGGAAATATTCCTGGTACTCATTTCTGTTGGAGGCTCAGTGAATCCCAGGGCCATAGTGCAACTGGAAGGATTGTGTCAATGTAAAATTACAATGCTACCATCGGGAATTGAACCTATGACCTGGTTTGTAGCACAGTGCCTCAACCAATGCACCACCGCGTGCCCCCTCACCCATCCAAGTACTAACCATGCCCAATGTTGCATAACTTTGGTGATCAGACAAGAACCAGTGTTTTCAACGTGGTATGGCTGTTGGCTATTTACTACGTAGTTTCATTAGTTTAAAAATCAAACAGTACTAACTGAAACCCTTTTAGGTGCACTCACAAAGCAGTTTGCAAAATGGTGACTTCTAGCTTTGCCATACCTGTCCATCCATACATCCTCAAGGTACTCTACTTTCATTGGATGGATTTATGTGAAATTTTGGATTTTTACTAAAATTTGTTGGCACTTCCTGAATAGGATAAATTCTGACAAAAGTAGTGAACACTTTACATGAATACCTACTTACATTTGTACATTTGGTTGTTACATTAGACAGGCTTTGTTTTTTCAGGTGCAAAGCCTAAAAAAAGAATTTATGATATATACATTCTGCCATCTTGGGATGGGTAGAGGAAATTTATCTGACCTTGTATTAGATAAGTACTTGACGCACGATACATATCGTTCGTGAGGGAGGTGCAGCAAATGTGATATCTTGACATTTACAAGATAAGCACAGTAAATTAGGCAAAGCTAGGGAAGACACAGATACAGTGAATGATCTGAATATAACTATAATCCCCACAAAAGAGCAGGATGATTTAGTCATTTAATTTAACTCTATTGAATGTAGACATGTTATGCCCAGCAGGCATTGCCTAACTTGTTCTGTAGCCAGTTTGTTGTCACTATAAATATGTATGCAAATGTGATATTAAACCACAATCAGCAAAAGAGTTTAATATGTTTTTTTAAATTGTTCAAAAATGTATGTGGAGACAGCAGTTACCATATAGAAATGTGATTTATGATCAACTGATGATGAAAGTATTCTGCAGATGCTCAGAAAATGTTATCATTTGCTATAAATAAATGTGGCTTTGGGGTGATATCTGGTGGCATTATGTTCACATGTAATTTTATGAAAGTGGCCCAGATTGAGATTATTTTAACAAAGAGTTATTGTGGGTGTGAATCTGTAAATAAAGCATGTCATCATTGCAGGTAGTACATCTTATGAAATTAATAGATGGATCCTTTTTATTTCACATTCAAAAAGGTAGTGTAGTGTATGCTTATTGCATAAGTGGCTGACTTAACTAGCTCCATGGAACAGAATACTTCTTGAGAATAACCTCTATTCCCATTGAAATCTGATGTTATTACCATGTTTCTAAGATCACACTATTGGCCCTTGTTCTAAGCCAGATTAGTCCTGTCCATGCCCTCCCATTCTGTCTCTAAGATCCACTATAATATTATTATTCTATTTATGCCTGGGTCTTCCAAGTGGTATCTTTCCTTCAGGTCTTCCATCCAATATATTTTATGCATTTCTCTTTTCTGTATTCATGCCAAATGCTATGCCCATCTTGTACTCCTTAATTTTGTCACCATAATACGGTTGACAAATGCTTTTCCCAGTGTGACTAGATTGACTGCAAGTGGCCTGTTCAGTGTGCACATGACCGAACAGGCCCGCCCGTCCTGTCGGTAATGAGGATGTCCTGATACAAACATTGCGTGCACTAGCAGGGGAGTCTGAACAGAACTAGAGTCTACTAAAATATAATTCATATTGCTGTCATTATTGATCAGGGAATGGAAACACTGTAAAAGAGCAATGTTTATGTTGCTTTTAAGTAGCATGAAGTACAGTAAACCCTCCTTTAAAATGGATCTGTCCAACATGGATTTTAGTATATTCGTGAAAATAAATGCAAACAATTATTTGTGAAATATGGAAAATTCAGTTATGCACTGTCTGCTGAATGTAATGTAGTTACATATAAAAAATACCGGTAGGTTGAAGAGGCTTATATGTATGTGTGTGTAAACAACTTGAATTGTTTCATTCAGCATACGTAACTGTGTAAATTTTCAGGTCAGTTGCCATCCTCCAGTTCCTTCCTCACGTGTCTTTAACACCTCTCTTTGTCTCACGAAACTGCATGTTCATTAATAAACATCATTATGTTATTCGTATGATTTCATTGTTTATTTACATTGGTTTTCCACAGCCAAATTCCTGTATCCCTGGTAATCCCTTAGAGTTCATAAAAACGTGGATTCACCAAAGGCCCATATTTTGAGGATTATATCCCCCACATTGGATGAGGGTTTACAGTAATTGTTGGGAGGATAATTTAGAATGGCTTTCTTGTCACTTATCTTATTTATGAAGTGTGTTTGAAAGTATTTTTCCTGACAGTGTATTAGGTCATATAACACCCTTATTAGAAATATACAGTCTGCACAAAATTAGGTATTGTCTGTGCATACCAAAAATTCAGAATTGGAAATAAGATTTTTTTTTTTAAACATTTTCATGTTTTGATTTTATCCAAAATCAAGCATCTCATTTGTCTTGCTTGTACTTATTACTAGTTAGGTTTGTAATTCTGTTCATTCTTTAGCTACCTGTCTTCACCCATTCTTTTTGCAAGTCTCTCCATCTTGTCGTGTATGTGGTTATTTGTGCTGTTGTATTATTGACCATGGCATGTTATGAATATTAAAATCTACCAGAATCAAGCCATGGAAGTACATCTTTCCACAACTAGTAAGTTTATACCACATTTGTACTTTTTCCTTTTCCTCGGGATACCTGACTATTGTCTAATAATTCATTGTTAGTGGCCAGTTATTCCCATATTTTATTTATGTCCTCTTGTCTTTTCCATTTTGATTAGTAGTACTAAAATCCTTGTCACATGTTTTATTTTACTCTCTTGAACATTACAATTTATACATTTAAAAGTGTCATAATTTCTCTGGAATTACACTATAAAAATGACAGTTAATCCAAATTTGTTTTCTACAACAAATTGTTCCAAAAGATAAAGCATGTAATGAGAGGTCCAGAATTGAAATCAGGTTACCTTCCTTGAGTATTAGAATTTTTCAAGTACTTCCTAAATAGAGGAGTGTGTTTTACCATGTTTCTGAGGATGACAGCTGTCGCAGGATGTTCTGACAGATGCTGGCTTTCTGTATGATAGAGCTGCTAAGGGGCACAGTAAAAGAGATCTATAGTAACAAGCCAAGATACTAACACTTGATTCAAAAATTGATATAGACCATGAGAACTCAGCCATGATGACAGGAGTATGAGAATCTTTCTCTCCACAGTCACAATTGCATCTGTGCTTAGTTGCCAAGTCATGGTGCTGTAAGGCTTGATGCTATGTCAGTGACCAAGTGATGATGGCAGAAAGCTTGCATCTGTGTTGGTGACCATGTCATGTTGATATAAGATCTTCATGTGTGTTAATGACCAAGATGTCTTTGTGTGAGTCTTGCACCTATATCAGTGACAAACTCATGGTTATGTAAGGTGTGCACTTTTGATGGTAAAGTCATGGTGGTACAAGGCCTGCACACATGCTGCTGACCGTATCATAGAAGTGTAAGGTGTCTACCTGGAAAATCTGCTGATGAAATTTATGTGACATTAGTTAACAGTTCACATTCTTTTTGGATGTTCAATGAATTGGCCATTTGCTATAATAGTAGCACAAACTGCAGTAAGCCTATGGATCCGTCAGTCAGTAAATATATCACTAAATCAGTTACAGTTTAGTGTGGCATAATGTGTGGAACTGTATCAGACCTCAGTTAAATTTTTGTGTAAAGACTACTTTTGTTTCTTTCAACAGCAATCCATAACTTTCATCAGGATGCGCCGTACAGGATAAAGTTGATGGTTGGAGAGGCTGTTCACATTTTGGAAGAAAATGGAGATTGGTTCTTTGGATTTTCTACCAAGAATCGAGCAGTACGGGGAATCTTTCCAAAATCTTATGTCCATATCAAAGAATGCATTGTTGACCGAACTGGGTAATTGTTTAGAAATTACAGTAAATATGTACTTCAGAGCATATTTATGTTGTTGTTGGGTCATAAGATGGCAATTTTTTTTTTTATTTACAGCCCTGTGGAGGTGGTAACATTAAAACAACCACATGTTGTCCAAGAACTAACATCAGTTTTGAGAGAATGGGGCCATATATGGAAACATTTGTATATAGTAAGTACAAAAAACTGTTGATAGCTCTGTGTACACTGTTTTGTTCCTTATTTATGCAACTAAAGTTTTGGTAGTTGACTGGATAACTTACTGGCAAACTGACTGAAGAATTGGCCAGCCAGTTTTCCACTAATTAGATAATTAAGTAACTGATGTATTAACTAAGACAGTAACTAACTGCAGCAATTTGCTTAGTGATTGCCATGTTTTGTTGTGGATTTGTGCTAAATTATATCACAGGACACATGAACCTATAAACTTCCCAATCCATAGTTTGTAATCCATTTCCTATTTGAATGGTTTTTCTGTTGGAGAAATTTGGGGAGTGCAGGTTTGTAACTGTTGTTCATTTGCTGCTTTTGGGTGCAGAGGCAGCTAGCAATAGCCACCTTGGGAAATGCCTGCTGGCACTGTTGAGGAATCCAGTTTGGCCCACCTATAGAGTTGACATATATTTGAGTCAATTTTTGTTCCATGTAGTAATGTGTAGAGCTATAGTAATGTGCTCCAAGACAGCTGCTCCATGGCTAGGGTATCATGGTGGATAAAATTATTTTGGGGTTGAAAATTTGTTGGGCTTATAGGGCACATGGGTTAAATGTAATGCATGTAGCATCAGCCAGGACTCTATAAAACCCAGTGAGGTTACATAAGCTGTGAATTTTAGTAATTGCTCGTCGTATTATTTTGTATAATAATTGTTAAATTTTCTAAGCTTATTTGTAGTTGTTAGTAAAATTTTAGTTATACTATGCATTCTGGAATGTCATTCTAGCAGTGTCACTGCAGACAATATCTGATAGTAGGAATGGCAGCACAGACAGTATCTTGTCATAGCAACATCAGCAGACAGTATCTCATTATAGCAATGTCAACACAGACAATATCTCTTGTAGCAGTGTCAGCACAAATTGTATCTCATCATAGCAGTAGCAGCACAGACATTATCCATGTGCACTGGCTTTCAAGTTTGCTGTCTGGAATAACTTCGTTGCTCAGCACATGTTGCTGTAAAATAATGATAGAATCCATGTTCTGAATTATCCTAAATCCAGGACTTGGCTTTTTTTTTTTTTTATGGATTTAGCACATACTTTTAGCCTAACAAGCTGTTGGTAAGATAATACTGGGGTAATGTCTTGGCCCTTTCCTTGCTACTTGACTTTTTCAGAAGGCAGGAAAAAAGGTGGGAAAAGTAGTTTTCCACAGATTTGGCCAACAGGAGTGCCTGCATAATGTGAATCCAGGCCATTGCTAGCTTTGTTATTCTTTTGTTAGAGTGTGGATTGCTCTGTTTAATGATGTTTCCCTATTCTTTAATGTTTCTTTTTTTTTTTTGCCTTCTTGTTATATGGCACTTCTATTATTTTTTTTTTTCCTTTTGTTTTCCACTTGGATTTAAATCTTCTTCTTAT
>Ga0123352_10021198_pt1 | contig 10357 bp, 10 predicted proteins | sample TergutLab28metaG_FD_89700 | JGI IMG/M metagenome (GOLD analysis project Ga0123352, IMG submission 89700) | Labiotermes labralis P1 segment gut microbial communities from Petit-Saut dam, French Guiana - Lab288 P1 | ecosystem: Host-associated > Arthropoda: Insects > Digestive system > Gut ... | reverse complement strand
TGAAGCACAGTCAGGCCCACTGTTCTGCAGCACAGTCAGGCCCACCATTCTGCAGGACAGTCAGGCCCACTGTTCTGCAGGACAGTCAGGCCCACTGTTCTGTAGCACAGCCAGGTCCACTGTTCTACAGCACAGTCAGGCCCACTGTTCTGCAGGACAGTCAGGCCCACTGTTCTGAAGCACAGTCAAGCCCACTGTTCTGCAGCTGTCAGAGTCACAATCATGCTCCCTGCATGCATTGAGTGCACAGTGCACATTGTACACTGCTGATATAACCTGTGATGCTGTGATCAGATCAGTCTTACAGCATGTGACACCCTGTACACGGGTACTAACATTTTGCACAAACCTCTTACCCCCATCTTCAGGGTGGAAGATTGAACAGACAGACTCCTAAAGAAGGTGGTAGCACATCTGCATAATGTTGGTACGTGTCTACCAAACTACATGTTGTGACATCCCAGAAGGCCGTAATACGTGTTTCCATGTTTCAAAATAATGATTAAAATCTTCTGGGATGTGATCCTAAATTGTTAGGCTAAGTACTTCTTGACATTTTAAAGATTCATAGTGCCTTAACCTTGAAGGTCAAGCAGTGCATCTCTCACCAGCTGACAGTGTGTTGCTGTATCTGGTCTCTATATGAACAGGTTCAACCTTATCAGTGTGGACATAATAATAAAGAGGTTTGTTACTTACAACAGTGACACCAAAAATGATGACAAACAACAGTGATGCCAATCCAATAACAATTCCAGCAATAGCCCACTGTGGCAAGAACACATCTTCATCTGCATATCCCACAGTTGGTACCACCTGTTTCGCCAACACTGAAACAGAAAGACAGAGGAACATCTAAGGATCATTAGGGATAAGAAGGGAGGAGCTGGTCACACACAGACTTTAAGACATTGATCAGCTGTTGGACTAAATGAATCCACAGCACAATATCAGCCTTTATTTGACCGATCAAGCAGTTACATTCCGTGGAATCCAAATGGCCATCACTGTCAACACTAGCATCTGTCCCTAATGAGTCCGTTAACTTGCCTATGAAGTCAGTAGACTTTGGATCGACCAAGAAGCTGCCCAGCTGCAGTCTACTGCTGACAGCATCAGGATCCGCTGACAGACTATTGTGAAACAGTCTCTTCATCTCCTGGGTGTCCACACGACGCCCGACATCTGTCAGCTCCACGAAGTAGTCCACCAGGACACTGCCCACACCCACTCCTTTCCCAGAATCTGCTACATCCACACTGGCACCATCACTGTGAAGCATAACAGCATGTTCAGCACAGTAACAACATAATTTGGTACTGTTATACATACGAGTTACTGGGATAATTTAATTTGGGCTCATACTGGTCCAATATAACCCTCCAAGTTTATTATATCAAACTCAAAGAAATTTACCATTCTTCTCCCAAAAAAAATTTTCTTTCAAGAATTGGTACATGAAACAAACTAAGTTCTACAAAGTTACCTGACACGTGTTACAGTAAAGTGAAAAATGTGTGAAAAGTTTTAATGTTGTTTGTGCCATGAATTTATAAACAATTCACTAAGTAATACCAACAATTGTGGTACACATTACAATTATATCTATTTTCACACACAATTCATCAAACTGCTACATGTTTCGATCTCTCTTGGATCATCTTCAGGGAGTTTATTGTCCATCCATTAAGCATATACAAAACACAAAAAAAAATTTATACATGTTTAATGTACGTTAAAAAAAACTCTCTGATGATGATGATGATGATGATGATATGAGACAGATTGAAACATGTCAGGAATTTGACGGATTGTGTTTGAAAATACATATAATTTTAACATACACTGCAGCATCTGTCAGTATTACTTAGTGAATTGTCAAAAATCATTTATGTATCCAGGTATGAAATATCAGATGTGGAACAACAAATGTATAATGACTGACCTGAAGGAGTCGATTCTGATCTTCCTGAACCACTTGCCCAGGGAGTCTGAACTACGATATGTGGTCTCAAGCTGCAACAGAAGATGATGCAAACTGATTGTATGGCAACACCGCAAGCCTGCCTTACACTGCAGCAGTTCGTGGCTTCATAATTAATTTCAGTTATTTAATATAATTAATAACCTGACTGGTAACAAAGCAAATGAATTCAAAGGCTTGTTGATTGTGTGACATTGTGTCACTAGTACAATGTACCAACTCTGCTGTCTGTTGCCGACCAGCAGCAGACAGCAGAGTTGGTACTTTTTTTTCCAAAAAAGCTGTAACTACAGTCAAAGTGCTCCTGAAGATGGGCGAAACTGTTGCCCGAAACATGTAGAGAAAGCTTAAAAGAATCGATAAAACAAATTTTGCTGCATCTTGTTGGTTGCTGATATAATTGAATTCAAAAAGCATTTGTGTAGCCCCCAGTGACCTTCATAAAGAAAAACTTCAGCCATGCTAACACAAAATCCAGTCTTTAGATCTGGCATTATGAGAGCAGCCCAAAGCACAGAACTGTGACTTTGCACAGAAGTATGGAAGCTGACTCACCAAACATCTTTTTGTGACTTTATCCAGATATTCCTGACATTAGCTTGCAGTATGGCTACCAAACACACATAAATCTTTTATGAAAATCATCCACTTTTCTCTCATTCCAGACACAAACCTGTCTGCACTACTGTCCAGCAAGGGCCCCTTCAAACTGTGCCATGTAAATAATATTTTTCCTTCATCCACAGGAGACTACAAGATAATCTGAGGTTTTACTCAGTCCCTCCACGCAAGTGCCATCCTTCCCAATACACTGACTAATCTTCCTGCCATGTGACAATATACAGCCTACAATACTGACCGGACGATTGCTCTCAATGACGCACCTGTCGCTCAACCTTACTGGCCAGGTCTTGCCACTCTTTAGTGTTGTGATCCAGCAACTCTGGTACCCACTCGACACCTCCTACCAGCTTCACAGTGCCCGCCAGGTCACAGTCCTCTGTGCACACTCCTGGAGTTGTTGGGCGTGGCGTGGTGGTAGTAGTGGTTGTGGTGCTGGTGGTTGTACTGGCTGTGGTGGTGCTGCTACTGGTGCTGCTAGTTATTTGTGTCTTAGCCATCTCCAGAAGTTTCTCAAGCGGTATGGGAGTGGTGGACGGTGTAGGCCAGCCAGTGAACTCCGTTGTGGCTCTGTAAAAAGGTTGCACTGTCACCACTGGCTTCTGAACAGTCATCCTCAATCTCTAACTACATACAAAATGCAGGCATGATTATAGGTTTATACACTTCTCTGCTGGATTCCTTTTGGGGGATCAAGTGATGCTGCAGTGAGATTTCAGGTGTACAGATGGTTACATTGTGGGTTGTGACACAGTGCAGATATGTAGGTGAGTACCAACAGTTTCAAGGAACACGCTACCTGCACTTAACAGTGTACATGGTGTCACAACCCAGACAATCAGAACCTGAACGACAAGGACAAATATTCCAAAATTAACGGTCTCCAATATTTCCTCAGTTCAAACTGTTAGTTGGCCACACAACTATGCTTGACGTACACACACTGCATAATAGTGTTGGATTGTGGACTGCATGCTCTAATTGTAAGAACTGTACTCTAACTGCTGGTAAGACGAAGCACATCTTGAACACTGAATGGAAACGTAATGTAAATGACAACTGCAGCCAGCTTCTGATGCACATCAATACACCCGTGATGGTACCGGTTGTTGTCATGGCTAATGATGCACACAGATTCATTTTGTTATGTGTCTGGCCAGGTTCAAAGTCCACCTGGCTACAGCAGAGTTATGGTGTGACACATTGTGTTCTGGGCATCATTCGTTATTAGGTCGGTATGAAGAATGCATGACCAGAATGAACAACACGCTTCAATACCACTTTGCCACCAATATCAAAATGGCGACCACACTGCACTGACATAGTATTTGTGTGTGATTCTGTTGTACAAACATTGCTGTTTAGACAGTATTTGTATATAGAAATTACAGTTCTGCGCAGAAGCACATAATTAAGGAACTACCTGCAACACAGAGCCTACTGCAAACCTACTAGCTTCCCAGCCAGTCTAGAAATTCCCTGAATTTTATGGAATGCAAATGTTCATTACCACATTCACAACAGTCCACCACATGTCCCATCCTGAGCCATATTAATGCCATTCACACTCTTCCAGTCTGTTTCTCTAAGATTCATTTTCATACCCTTCCATCTACATTGGGCCTTCTTCTACATTATCTTTTTCCTTCAGTTTTTCCCCACCAACACCATCTGTGCATTTCTCTTCTCCCCATACATGCTACATCCCTCCAAAGGTATTCCTACTTTGATGCAAAGGTGGTGTTTGTGTGGTCGTATGATCTTGAGAGCTATGCTGGCAGTAGCGTATGCTATTGGTAGGACCTCCCATGCCAGGCAGGTCAAGGGTGAGAACCCAGACAAAAAGGGATACTCTGGTGCTCCAGTGTGAGGCTAACAAACCCACCCAGTAAAAAAAATAGTTATGAAAACTGAAAAAAACAGAGCAGGCCAAGGCCCATCCAGGGCTGTAGAGCCAATGATGATGATACATGCTACATGCACTGATCATCTTAACGTTTTTGACTGGATCACTCTAACAATGTCTAGTGAGCAGCACCCCTCATGATACAGTTCTGTGAAGTTTTCTGTTACTTCTTCTTGGGGGCCAAACACCTTCAAGACTCACTACCAACACCCTTGGCCTATGTTATTCTCACTACAGTACTAGGCCTATGGAAATATTTGTACCTTTCAGTACACTGTGTCTGAAACACACTACCTGTAGGTGCAGACTCTCCCCAGTAGATATGCCACTACTGCTCTGTATTACTGCCTATCCACCTACAGTCTGTGACACTTGTGTCCAGTTTGTGTGTCATTCAGTAGAAAGAACCAGAATTATAATGGAAAGGACTACAGCCCACCTGCACAGTTCACCCAAAAGGGCCTAGTTATCTGCACCATCATTTCCCAATTTGATTTAACCAAGGAACCGTATCACTCTCCCATGATGAACACAGACTTGACACCACTGTAAGAATCTCACCGAGTAACTCCACAGTGCCTTTTTACACCCCTGTATTAGAAGTGTGATACTGTTCCCATTCATTGTGAAGAGCGTAAATGGTGCAGACGGCTTGACTGAAAATAATGCATGTCTTACCTTGTGGGCCACCCTGAGCTGATCTTGGGTTTTGGAACACCCGGTCCCTGGACAGGTTTATGTGCAGGCACTAGAGATTTCCGGGTCACACCCGGACGTGAAGGGAGTTTCACTCTGAACATGTCAGCAGGTGTTGTGATTGTAATGGTTGAGTTCTCTTTAATTACACCAGATGGCTGCACTGTAACAACATCCCTGAGCAACTCAGGATCAGATTTCTGAGTTGTGGTTGCCAGTTTGAACCCTGGGGGGAGAAAAGTATTGACATCTATTGGCTGTGCCTTGCTTAACAAGGCCTCCACATCCATAGGCTTCAATGTCGTCGAGGTTGGCTCTTCTGCTGTTAGTTTGAACCCTGGCGGCAGGAAATTTCGGACATCTACCGGCTGTGCCTTGCTGAGCAAGGACTCCATATTTCTAGGCTTCGATGTCGTTGAGGTTGGCTCTTCCACTTGTAGTTTGAACCCTGGCGGCAGGAGACTGCTGACATCTACCGTCTGTGCCTTGCTGAGCAAGGATTCCACATTTCTAGGCTTTGATGTTGTTGAGGTTGGCCCTTCCGCTGGTAGTTTGAACCCTGGAGGCAGGAAACTGCTGACTTCTACCGGCTGTGCCTTGCGGAGCAAGGATTCCACATTTCTAGGCTTTGATGTTGTTGAGGTTGGCCCTTCCACTGGTAGTTTGAACCCTGGAGGCAGGAAACTGCTGACATCTACTGGCTGTGCCTTGCTGAGCAAGTCCTCTACATCTGTAGGCTTCCCTGTTGTCGAGTTGGAGTCTTCCACTGTACGGTTGTATCCTGGTGGCAAGAAAGCCCTGATGTCATCATAATTTACTCTGCTGAAAAGATCCTCCAATTTCTTTGGCGGTTTTCCTACTGAGCTGGCATCTTCCATTTTGATCTTGTTTTTAGCACTGCCAGGTCCAGGTGATCTACTGTTAGTGATGTTGGGCTTTACTGGTTCGTCCCCTTGAGGGTAGTCAACTGTTTCAATATGTTTTGAGGGAGGTGTTGTGGTGCGACGACTTGTTGGAGGCCTCCGTTTGAATCCTGGAGGAAGTAAATGTGACAAATCATCCATAGGAATGGAATCGAAGAGGACAGCAAGTCTGTTTGGTTTTGGTGTCATTCTGTTTGAATGGGGCAAGAACTTTTGCGTGGTTACAGGCGACCTGTGTGTAGTATTAGTGGGGGTAGGTGCAGAAGTGGTTGTGTTGGTGTCTGTCATATCAGTGAGCACCTCCAGTTGCAGCTTCTTGCCCTCTGGTCGCAAGCCCCCAGTCAATATCCCACTGGACAACTCAGACTCAACCCCATACAGCTTCTCAATAATGCTTTCTGTGCTCTGAGTGGGCTTTGAACTTGGTATTGTCTTTCCTGATAGAGACTGGGGCCTCTCCTCTTGTTTCACTGCACTTGATGGCAGAAATCTAGCCCCTGACACGCTTCTGCTTGTCTGTACTGATGCGACCACTACCCAACTCTCTGTTGGATGTGCCAATTCTGGCTGCTCCTTGTCTGACACTGGAGTCGCCATCTGCTCCAGTATGGGTGGAGCTACTGATGGAACTGCGAACATTGTACCATTGATGACACTCTTTGTGGTTACCACAGACACACCCAGTGGTTTGGAGTCAACAGTTGTTATCATGGAAACACCAATGAGTTTGGATGTATGGCTGGTTATCACAGATGCGTCCAGTGGTTTGGAAGTGGATGCTGTTACTATGGAAACATCTACTGGTTCCTCAGTGGATTCTACAGCACTCTGTAGTGTCTTTGGAGTGGTTTTGCCCAGCATCTCTTCGGTTGCTGTTTCTTCTGAAATTGTATACACTTGAGGGCTATCTGTTGTGTCAATCAGTCCACTGTCAACAAAACCCCGAAAGTTGTCTTCCTCAACTAGAGTGTGTCCTGGGTTCATTGTCAGGACTTCATAGGTGCTGCTGTTGTTCTCCTTGCCTTGGATATGTTGCTCAGGCCTTTTGTCTTCCTCTGCCAATGTGGTAGGCTCATCACGCAGTGTGGTCGTCACATGATCAATGTCTATGTTTTCTGCATGTCCCTTCACAAGTAATGTTCTGTCACCCTGATCATCTTGTAGCAGAGTTGTGGCTTCGTCTGAGTCCACAGTTGGTGTGGAGTTGTCTGCAACATGTTGTTGGTTCCCTTCACTATGAACTACCTCAGAGCCATTGGGCTCAGAACTATTTGTCCGATGTAGGGAGATATGAGAACTATAAGCTGGGTCTTCGGAGAGCTCAGAACTTTCTGCCGGGGGTCCAGAGACCTTAAAACTATCTCGTGGGTGTACAGGGGCTTCCAAAATATCTGCTGAATGCCCAGAGACCTTCGAAATATCTGAAGTGTATACAAAGTCCTCTACAGATGGATCTGAGCCCTCGAGACTATCGGGCTCATCATCTTCCAAGGGAGATGGGGGTCGAAGTGATTTCCTTGGCGTGAAGGGCGCCTTGCTGGGTCTGATATGGAACTGCCGAACCTTGCTAGGTGCCTTTGTGGAGGGCGAGAACCGCGTGCGTGTTCGGGGCGAGCTCGTGCTAGGGTACTGCAACTGGGATCGGGTGTCGCCCTCTTGGGGAACACTTCTGAGTATGTCACTTGTCACCTGACCCCGAGATTTCTGAGGCGATAGAAAGTTGCCCCGTGAACCAGCCTGGGGACGTGTGCCTGGCTTTCGCCGCAGCACCGCGTCTCCTGTCCGATTCTTCTGTCTGGGTCTGATTATCGACTGGGGATCCTCTGTAGGCCTCTGGTCGACTTCCAAGTGTTGGTCCACAAAGGTGCTCAGACCCAGGTCATCAGGTTCGGATGGGAAGTCCTGCAAAATGGGAGGGTCTGAGGGGTAGGCCGGAGGGGCGAGAGGGGTGGATGAGGGATGGTTCAGGTCTGACGGGTAGGCATGCAGCAGTCGCTGGTCTCTGGAGAAGCCACCGGGAGTCAATGTGATCTGATCCAGGAACGACGGTGCGCGCTGTCGGTACAGCTGACCGCCTTGCTGGAAGGCTGAGAACGACTGAGGCGCGACGTCGCTGACCGGCAGCTGGAAGGGGGACGGCCGGTAATGACTGTATGGGTCCGGGGGTCGAGGTTGGAAGTAGTTTTCGTACTGTGGCGGTGATGGCGGCTGATGCTGGAAGTTGGTGTAGTAGTACTGCTGTCCTGTGAACAGAGAGACAGCAGCTGCTTAGCGACGGACTGCACAGAGACAGACAGACAGCTCTGCTTAACGGCCACTTAACAACTAGAACCCGAGACTTCGACACTGAAGAGCTTGATCTACTTACAGCATCGTTCAACATTTACAACAGTACCAAAACACTGCACTCCCCGCTTGTATTGCCATGCAACATGTCTGTCGTCATCAGAGTGACGTGACAGTGACACTGCCGCTCCGGGAGCAAAACCGCTTCCTTACAAATCCCTGACAGGTCACGATGATCTGAGCACTGGGCGCTATTGCAACACAACAAAGGTGACAAGCGTCATTACAGAATCAAACACTGATATGGGGGAAATATTTCGTCGAACTGAACAACAGTATCCCCCTGTCTGCAGCTGAGATGCGCTCTGCACTCGCCAGTCAACTGCAGTACGTCTGGCACTTTGCTCAAACATAACCATTTGCTGCTATGGAAAATAAGCTGTGGGCTGAATTACACGGTTGGCACCCAGCAAAATGAAAAGGAAAGCAGACACAACACAGACTCGATGGAGCGGTCCTTCGCATCACCACACTCCGCTACTGTACACCAAATGCAGCGCCTATTCAAATCACAAAATGCAGAACCACTTCACACAAACCCCGAGACGTTCTGCAAGCTTCACCACTAGAGGCCGATACGGTACCTGCGACGGAATATTCGCTGTAGCGACTGGGCTACGGGCTGGAAGGTCCGGGGTTCGAAGCCCGGAAGGGACTAGAGACTATTCTCTTCTGTGAAACGTCCACACCTCCAGAGAGGCCCATACAGTGTCCTATTCAACGGGTAGCGGGGTTCTTCCTGGTGGCAAACCGGTCGAAGCGTAAAGCTGACCACTCACCTCCATCTAGTTCCGAAGTTAAGAATGAGTGAAGCTACACCAGCCTCCTGTCGTGAAGTCTGTAAACAATTGCTGTGCTAATACAGTTGCCATATTGTGTTCTGCAGCCCTACTGTATTGCTGTGCTAATACAGTTGCCATATTGTGTTCTGCAGCCCTACTGTATTGCTGTGCTAATACAGTTGCCATATTGTGTTCTGTAGACCTACTGTATTGCTGTGCTAATACAGTTGCCACATTGTGTTCTGCAGCCCTACTGTATTGCTGTGCTAATACAGTTGCCATATTGTGTTCTGCAGGCCTACTGTATTGCTGTGCTAATACAGTTGCCATATTGTGTTCTGCAGGCCTATTGTATTGCTGTGCTAATAAAGTTGCCATATTGTGTTCTGTAGACCTACTGTATTGCTGTGCTAATACAATGCCATAATGTGTTCTGCAGATCTACTGTATTGCTGTGCCAATACAGTTGCCATATTGTGTTCTGCAGACCTATCGTATTGATGTGCTAAATACAGTTGTCATATTGTGTTCTGCAGACCTACTACATTGCTGTGCTAATACAGTTGCCATATTGTGTTCTGTAGGCCTTCTGTATTGCTGTGCTAATACAATTGCCATATTGTGTTCTGCAGACCTACTGTATTGCTGTGCTAATACAGTTGCCATAGTGTGTTCTGTAGACCTACTGTATTGCTGTGCTAATACAGTTGCCACACTGTGTTCTGCAGGCCTGCTGTATTGCTGTGCTAATACAGTTGCCATATTGTGTTCTGCAGGCCTACTGTATTAATGTGCTAATACAGTTGCCATATTGTGTTCTGTAGGCCTACTGAATTGCTGTGCTAATACAGTTGCCATATTGTGTTCTATAGACCTACTGTATTGCTGTGCTAATACAGTTGCCATATTGTGTTCTGTAGACCTACTGTATTGCTGTGCTAATACAGCTGCCATATTGTGTTCTGCAGGCCTACTGTATAACTAATAACTCCGTGGCCTTAGTCCGCACGCGAACTATACCGACAGAGCGGCCGCCGCCGGTCGGCGAAGTTAGTGCCAACTTTTGCGGATAGAGGGGTGTCACGTGGTCAGCGCAACG
>Ga0123352_10021195_pt1 | contig 10357 bp, 6 predicted proteins | sample TergutLab28metaG_FD_89700 | JGI IMG/M metagenome (GOLD analysis project Ga0123352, IMG submission 89700) | Labiotermes labralis P1 segment gut microbial communities from Petit-Saut dam, French Guiana - Lab288 P1 | ecosystem: Host-associated > Arthropoda: Insects > Digestive system > Gut ... | reverse complement strand
TCAGTAGGTCGCTGGTTTGATCCCAGCTGGTGTCAGTGGATTTTTCATTGACATAAAATCCTTCCGATCGCACTATGGCCCTGGGGTCGACTCAGTCTCCAACAGAAATGAGTACCAGGAGTATTTCCTGGGAATAAAGGCGGCCGGTGTGTAAGGCTGACATCCTACCACCATCCTGTGCCATTGTCATGGAATCTAGGAACCTTAACTTCCTGGAACCCTCTGGGCCTGTCCAGGCCTATAATGGGACTGATTTACCTTACCATTTATGAAGTTAAGCTGTCACATGGCACCCTTTTACGCTGATGTGCTGGATGTTGTATTCTTTCTTGTGGGTGATTCTTCTGTGTCTGAATTTTATGTGCCTGCGTTTTGGAACACTTTTTGTCAGGTCCTTCTTCATAGGTCTAGAACAACTGAATAGTGAATGTAAAATTTAAATACTGTATTTTCCTGAATATAAGACAACCCTGCATGTAACACAGTGCTCTTAATACAGTCTTCAGTTTTCAAGAAATACCTTTACAACAGATGTTTATCTTTGTGTGGGATTGTAAGGCAACCACTATTTTTCTTTTGATGAATTAGGAAAAATTCTCATCTTATACATGCAGGTAAATGTGACAATTAACAAGACCCTTGTCCACATAACTTTTTCTTTAAACTTTTTTAGACCCAAAACTTCAATCGAACTAAAATGTTACGTACGTCAGTCAATATAGATGCAGTGCTTGATGGGTGGTCCTTAAATCCCAGTAGGTGCATGGGGCACCTTTTTTTTGATACGCATATCCAAAAGTACTTGCAGATTGCAGGTCCACTCTACTATTTACCCATTAGAAATCTGTGATGGTTTTAGTCCAGAATTTAAAAGCAGCTACAGTGCAATGTACTCTCTCACCACCTGCTAGTGCTGATGTCCAGAATGCTTTGTATATGCCTTTATGCTCTGCTGTTTAGTTACTAGGGCAGTTATACTGCAGAACAATAATAAAAGCTATAGGGGTTGGTGAGCATTGTAGAGAGTAGACTTATTCCATATACAGTTTACAATAAATGGTCATCGAGACCATGCAAGGATGCAAATTACATAGAACACTTTTGGAAATGTTCATACTCAAGTTATTAAAGCTATATTGGTGTTGAACTTCCGATTGAGTGTTCTGTACCTGCTTTATAGCATTTTGTATGTCCGTGTGCATGATTAAGTTCTGGAGTTTGTGTTTGGTGATAGCCCGCAGCATATCGGAGGAATTCAGCAGTGGTGATGCTCGTTACCGTGAAAGTGAAGACTATCCACACACTCGAGAGAAGGGCAAGGAGAAGGAGGACCGTGATGAAGGTAAGATCAGTATTTTGCAGGTAGTGAATATGGTGAATTGTACATTCACTGCTATTTGTTTTTGCTGGTGCTGAATGAACTGCACTAATGCAGGCATTGAAACATTTCATGTGTTCTGCAATAGATATTCAGATTACAAAGCACGGTACAAACTTCGAGGAATTGGATATTATTTGATTTTTTACACGTGTTCCATAGAAATAGTATTTTCCATCTTTTGGAGTACCTGTAAATTTCTGTATGTTTAAACACTTTGTGATGGATTGTGTTTTGGAAACTAGATGTGTTTCTGTCCCCCAGTAAAAAGGTAGGGAGACATCTTCACAGGTGGCCATGGTAGACACAGCCAGCTGTCCTTAACAGGTGCATCCTGTAGGTGCCTCCCAACCTTTTTTATTTGAAGGCATAGACAGATTCAGTTTTCAAAGCACTTTTTTCAGTTTCTGTATTTTTGAGTACTGTATAATGTACAGTGTGGGTAAGCTGAGTGGTGCTAAATGTGGTATACAACCATCAGAACCCCATAAAACTGAATTAATATTTTCCACTTGAAAACACATGTTTCAGTCTGTTTTAGCCACATGCACTAGACCCGCATATTTTAACTGGGATTTCAGTGTCTAATAAGGAGTAATGTAATGACAGTAGGAAATGCAGGTCAAGTGTAGACAGACAGGCATTGACTTCATGTCATTAAATTTTTTGACTGACTGGCTAAGCCAGCAATTTCCATGATACAAGCTACTCTATGAAAAGCTGTTTTTAATTGCTCTTGTTTTCAAAAAATTTCTTCACACCCAGCATTTCATCACCATGTCCATCCTCCATTAGACTGTACAGTTCAGTCTATGCCTTCACGCACCATGATTCCTCAAATAATACTATGCATGTATTCTGCACAGTTCTGGTATATTATTTTACAAGAATGTGAAAAATTACTGTGCTTGACAGTGGCTAATTTGATCATGAAAGAGTCATGTGATGGTCCAGTCACTGAGATATTACATTGAACTGTATGATAAATATTGAATTGTATGAATCATGAATTAGCAAGGATATGGAAGGAAACAGTTGTGGCTTAATTTAAAGTACTAACCTAGCACTGGGCCAGAAGGACCAAATAAGACCTGAAAAACTTAGGTTATCTGGTCTCTATGTCCAGTTTTGAACTCATGATCCCCTTAATATGAATGAGACTTTTATAATACTTAAAAGTTCTACATGTTACGTTAACATTTAATCACATGTTGTGATCCAGTCATTCATGCATGTGTGTGGTTATGGCTTTAGATTGGCTGTGACAAGTTGTTCATATTCATTAGATTTTGAATTTATTTTAAACTATATTTATATTTCACTTCCAGAAATTATCAAAGTTTATGATGGCAATGGTTCATTTCGGCGCCACATATTTCGCTTAATCTGTGTGTCAAGACAGTCAACAACCGAGGAACTACTCACTGCTGCATTACGGGAATTCCGTATTACTAAAGATATAGGTAAGTTAGGTTGACCATAGAAGGCACTGAACATTCAAACGTATGTTCTGTCCTGAGTGAGTGAGTGAGTGTGTGTGTGAGTGAGTGAGTGAGTGAGTGTGCATGTATGTGTAAGGTGCATAACCGTTTGAGAATAAGAGGTTTAGAATCCTACCATTTTCTTTAAATAGCAAAAGCAAAGTATTTTTGTTTGTAAATATAAGGTGCAATTAAAATAAACCTTTGTTGTGTTTGACAGAGTAAATGTGGTTTGTTTAGTAACACAACAGGATGGCTTCCATAAAGATGAAAGAAAAGTGGAAATGAATGCTTGGAAGATTCTAATAAGTTTAGAAAATGAACTAATCAAATAAAGTGAGGTGCATGAAGTTTTAAGGCCAGTAGAAAAAAGAAAAGCAAACTGTAATTCTAAAATAACTTGCAAGAAAAATGCAGCTTGTAACATAATCATGATATTTGCCTCACAGTTATTGTTATTTCTCCCTGTATAAGGCATAAGTCATACTGGGTGAAACAGGAGACTATGATTGCAGGTACTGGTTATTTACATGTTATTTTTCTCTTCTTGATGACCAACATGTATTGTTAGTTCGATGTGTTTAAATGAATGAAAGAACCAGAATGTTTGAGTGAAAGAAGATGATCAATAAGGAAGTTAAATTTTTCAGCTATATAGGTACCATGCAGAATTTCTTTCACATGGCTGTTTGCAGCTACAGTGAAATGCTCATGTAGTCAGTAGATTATTATGTCAGGCTATATGACAGGTGCATAATTATGTATGGTTCTGTTATTCGTGCTTTCAGATTTGTAAACCTATGTTTGCCATATCTTGTATTACTTCCTTTTGTTGGAATACCTTTGTCTGTATTCATGTATGTTTTATTTTCTTGGAGAAATGATAGTTATAATTTCAATTTAGAAATGTGCTGCAGTAAAGGCTCTGGGTTTTTACATTGCTTTTTTTTTACTATAGGGCTCATGGCTTTTTAAACTATCTTTTGTTGTACTTACTTTAAAATTTGACTATAGGGGGTGCAATCTTTTTTAGAATGGGTTGTGCGTAAAATTACAGTAGGAACTTTGTTTTAGTTTTTATCGATTGTGGTAAAAGAAATGTGGAGCCTAAAAGTGATCACAAGTACCAGCAGAACAACTGTTGTTTAACTGCTTGGAACACTTCAGCACTATCACATCACGGCAAGGAAAGCCCAATTATGGAAAATGTGTGTTGTAACTAGTAACTCTTTTTAAAAATCAATCATGAAAAATATTGTTTCTGTGGTGTTTTGTGTTTAATTGCAGCAGTGTGTAAGAGATTTGAGGTTCTATAAGAGTGACTATGAAGTGTTGTATAGTTTGTCATGTTAAGGAACCTGTCTACTGAACTACTTGGGCCTGTCTCAAAAGACATTGATTGTCAGGAGTAATTTGATATTATTCAAAATTTAATGTGGAAGTTAACTGTGAATGGTAACCAGCATTTTGTCTTTAACAAAGCCTACAGCATAATTATTGTTTTCAGTCTGTAAAATGGATGGTACGTGCCAGGTCTTTCCGGTCTTAAATTAGTCCTGTGGGATTATTTAGGAAAGTTTCACCATTTTGCTAGGCAGATTTACTCCAGTGTAAGCTGTATATATTCATTTATCTAAAGTGCATGTAACAGTGTTTCAGAATAATTACTTTCTGTGCTGGATGAAACATGTTTTTATATATATAGTATCACCTTGAAATAAAGTAATATGCTCAAGTGTTGAATCCAGTGGTAGCAATGCAACCTTTCAAGTATGTGGAAATGGTTGTAAAAAAGCACATTGATGGAATAGCCTGTGACTGAATGTGTTTTGTGGTTTATCAGTCATATTTTCTGTCCAGTTTATCCTCCTTAATGTGGCTACATTGTATGTGATATGAAAGTTTTTTGGTCTGCAGGGTCCTTTTACTTAACGGACGTATACGCAAGTGAAGTTTCAAGGCTTGGTGAAGTGTGTGTAGCTGATCCATTGCCCGTAACGAGTCTTCACTGCAAGGAGGGCAGACGGCCCGCAGTCTTTTTACGCTTCAGGTCAGCATGATAATCATTATCCTGCCTACTGGTGGCATGCATTTTGTGTTCTGTGAAACGTTTACCCATCTTTGTAAATGGTATGTCATTTTAAAAGAGCCAGTCATTATGTTCAATACACTGAGATCTAGCTGATAATTCATCAGTCTACCATATTTTGTTTTAGAGTTGAGGAATTTTTAAATAATTTTTAACAATACCTGGTAAATTGATGTTTGAGCAGGATGTGTTTTAACTTTAGCTTAAACTGTATCATGTTGGTTCCTAATAATATCTGTGCCATGTACTGATCGTAACAGACCTTGGATGAAATTTCAAATTACAGACATTAACTCAAGGAAAGATACAACAAAATTTTCAGCCTTTGATCTTCTGGTGTTACATTGTTGTGTTAAAAGAGTTTTTTTTATCACCAAATCTGTAGTCATTACAGGAAGAGTTTGAACACAAAGCAGAAAAGAAGTTTGCTTTACAAACATTATGTATTTTTATGATTGTAAAACAGTGAGAGTTAGAGGAAAACACAAAATAAAATGTGTCTTTCAGTGAACTGATTTTCACTAAACTCACAGTCACTCAGTAAATTTTTGTGGAGATCTCGTGTGGACTGATGTGTGCAAATCTCACAGCTGCTCAGTGGTATTCCATGGGGATCTCCTGTGCCTAATTTCACCCAGATTGGTGAAGAAATATGGAAAGAACTGGTAGATGGTCATTTACTCCCTGAAGTAAACTATGTTACTGAGTTGATTTTCACACAACTCATTCTTACTGGACAAATTCTGTTAAAGAGAAACCCCTATACCAAATTGCATGGACATTTGGCATAATATTCAGTCACTGATACTGGCTCATCAATGGAAGGACAGTCTCCACATAAGAACATGTTTTTCCCTTCCTTCATAAAGAAGGGCAAAAAGGGAAAGTATGTGGGAGGAAGAAGTGATTGGAGACTTAATCTACTGATTTTTGAAGAAGTGGGAGGAGCCAGAGGAGGAGGGGAGATGATTATGATGATGACAGTGACAACAATTCACTTCAGCACATTGTCAACTGCCAAGAGTTACATCTGCTGCTTAAAGAAGCATGTTCTTGGTATTCCAAAGACAACTTACAGTATCTTCTCTGAGTAAGAAATGTTTTGTTTTTCTCTGCAATGTTCAAAATGCCATTTTTAGACACAGATTGTAGTAAAAACTTTGAGGAATCAGATTATAATTGAAATTCTAAACATAGATTTATATAAATGGCTACCTCGTCAGTAGGCTCAATATGGCACGTAACACTCTGTGTTAACTGAACCGACTTACCAGTGGGACTTATCAGCTAGGCTTGATACAGTCCAGTTTGGTCAATGACTTATTATAACCTGGTTTCCTTTTGTGTGCAAGTTATGTATCCTTATATTTTAAGAGATGGCACAACCATGCAGAATATTGGATTTTCAGTGCTTTCTGCATTTTATAATGGGCATACATGTTAGTAGTATATCTCGTATGTAGTTTTCAGCTTTTAGGACTTCGTTTAGCAATACATGCCTAGTTTTTAGAATTCTGTAGCAGTGACTCTCAGAGAAGTAAATTAGCAGAGGGCTTTTAATTGGGCCAGTCCCAACCTGTCATACATTGTACAGTACAAATAGTAGTCCACAGATATAATTATTGCATCTTTACATGTTAATTTACAATATGCAAATAAATTACTTAATGCATTATAAAACACATATGTGCCATGGTAACAAAGTATAGTGACCGGGCTACAGTCTGGACACCCAGTGAATTGTATTTCAGTTCCTGTCAGGGGCAAGAAGTTTTTCTTTTCTCCAAAACATTTGGACTGGCTCTGGGATATACTCTGTCTCTTTATCAATGGATAACAGGGCTCTGTGCCCAGAGGTTAAGCAGCCAGGACATGAAGCTGACCTCTGACCTCCATGCATTGTAGTGCTGAGGTTAAGATTGAGTGGCGCTATACGTATATCCCCATATATACCTTAATGGCATGCATAGGGACAGCTTTACCTTAAATACGAGTATATTGAAATTTAGTCATCATAATCACATTAAACATTTGTATTCAAGAAATGAGATACAAAAATTATTTAAGCCGACAGAAATTTCCCTTGCCACGCATAATTGAAAGAAAAATAATGGCTGTGGAAGTATCTAGTGAGGTCTGCAAATGTATAATAATTTTCAGTGAAAAATTATGGAATCCCTAAAAAGAAAAGAACTATAAAATAATGTGTGACAGTGTTACTGCTGGTACTCTAGACACCTTATAAAATGTCACGCATTCTTCAGACCCTGTTCTTAAAACTATCAAAATCTGGGGACCCCTTGTGCGCAACTTGCAGAGACCTGGTTGAGAAACACTGTGTGTGGCATGAATAATGCTTACCAGAATTTGTGGACAGGCAGCAGTCTGTGAACTGCCTATTGAGAAAAGTTGGTTCTTATGACTTTGTCTGGCAGGAGGACATAAACTAGGATTAATGAATATGTTTAGGTTGGCAGACACTGAATGTGAACATGTATTGGTGATTCTGTTGATGCAGGGATCGTGACAACGACAGTGGTGAGGTGCGGGTGTACCCAGGAAAGTTGCAAGTGTCAGAGGCCTACTGTACTGTCCCTGTAAATGGGGAAACAACAACAGCAGATCTGATTCGAGAAGCACTAATTTGTTTTGGGCTCGAAGACTTCAAGTGTGAAGATTATCGTCTGAGTGAGGTTCTTCTGGACAGAGGAGGTACATTTGAACATGTCACATCTTAGCTACCAGTTTCTACAACTCTGAGGTACAGTCTTGTGTTGGCAGCCAGTAGTAATCCATTTCATCAAGATGTGTCTTATTGTGACAAGACAAGTGCTCGTATTTTTAGTGTATTCACTAATCTTTAACATATGACCTTTTAAATTCCACATCCCTGCAGCTTTGGTTGAAGCATTGTTCAGTTTAAATGCCAGCTGCAGGGTGATATATACTTTGCAGGTGAAAAGGATGCATGTTTATTTCAGGACAGCGGTTTTTTTATCCATTAACAGCCAAAGCCCCTCATCAGACCCTTTTGTGAGTTTCTTTATCTCTAGAATCAATAATAATGTTATCCTCTATATATGCCAAGTGAACACTTCCAGTAGCATTTTCCAGTCGAAAGTGTTATGTGTATTACTTTCTTGTTTGCCTTCTCTAATTCAAATTATCAGAATATTTTCATATGAGATATGTTTTAATAGTATTCAGTGGCACATTCCTAGACATTCTACATGATTTTTCATGAGATTTTTCAATGAAAATTATATTTAATTTCTTATAAGTCTGGAAGTTTTTGCAGCGACAGAATTCATTATAATCTTCTCAGGCAGAAAGGTGAGTCAAGGTGTGAAAGAACTTTCATAGTTTTTTTGTTGTTGGGATTTGGGAAAAATGAAAGTTGAAGCACAACTTTTATGGTATCAGACAGAATGTACCAAAAATACCAGTTCCTCTATCTGGGAGAGGAAGCTGATGGAAAGAAATATTTTTATTTTATTTAGTTGAGACTGTTTGAATTTTCAGTAACTGAGAGAGTTTTGTCATGGGATGAGCATCCTTGGGAAATAGTGAAGCAACTTGGGAAAGAATCTATCCGTCAAATGGAGCTTATGAGGTTTTATATGCAACAGAAGCAAGATCCACATGGACCAAACCTTGCTTTGTTTGTTGGCAATCTACCTCCAAACCTTTCCGAGCGCAAGTATGAAAACATGCTCACTGAGTTCCTGGGGAATGGTAAGCAGCACCCATTAGTTTTACACCATGTTATACATTTCACTGTGCGATCTGTACAGAATACAACCTTCCTGCCTCCTGCTGATAAACACCACCATTTTCAATACTTAAATACCCCAATTTGTCAGTCAAGAACCATGTAGTTTTTATTCGGATGGAACTTGGTGGACAAAAATTTAACTCATTTATAAGAATTATTTATTATTCACCAGTCTGTTAAGTGGAAGTACAGTGAAGTTACATGTACACTGTGTATAGTTTCACATTGGTCCATAGGTTTAAAAATTCAAACATATTTCTGAAAACTTTGAGTGACATACCTGCTAATAATATCTCCATTGCTCTCCTGTAATATGAACAGTTCCTTTCTTTAACTAGATTAAAATTGATTTTATATTAGATTTTACCAATGTGGTTTCCAAATATTGAAATTTAATATGCATATTGCAAATATTGAATCTTCTCTAGCTATGCTGGAAGTTATATATGAAATTCGACATTGATTCTTGAATAAGACTTGCTGTCTTGCCATAACTTTTATAACTGTTCACAACACACACAAGGGTTACTCTTTTCCATAAACAGTGGTAGCATTCCTCCTGCATTTACTAGTACATTAACACAATTTTCAGAATGACTTATTCATACCAGTGACTAGTTTTCTTCAGTACAGTCCATGACAAGACACAGTGAACTTCACATTTCAGCATGATCGTCACAGAGATAAGTGAAATTGAGCTCAGTGTATATTCAGCAGGCATGCACATATATCTGAATTTGAGTGCTTTGATGGTTACATTAGAATGCTGAGTCTGTTGTTTCCTGTCATGGACAGTACCTGATGTTAACCACATGTTTGCTGCTTCTCAAAATCAATTACTTCCACAAGTCTGGAGAGGTCCAGGGGTACCTAATGTAAAAAGGTGGGGGGGGGGGGAGACTTGTATGTGAATTGTCTAGAATATGATAAATATGATTTTGAGTTATTCAGTGTGTAGTGATCAGAGGGCTGTAATGTAGCTTCATGTTAAAAATTAACCTTAATCTCAATTACCCATGCTGAATTGTACACAGAATCCTATACATACTGTTGGGCAATGTCAGATGCTTAGAATTATATGGTATTTGATACTAACAAACTTCAGATTATAGAAGCAACTATTGTATCTGTCAAAAACAGCTTGTGTGTTAATGGTATAAAACTCAGGTACAAGTATCTCTGTCAGCTTTCAACAAGCAATCATTAAGCTATATAAGAAGATAAAAAAAAAAAGAAGATGAAACTTTGCAACTGTGATTAATTGGCATTCTAGTTTAAGATCTCAGTCTTGTTACGAATTACTCATGTCATATATAAAAAACTATAAGCACTAAACCTTTATAAAATATCATATAAAATGGTGGCTTTGGATCATAGTTGTACATGATATGTAAGATTTAAAGTTATCTTATTAAATCATGTAGACTTGAAGGTACATTTCAGATTAATGTGATTTCACTACTTTGCGTGGGACTTTCTGTTTGTGCATATGTAACAAGGGAAAATTTTGTGTTTTGGAGGATGTGACTGTGAGACTGATTGTATTAATATAGTTATGATAAAGGATGCCTAGAAAAGTTAGAAACTCCTCTAAAATACAAGTTTATTTATTTCATAATCACATACTTTTTTTT
>Ga0123352_10021194_pt1 | contig 10358 bp, 4 predicted proteins | sample TergutLab28metaG_FD_89700 | JGI IMG/M metagenome (GOLD analysis project Ga0123352, IMG submission 89700) | Labiotermes labralis P1 segment gut microbial communities from Petit-Saut dam, French Guiana - Lab288 P1 | ecosystem: Host-associated > Arthropoda: Insects > Digestive system > Gut ... | reverse complement strand
TGTGGGTATATGGACTGGATTGGGCTGGCCCAGGATAGAGACAGTTGGCGGACGCTTGTGAGTGCGGTAATGAACCTTCGGGTTCCGTGAAATGCGGGGAATTTCTTGACTAGCTGCGAACCAGTTAGCTGTTCAAGAAGGACTCTGCACCATGGAGTAAGTAAGTAAGTAAGTAAGTAAGTAAGTAAGTAAGTAAGTAAGTAACGCCATACATAAATATTTGTTGGCGGAATGATCTCTTACCATAATCTAATTTCAAAATTAAATTAAGTTTAAAAGTGATTTCTGATCCACAGAACAACATTACTTTTTCTGCTTCATCTGTCTTTCCATCCCTTTATCAGACTGTTTAACCATCTCTTTTAAATGTGTTGTGGTTAACACACGAGTACTGAGAATGATGTCCTGGAATATTTTTGTACTATGTCTTATATCCAGAACTTACAAAACCTCAGGGTTTTGAATTTCCGTCAGATTTTCCACAATTTTCTCTTCGTTGCCACCACAATCATTAGCATTAAGCAACTTCAGTAGTTGATAACGCTTTTAAAAAGAGCATTCCGTATTGTCGTCTTTTAATTAACTTTTGCGAATACTTCGTATCTATGGCACTAGCAATTCAATCGAAATGCAATACCGAAGTCAGTATTTACTATAGAATAAGTACTTCAAAGTTTGACAGCTGACGTCACAGGGAGCTGTTAGTTGTTCAAGCCGAATATAGACTAAAGTAGATGCATGATGGGTTATACAAGACAAATCACGTGTCGACAGCCGAGATCAAAGGTTAAGCCAATTAATAGCAAAATGTCAGTCAGTCTTCAAGTAAGCTTGAGGTCAAAACAGAGTGGGCGAACTGTGTTGTTACACAGGATGGTTGGCAACTGGGTTTCTCCAGCCCATTGTAATGTGAAGTACACACACAGGAATAAACAAACTCTGTTACCGATATGCAGACCCTACTGACTTCACACAAAAGTTCTGACTTTACAGAGTTCGGCAACTTTCTAGATCAATGCCCTACAAATAGTGGTTCGCGACTCCCATAAAAGTTAACAAAATATTTTGTAGAATCCGCTAGAATAAGGTTACTATTTTAAATTCTTTTGTCTGTACAGTTATAAGGTAAACTCTAACTAATCTTTTCAAATACACACACAAAACGCATGAATACACTAGCGCATTTCGTTTGAGCGGATAAACAAATTTTAACTACTTGCCTGTTTTAGGATGAATAAACCAAAGTGGGTATGTCGATACAGAAAAGCAGTTATGCGCGGAGGAAATTCTGGGAAGAATAAAATTGCTCATGAAGGACTGGATAGACTAGTTTTCAAAGAAGGGTTTCCTGAAGTCAGGAAGTTTTGGAACTACTCAGCAAAGAGAATGGTGTTGGTAGGTGACCGCATTGTCTTACGTTTACCCACTTAACTTCGGGATTTAATTACGTGGCTGACAATAAACAGTCATGATTGTAATTAGATTAACAACAGCAACTACTATAGTGATTGTTATGCCGATACTAATAGACTAATAATAATAATAATTTTAAATTTCTAAAAGGTAATATGATATAGTTATTTATTTCATCATGATTTATATATCCAAATGCTACTTACGCCACTCTTACATCCTGGTTTACAGGCTATCCGCTTTTAAACAACCACTTATCGTATGCTAATAGACTAATAACACCAGCACAGGCTTTAGGTAATGGAACTATTTTCAATACATTTTAAGCAACTCTCTACTAAGAATACGCCTACGCCCTTCAGAATTGAAGGCCAATGTTAAAAATGTTTCATTCACCTATTTATTACCCATAAGGCATTTTCAAGAGAGTATAATTTGAAAACTTAAGAATATATTTTTTATGTATGGTAACAATATACGAGATCCGAAAACTGTCACAATTAAATTACTTCGTCTCTTAACAAATTGACTTGAAGGTCCTTCAGTCTGTCTGAATGCCCTGCAGATCTACAAAACCTGTGCAGTGCAGGTAACTACCTAATTATCTAACTAATCTCACTAACAGAGAACTTTCTATGCTCTAATTATAACATATATTAAAATCACAAAGAAAAAAGCTGTTGATCAAAGTAGGACTGCCGTGCAGATTTGGAAAGTTATTACCGTTGTTGGTGCATATTTAGGTCTATGTTACCAATAACAAGGTAAACCAGACAATTAACTAACTACATCGCAGTGAAGTTCTTTGAGCAGCTGGCATTTATTCACCAGGATTTAGATATCATTGTACACGAAAATTTCATCGTCTCAGGTTTCTTCGTCTTTCTGGGATGTTTTGAAGCGTAGGTCGGTAACTGATTACCTATGTTTCGGGGCAGCGTCAAGGGTCTACCAAAGACTACTAGACCTTTCACATTGGGAGTGATAGGCTAACCCAGAACGTCGGTAACCAACTAGCAGCCTGCGCGAACTTATGTGCCAGAAGATCGAACACCTGAATTATAAAGGGGCGGAAACTTGAATTTAAAACTGACCATCTGATTACTATCCTCCGATTTCTATTCTATTTCTGCGCAACTTCGTAGAGAGGTACAAATGTCTCAGAAGAACCTCACGCCTCCACATTCAAGGTGCAGTAGGGTAAAGGTAAAGCAGTCCCGTTACAGGACCGGAGGAGCCCAGAGTGTTCCAGGAAGTTAAGGTTCCCAGATTTCGTGACAACGGCACAGGATGGTGGTAGTTTGTTTGCCTTACGCACCGGCCGCCTTTACCCCCAGGAAATACTCCTGGTACTCATTTCTGGTAGAGGCTGAGTCGACCCCAGGGCCATAGTACGATCGGAAGGATTTTATGTCAATGAAAAATCCACTGACACCAGCTGGGATTGAAACAGCGACCTTCAGATTTATAGCACAGCACCTTAACCACTGAGCTACCGCGGTCCCCCAGATGCAGTAGGGAGACGTGCGAACTGTTCGCCAAGAGGGAAAGAGTTCGAGAATGTAACTGAATGGAAAGCTGCAGATCTAAAACGGGCTAGAGACGTAAAAGTAAAGACATGGTCTTTATTCCCGTGAGGTTTATTCTTTTAATTTACAGACGTATGGAGCAAGTTACTCGGAAACACTTGTGACTGTCCGCTAAACTGCATATCATGTCCTATCAGAAGAAGGTGAACCTTAGTCACCGCCGCAAGAATATCGAATCCCGTATCCTGATCAAACCACAAACCTGTATATGTTTTCTGTAATGACATGCCTGACCATTGCCTAAGTACAGGCCGAAATATGTAGCGTAAGTTTGAGGGTGAATTAATTGGTTGAAGTAAACGTGTGTTTTGCTAGACTGAATAAATGTGTTTTTTATCTCAGTATTTAACCAACTTGATACACAAAATTTGTTCCACAATAAGTTTTATTTCATGCTTCTACATGTTTCGAGCACATGTGCTCGAAACATGTAGGTGTAGGAACTTTTATGGAAGCCATCTCATTTGTTGTTACTATTAAACAAACCACATTTATTCAAATTCTGACATTTTGCTGACCGTGCATCTCAGTATATTTATCTCAGTATTTAACCAACTTGATGCATAAAATTTGTGTCACAATAAGTTTTATTTCATGCTTCTACATGTTTCGAGCACATGTGCTCGAAACATGTAGTAACAACAAATGAGATGGCTTCCATAAAAGTTCCTACATCTTGATTCTTGTAACTATGTCTAACAGTATTCCGGTCTCTAATTGTCATGCTGTTCGCCCACACTTCCACAAGTATTGGGTATGTAAGTCCCCTTAAGGAGGGTACAGCAACCGAGGCGTGAAGCTGGTCATTCATTTATATCTGTGCCGAGGTTAAGAATGTGTAGCGGTGCAACACAATGACGAGATCCTCTCATCTTAAGAATTTAGGTGCAATTAAAGCGGAGTTACAGTTAATTAGTGATTACACACCCCTTTACTTAACGAAACAAAACTCTGGATCATTCAAACTATCCCGAAAAGGTGTTTACTCTTACTTTTATCAAGAACATGACCCATAAGATTAGGGCCATCATCGTCACCTTCATCATCATTATCGGTCACGAGTATGGTCTTCATACACCTGTTTCGGCCTTTTTAGGCCTATAAAAGGCATTAAATTCCCACAACATGTAGATTTTCTCTAATCAACTTTTATAAACACACACAACGTTTATTCTCTTTTGTGCACAACTAAACCCGTGTCTAATAAATAACTCCCAAAAGTGTGAAATTTATTTCGACCTCTTGCCAATATGTACAGTGGCCGAAGCTGTTAGAAAGGGTGAACTTCTTGTAGTACATTTCTAAAAATTGACACATGTTAAATGGACAGCTATATTTCTTGAATGGAATGCAATATTGCCAAAATCCATTCACTGCTTGAAGGTATTACATTCAAAAATTTATGGCAAATTTAGTTCCTAAATTTAAGTGTTGTTCTTCCCTAAAACTTTTAGTTGCTATACAATTTTATATTGATGATGACGCAAACAAACACATCCCCCGTGAAGAGGGGCTGATTATACTTGTGAGACAAAAGAACATAAGCAAGATTCAGGGTATAAAATAGGTACATATTGAAGATTAAATTCAACATCTCTAGTTTTTCTAGACGACAGAAGATTTTCTATCGGAACGTGATAAATTTGGGAGCAAAGGCAAGAGCCAAACTGATTAAATACGGCAAAATAAAGACGTATTGAATAAAGAAGGTGCAACTTTACGCATAATTAATCTTGACACTAACGTGGAGGCGAGTGGTGAACTTTATATTCCGGCCACCCTCCCAGTCTGTACACATTTACTAGGAGTCTCCCAAGAATCAAAACTTGGCCTCCCATTTCTAAGGCTAACCAGTACAATGAGCAACCTACCCCTCCTCCTCTTCAGCCTACCGCCAAGCGCAATAATTTTAATCTGTTCTACAACTGTCAGACATGACGTATCAGGAACACGGATGCCATTTTCTTCAAAAAGTTCTCAAAGTCAAGTAGCTAGTTAGCCTGATAACTCTTTAACGCTATACCGTGGTACCTGCTGCTTCACATTCTCTTACTGTGGTATCAGATTTTCTTATTTTTAAACAAGCCAGGTTCTATCATGAATGAAGGTAAATATGTTTCTTAGATCTTATGTATATTGGACCGTGCATCATTGTGATAGTTGGAGAATAAGAGACCAACTTGATGTCACTAGTTATTAAGTTTTATGTGTAGCAGGCCGAAGCCTGCTACACGGATAACACTCCAACCCAGCCACACTGAAACTCCAACACACATCGAAACAAGAACACACGACCAATGTGGTGATACAATAGAAAAGTCGTAGGTTCCTGATGATGGATGTATTAATGTCTGAAACATGTTGAGCATAGAAGAAGTGAAATAAAACTTAATAACTAGTGACATCAAGTTGGTCTTTTATTCTTCAACTATGTTTCCTTAGGTTTCAGTTCTGTGACATCTGAGAGAAATTTCCCACCTTTATTTAGACCCTAGCCTGTATCAAAAATTGATATATGTACTGCCGTCAGTCCCAACAACACATGCTGTATGGTTCGGTCGCACCGACCATCTTAAGGTTATTAACCCTTTAAACGCCGAGATGAATCTCATCTGCCATGTGTTAGCATTATTCGGAGATCACTATATTCTCCACATTAGCAGGTAAAGGGTTAAATACAATTTATTATAACTGAAAATAAAAAGCATACAGAATGAACTTGTGAGATACCGAAAATAAAATTGTTCAAGTCATATTAAATGTATATGTCTATTAAAATATGGGTATTCTTTTATTCCATTTTAGCTTTCTTATTTTTTGTCTTCTTGTTTGTGTAAAAATTGTTAAAATGTTTCCATAAACCTTACCTAATTCGAGCACTTCTTTGCCAGATGTATTTTGTGGGCGAAATTGAATTATATTCTGGTAGTAAAGTGGGGCTACAGTGAATAAGCAATTCCTGGTTGAGAATGGAAACATACAATGTTTTTCGCACGTTCTCCGAAACAGCGATGTCAAACGAGTCATCAGCAGAGTAGTGAAGATTTTACCATGCTATTTCAGGAACAGATGTGATATACTCGCACAAAAGGCTTACATAACCCAGTAATGTACGTAGTAAATAGATACACATGGAAATACTCGTAGTTTCGTGGCTATGTTAAAGTTGTTACCACATTCTAGAATTTTAATAGACCTTATGTAATGTATTAATATTTGAATTATTCTTCGGGTTTAGTCGAAAATGTGGGGTAGATTGAATCTAACCCCTGAGGTCACGCCATCTGTCGACAGACAGCGTTTGCCTGGACGTCAAACTGTAGCGCAGCTCACATCAGAACTGATGCACAAGGCTGCAACACGCGTTATATCAAGCAAATAACACTTGTTCCATTACTCAGACATTAGTGTGATCGACTGAGAGGAGAACAGGTGAAAGCTGGCCCCAGAAGAGGAGCTACATTAATTCAGCATCATTTTATAACTATTGGTTTTTTTACTTTAAAATGTTTCCGACTGCAGTTTGCACCAATTTCATTTCAAAACGAGCTGAGTAGATAAGTCACTGTGATTAGGGCATGAGATAAAGTACCAGAAGCAAATGCTAAGAAAATTAAGTCTATGGTCATGTCTCGAGATCGTCATGCAGGTCAAAATCACAGCAGAAAAGATAGGCAATAGAATGTTTGAGTTGCTCCAACAGTTCAGATGCGAAGAACAATCCTGGCAAATCAAAATTCCATTCACGAAGAAATTAAGAGAAGACTGAAGTCAGGAAATGCTTGCTATGTTTCGGTGCAGAGTTTTTGTCGTCCATTTTGCCATCCAAAAATATGAAGATCAAGATACACAGAACTATAATTTTATTTTTTTATGGGTGTGAAGCTTGGTCTGTCATATTGAGGGAGGGACATAGGTTGAGGATTTTCGAGAATAGGGTGCTGAGAAAGGCATTTCGGCGTCAGAGGGACGAGGTAACAAGGGAGTGGAGTAGACTACATACCGAAGGGCTTTACGAGCTGAACTCATTATGAAATATTATTCGGGTGATAAAAATCAAGAAGCATGAGATGGGTGGGGAGTGTAGCATGGATTGGGAAGAGGAAATTTACGAATACACTGAGGTTTTGGTTGGGAGACAACTTAGAATACATAAGCGTATGTGGGGAAAATATTAAAATGGATCTTAAATAATAGGGAGGGGGAGGCACGGTATGGATTACTTGGGCTCAGGCTAGGGACAAGTGGCGGGCGATTGTGAATTTGGTAGAGAGCATTGGAGCCCAATAAAATGCGGGGAATTTCTTGACTAGCTGAGGACCGGTTAGCTTCTCATAAATGACCCCGTTCCAAGAAGTTAGTTCAGGCACTGTAATGTCTTAATTAATAAACGCATAATTAAATTGCCTTTTATTTTTATTCGAATATTGTATTTAAAAGGTATGTTTAAAAGGAAACAATTTCGTTACAATGTTAGAATATTTTTGCGCCCTGAGAAGGCCTGTTCCTACTTTACCGTGTTCCAGTGGACAGATTAATATTGAATTAAGTGAAGTCCTCAGAATCGCATCCTTCGCAAAAAAGAATGCTACCGCGCTGTAATGGAATTGTCAGGACGACGAAGAAAATCTCGTATTGAAGGGTTTCGTAATTTCCACCCCCCTTTACCATTTCACCTACCACATGCAATTTGGAGTGATCAAATCAACCAGAATTATATGTATGCAATATGTTAAATTCTGAAGAGAAATGATAAATGCATGTAGCATTTCAAGAAGGAAATCTAAAAGAAATCTACGATAGAGCAAACATACCTGTACAATGGAAGACTGTACTGAAATGAATCTTAAATAAATTTTGTGTTCCAGCGTGCTCTGGGTTCTTCATACTAGGATAGATTACAGTGGTGAGACCGTAAAGAAAATTTAGGTTTAAAGAACACATGTGAGCAGCTCTCAGCTTCACAAGGCTCAATCTGAGCAGTCGGCCTAGTTTACTTGTATCAGTTCTTCTTTCCCCCGAGGTTACTCTTCAACAGCCTATTCAGTATTGTTTATTTGGTTCTGTTTTGAATATGAAACTAAAATATCAACTACAGAAGAATCCCCCCAAAAATGGATAATATATGATATCGGACGGCAAGGCAAGAAGTACTTAAAATTTACCAAGAGTGACTTCTTAATAATAATAATAATTTTGTTGTTGTGGTTGTCGTCGTCACAGACATTTTCTCCCTGGTACTTCTGTTGAACCAAATGTGATCCCCACCTCAAGTTTCAGACCGCTGTACTTTCCGTATTATGTGTGATGTTCCAAATATAGCTGACTTTTGCAGTGGATCTTTTGAGTGTATTCCCGGTATGGCTCCGAAATATTTCCTTTATTATTATTATCATTATTATTATCATCATCATCATCATCTCCTTTATGCAGGGTATTTATGCTTATATTCCTGAGACAAACTATGTCCCTAGGGAATACAGTGTTGCAGCTATTCTGTTGTTACTATTCACGGTGCTTTTATCGTTAGTTTCAGTGTTGAATCTATTGTACTTTTACATTAGTACTTTCCGGAGTGTGTGTGCAGTGTCTAACATGGCTGTTTTCTGTAGTTCCTTGACTTCATGTTTTCCTGGTATGTTGCTCATGTATTTTCTGAATTATTCTCAAATAGTCCCAGTCGACCCTATTTATTATTATTATTATTATTATTATAAGCACGATATCAAGGAACTACAACAAACAGCCATACTGGGCACTGCTGACGAAATTCGGACAGTATTAAGGTTTAACATTGGGTATAGCATTACATGTACCGTAAATTGTAACCACAAAATAACTGCAACATTTTACATCGTAGAAACAAGCTTATTTCTGGTGTGTAATTGTAAATACCGCATATAAAGAAGATAACATGTAAAAAACAATAATAATCATGAAGTCACGCCGTCCAGAGCAACCCCAAGGACAACGGAACGTAGAATTACCTGAGCCGGATAAACCGGTCTAATTCCTACATAATAAGTTCTGAACGTGAAAAAGCACATTCCAAAAAAAAAATACATATATAAAATAACTTCAGTTTTTATTTTATGCCAGAGGAACAAGGAATATAGCAGGTCATTGTGTACACAATACTATTCAACAAGTTTTCCACCATGTAACGGCAAGCAAACTATAAGAACTGTGGTATATTTCTTTTCATACCCTATGTTTACTGACGCCCACTTCTTTATACTTTGGAATTAAGGGTACGGCAAGTTGGCTTCTTATAAAACTAAAAGGGGACAGAAAGATTAAACGTACTACGTGTATCCCCCATTAGCTGCATAAATTATGCGTATTCTTTTCAGTACGGACACTTCTATAGACATTAGAGTCACCTTCTCTTAAATATACTTTTTTACGAACACCTTCTCGTTAAACCACCGTATATCATCTGTTATAGGCACTGGATATGGGGAAAATACTAAATATATTTAATAATAATAATAATAATAATAATAATGTTTTGAAGCCGAAAGTTGGTCAGTCGCTTCAATATTATCATTCAGTAACGTGAATGTTTGTACTGGCAGCGAAGATAAACGTTTCGTGGCTGTTACAAAATAGACACAAGAGCAGCAGGTTGTATTTCATCTACAGAGAAGAGTCAGGTCAGATTTACCTACTGACTGGTTTCACGACAAACTTGCATTTTAATTTCGACAGTTCTGAAAAATTTTAAGCTTATGGTCACCAGAAATGCTGTTGCGTTGTTTTTACTGCCGTTTCACAAAGAATACTAAGATATCTTCCTTAAGTTTTTATCGTGTTCAAGTTCAGCAAGTCGGTCGGACCTGCCAGTTTCCAGCATTTCACATGCAAACTTTTACTTAAATTCTACTGGATTCTTTTCGGTACGCAGACTCTTGTTTAGAACTAATTGCATTGATTAAATATTTCAGCGAACCAGTAAATTTTGTAAGAGGGAAATAATATTTGAAATTTTATTCATATGTGATTACAGTTAATAAGGACAAATTATGCAGACTTCTTTCGTGAAAGATATACTTTAAAATTAAACAATTACTTCTAGATATTGTTTCAAATAATATTACAAATACAGAATTCCGCAACTAACGCGTTTTATACAAATTAATTACAATTAAAAACAGATACTTTAAATTATATCCAATAAACAGACAAAAAAACTTGAGGGTTTTTTACCGTGCATCTTCTTCATGAAATAATGTGAAATGCAAACTTGATGCAACAAGGTAATTTTATTGATGTATTCTTAGCTCGACATGTTTCGGGTACATACGCTCATCATCAGGAGCATTAGATGTTGAGTTGCAGCATGTGGTTTTCTGC
>Ga0123352_10021193_pt1 | contig 10358 bp, 7 predicted proteins | sample TergutLab28metaG_FD_89700 | JGI IMG/M metagenome (GOLD analysis project Ga0123352, IMG submission 89700) | Labiotermes labralis P1 segment gut microbial communities from Petit-Saut dam, French Guiana - Lab288 P1 | ecosystem: Host-associated > Arthropoda: Insects > Digestive system > Gut ... | reverse complement strand
TGGACTTACCTAAGCTCTTGGTGCTAACGTGTTCCTGTCTTGCTTGTCCCCTTGTTGGTGTGGGTCCGTATGGGTGGCGGTGCTCGCTGATGGAGTGCCCCTGTGTCGTGTTTCTGATTGCGGTATGTTCATTCACCTTGTTCACTGTTGGGTGTGGTTGTACTATTAACTTGGTGTTATGTTTACTATGCAGCTGGATCTTTCACTGTGTGGTATGTGGTATTGCGAGGCACTTGTACTCTTGGTCGGGGCTTTTTTTTTTATACCTCTGCCTAAGTGAATTTTGTATTAGTAGCTTGAAGTGTCCACAACTCTATCCTTCCCTTTCATTGCCTATGACAATCATCCCTTCTTGTGTGACACAATGTAACAGTTAAAATGCAGTCAGTAAACAACAAAGAAGAATTTGGTCACATCTGACAAATTATGCTGTAAAACATTATTTGACATGCTGTTTCAATATTCACAGTTCATGCTATGCAGCAGCAGAAATGTCATTCTGTTTTTACCCATCTTACAGTCCATAACCGTGCTTTCCAAGATTACACACTCACTATAAACCTTTACATTGTAAAGGTCTGATGGTCGAACTTTGTGTAGTAGCATATTTTCTAAAATGGTGTATTTTTTTATGGAGTCCATTGCCTTTTACATTTGTGTGTGTGCCTGATAACTTCATTTCTTGAGCAAGTAGTTAATACATTTGTTTCTCTGTGAGGTGGGTGACACGGTGCTGCATGTCTTTCGTTTACAATGCTTTGTAAATGTATCTTATTTTTTGTCATAGCCCACATTAAGTTACTTCTCATAAGTCACCCTATTCGTGCTTCATTACAGATAAACAATCTTCTGCTGTACATCATGCTGTTCACATCACCTGTGCACACAGACATAACGGTAAAATCCCAAAATTTTTATTTATTATGTGCGAAGTTTGAATCCCAACCATAACAGTGACTATTCTGATGGTGTAAGTAGTTTGCTTCTGTTGTTTCTAGTCAATGCTGTGATGGTCCCACAATCAGAACATCACTGCTTCCTTCTAATCCTTTGCATTTCATCAGTCATCACACCATTGGTGCTGTTTAGCCTGAAGTACTGATATTTCCATGTTTATTATGGCAGTTGCATTCCTAAAGCAATTTGCATGGGGTGAAATCACATAAATTGGAACAAATTTCCTCGTGAGTATCAGCTGTTCTCTTTATGTTCCACTCTCAAATATTCAGATGCATTTTCTCTCCCTTTTTTACAGTTACATTAACAACAAAGATGCAACAAACCCTTCTAGTTATTGTCTTCTTAAATCCATGCTAAATGAAACATGAAATGTTACTTGTAACATAGCTGTTATGGGCGAATGTGCTTTGACTTCCAGACTGACCCTAACTCCCCTTCCTCCTGCCGGCCACAATTGATCTAGATTAGTTGACTATATACATATACAGTAAAATTTTTAAAATCTAGCTACTGATACTTCAGAAATCCAGATACTTTGATAGTTGAGAAAAATGGTCCCAAGCCTTCAAGTTACGCCTTGATAACATCCAGAACACATACCAATTTCATGACTCTGTCTCATGTTATCTGAAATTTATTGAGCCTCTTGAGTATTATAATGGCTTCAGAAGATCCAAAGGTGAGTAAGCAAGGTACTGCAGGCAAGAAGAAGTGCATGGCATTAAAGATTCCTCAGAAACTAGACATAATTAGAACGTTTGGAATTGGTGAAAGCCGAAGTGTGCTTTTGGCTTCATACAGCATTGGGTTGTTAACAGTCTATGATACAGAGAAACAAAAGGAACAATTACAGTTGTTTATGGCATCAAATGAAAGTGTGAATGAGCCTTCTAAAGTGACACTTTGAAACAGCCTAAATCACAATTGGACAAGGTGCTTTATAAATGGTTTACAGCACAGCTTAATGAAAGAAAACCCGTGACAGGGCCTATGATAATTAATAAAAAAAGTAGTCTTTTTGTGATGAAATGAAAACAAGTGACAATTACAAAATTTTAAAGAATGCCATGGCATTATAAAGCTGGACAGAAGTAGTGAAGTGCTGTCTGTTGATGCTGAAGCTGCAGAATGATACAGTGAATTAGTCCATTATCTTATGGAACAGTATAAATTGTTGCTAACCCAGATTTACAATACATATGAGAATGACTCTTTTGGCAGTGTAGAATGGTATAGGAGCAGTAACAAAAATTTCCTGTAAGAACTTAGGTCAGTATAGAGACTGTTTGATAATTTGGTACCTGTCCAGTGTCATGGGTACTGGATTAATGGACTTAAACTGTTTAGGTTAAATAACATGTGATGATGAATACCTGTATCCACAGAGTCATACAATAAACCACCAAAGAATTGTTAACTGTCAGATGAGAACTCAATGAAATGTACTTCATATCTAAATATTGACTTGTCATTAAGTAACCACTGCACACTACTGCTTCCCAAAAGCTCCTGCAGTGCTAATACACTGATCTGAATGTATGACTGTGACTGGCTTCAGTAAATGTTACTGGTTGGTGTGTGACCCTTTTGTAATTCAAGGATGGACTGAGGTCCTTTTTGTCAGCATAGTAATTAAGGATGACTTTATCATAAAAATTTGTAATACAGATAATATGAGTGTGATGTATATTTCATTAAGAATGTATTAAATACATTTAAATATATGTTACATATGCAGTTTTTTATTTCACAACAATCGCCTACAAACTGTAGCTGTAGTGCTTGTGTCACATGTTTCAGAACAATAACACAGCTAACTTAATTTTGTGAACAAGGCAAGGGTATAACCATTATAACCACAGAAAGGCTTGAAGTTGAATTTTCATATTTGATGATATGAGATTGCATGTAAATGTGGGAAATACTGGAAATACTATATTTACCTGAATGGAAGATAAACCTAATCTCAGACTACCCCCCAAATAAAACATGTCTGCCAAAGGGTAGATAAGAAAAATATTTTATTATTAACTTCATACACTTAATACACAAAGTGTGTCAGATTCTGTCTATGTTTACCAATCAGTGCCACTGTCTCCATCTTCACAGTCAATGCCTTCATCAGCCTCACACTAACTTAACATTCCCATCTTCTTCACTGCCAGTCCACAACATATCATCATCAGTCCCATCCATTCTGTTGGATATACAGCACTTCTCAACACCCTTCATATTCACTCCTGGTGAGATGCACTGCCATGCTGTTATGATCCACATTGTCTGAATAATACATTTATATTTCTTGGTTTATAAACTTACTTGAACTCCTGAAGAAGATCCACAATTTTCTCCACATATTGTGTTAGTGGTGTTAAGAATTTTAAATATGTGTGGTCTGGACTTTTGTGATGTGTCTGTTGTCTGATCAGTGTGAGTTCGTAGCTGTTTTTATGGATTTTAATTTGTGCATTGGTCCACATTTCATTTTTGAGCCTTATAGTTAATTTTTAATTTTTCAATAGTCAGTTTCCTGTTACGGCCCTTGGACTAGATGTGTTCTCAGGTGCATATCTTAAAGAGTATATTGTTTCTACTGTGCTCAGTGACTGAGAATGGCTCACTGTGAGGTGTTCACAAAGTTAGGTGCTTCTTTGTCTGAAAATGGAAAGAGAGCTAGCTACTGAAACATTGTGTTGTTTTAAAAATTCAGATGATTGACAAAGTCCCAAAAAAGAAGATTGTGTCAGTTAAATGTAGTCATTCTCTGTTCTGTCTTTTGTCTGCACTTGGCGATGAAGGCTTTTTTCGGGCTCTGGATGGTTCGGTTTACAGCAGTCTGGTTTGGCGTTTCATATGTGAATTTAGGACTGTCTCACCTATTTAGGCATCAAATTTAAGGTAGGAACCTCGTCATGCATCCAAGTAAATATGGCATCAGCATGGCATATCATGGTATAGTTCAAGTGGTAAGTCTTTCAGTTTATTTTAAAATGTATGTGAAGGAATTTTTAATGTCTTTAGCTCAAATATAATAATTTCCAATTGTTTGCTTCCCTAGATCCTACCAACATTTGTACCCCATTACATCAATACTGTATCTGGGGGGGAAAAAAAAAAAATTTGAATGACATTGTATGTGACTACTTCACCAACCCCTCTGTTGTGCGGTTAATTTTCAGGCTGATAATTCGAGAGTTAGTTCACGAAAGAATTAAAATCATCTTTTCTTTTGAAAATGCTTTTCCAGTATCTTCAATAGCTGTATTTTCTGTACGTAACAAAAATACACGTACTCCCAGATATTTATGGGGTGGACAGAAAATGATGAAATATGTACAGAGAATACAGAGGTGAGAAAATATATTTTGTGAACTGTATATAATAGGTTTGAAGTGAGTCTACACAGGACTGCTTTAGTCGTTTATTACAAAAGTTGATGGTGAAGTTAAACAACATAGTGTTATTTACTTACGAAAATTCTTTTACCAACCAACCAAACAACTGAGGGCGGAGACTCGGGCCAAGCGCAAGTCGACGTCCCTCGTTCTGTATAGCCATTTAGTCTGTTACTGAGCCCAGCGTCGAACCCAGAGTGGTAAAACTAAAGTCATCGATCGACTAACCGCGTAAAAATTTTCGCCTAACTTGGGAAGAGTGCGGGCATGTGTCCCGTCCTTTGCAAGTTATACCCTGGCATTTGCCTTACAACTTAGGAAAAAGCACGGAAAACCGCTTTCAGGGTAGGCGAAAAAGTGCCAGTGGGCACGATTCAACGAGTCTGCATGGCCACCTTGCGGGTAACCAGGACAAGTTGCCGATCCTGATTTCCCTTATTAGGGGTCGCGGGATCGACCCTTGGTCAGCGCGAATATCTGGCAACCTGCTCAACTAACGGGTTCCCCACATCAGCTAACTTTGAGTCTAATCTCACAGAGATCTGATATGGTCGGAGAAGTAGGGGACTCCCAGATCATCGTGAATTTGCCTGTTACCAATGTACCAGGGTGCATTGGTAGCAATGCGAAAACACTAGGACTGCAGCACCCGCACTTTCGTGATGTGGGAGCGAGCGGCGGACCTCCAGACGGGACACGCATAGTCCATCATGGGACGGATGAGCTGCTTTTACAGCAGAACAACATTCCTGATGGAGAGACCGCCTCTTCTGTTCAGGAGGGGTCCCAGCGTTCCCATTCTGTGTGCCGGTTTCTTTCTCACCTACTGGATGTGTTTCGACGAGATGGGGCTTTTATCAAAGGTCACCCCAAGATAACGGGCGTCACGACCCATTGGATTGGCTCCCCGAAGAGCTGTACTGATCGCGCTTGCTTGCAAGCCGCCGGGAAGTACATTGTTCGAAAAGTCGCGTTGAGTAACACGACTAGAAAGGAAAGGACTCTTAAGTGGAAGATGCTTCAGGGCCCTATTGGGAATACCGTCTGGGCATGGTGCCTTGCAGACTTTGAGACCCCGAAAGCGACGTTAACTTCCGTAGGTTTGGTTAGCTTAGGCTAAATTGAGGGCGCAAAAGAGTATGCTCGCATCGCCTCATTAATAACCTCAATGTCTGCCATGAACGATGGATCGTTTACCGGCTGAAATTGAGCCTCCTAACTGCCCGTGAGGGCTTCGGCATTCTCGGATCCAAGAGAGCAAGTCTCCCTGGTCAGAACAGGGGAAGTGATGGAGAGGGGATTCTCATCACCCTTCTAGTAATCTTCCACTGTGACTGATTTCTGGATCAAGGCTTTCCAGCGTGTTGCTCCACTGATCGTTCCTCGATTCGTTAAGCTGGTTTGTCACCGACATCTGCAGGCGATTGACATCAGCTTTTAAAGCTGGGCCCCTAGTGATATGCCACTGCCTACTTAACCGGTTTTCAGGCGTTATTTCATCCTGAATATGAGCCGGTAATGGGGCTGTGTTTCAGCAAGTGGGCGACACTTGGGAGTGGAATCTGTCAACGCTTTCAAGATACCGCTTGACAGTTCCTTGTAACACGCTTCAATAGCCACCTTATTCGAGAGGTCAGGGATGGACGGGGGTCCAGCTTCCAGGCATGCCTGGAGCTTTGGCCAGTCAGTCCTCCTGAAATCCGGATTGTCTGGTGGGGTGAGAAAGGATGATCGACATGGCGTATCGATCAGTATAGTTATGTGATCCGAACTCAGTACAGAGCACGTGGTCAGATACACTGGGGAGACCAGGTCTTTCGTGATAGCGATGTCTAGGACGTCAGAGGTGGCAGAGGAGTCATAAGGTACAGTTGTAGGTGTGTTCGGCCTATATATGAGCTATGAATTCTTAACAGCATAGCCACGCAAGGGTCTGCATCTTTTCGTGATCTGCCTGTAATTCCACTCTACGTGTTTGGCATTCAGGTCACCCGCCATGAGGACTGGAAACCCGTCGCCAAGGCAGGCCAGCAGACAGGTCAGAAACAATTAGGGCCCGAGAGGCTGGCAGGTAAACCGCCAGGAATTTCACCGGTTTATTGAGCAACATGACCTGGAATGCAGTAGACTCCGGGTGCACTAGGTCTTAGACGGGTACAGCGTATTAATCTATAACGCAACGGACCAGTATGGCTGTTTCGCCTCCTTTAATTAACAGCTCGTTGTAGTGACAAACATAGTTTGCAACCGGAAGACTTCAACTGAACTGTGGTTGGTCTCAGTCAACAGGCATATGCCGACCCCGTGTTGTCCGAGGAAATGATCCAGTTCGTGCTTCCTGCCGCGGAGAGCGTCAGCATTCAAGCAGGGCAACCACAAGGCTTTAGTCCATATATTCCGTCTAGGCCGTTCTACCTTTTTGGCTTCACAGAGAAGTATGATTTTGAGTACACCCCACGAGCGAGCTGGCCCACATGGGAGGGTTGGGACGGATGTGAGAAACCTGCGAGCGAGCTCTACATAAGCATTAAGAGGGAGGTTGTGTAGAAGATTGGAGATCTCGATTTGTGACTGGTTGGGTAGAGTAGGGTCCACCAATTCCTCGTGTTTGGGTTGCGAAGGCTGTCTAGGTTTCGCGGAGTTGTCCGTCTTAGTCCCTGGGGCCTGCTTAGGGCTTACCATGTTTAGGCGCTGAATTTGCAGTCTTGCCTTTCTTCCTGGTGGCTGTCACTGCATTCTGAGTATGGCTTTCGGTGACTGCTGGGAGTGGGCCTGGGAGTGGGTGGAGTTGTAGCCTTGACGACACGGCCCAAACGGACAACGTGGGTTCAGCCAGGTCCCAGACTCTCCTACTCGGCGGACGGCTCCGCCCCTTGTGCCTTCGGAGCGGCGGGATTGCTGGGTGTACTATCCCTTACTGCATTCGACAGGCGCCAGCTTAACAAGCGCTGCCTTAGCCTCTTTTATTTTCGCGCAGCAGCGGTAGTTGGCTGTGTTGTTTCCTCCATAGCTGCAGAACTTACGCTTCTGCTGTGAGGTGGAGCACTCCCCCGAGAAATGATCCTCACCACAAGCAACACACCGGGTTTTTTAGCCGCACTACCGCTGCGTATGGCCGAAGCGTTTGCAGCGCTTGCACTGCAGGTCACCTTTCGGGGCGATGTACTTCTCCTCCGAGACTCGGGAACCGAAGATTTCGGTAAGGGACCTAAATTTCGCCACTTCCCTGGACGCAAAAGCCAGTTCTCTTACGTCTCTCTGTTTTTCTTGTAACTTGGCGCTGAGGTCTTAATTCTTGACCCCTGCATCGAATCCCATTTAACCACCCATGACGAGGTTCACGATGCCATCAGGAGTCTCAAGGTCAGCATGGCTACGGCCCGAGCGGTATCCCGAACAGGGCCTTGTAGCATCTTCCCCAGCTATCGGTTTCCCTTCTGCCCCAGATCTTCAATTCGTTTCTCCTCACCCTTCACTTTCCTAAATTGTGGAATCACGTTCGTGTTATCTCTATCCCTAAAACGGTGAACGATTCGTAACTGACCTCTTCCTGTCGGCCTATTAGTCTCTTGGACACGAATGATTAACTGTTTGAAAAGATCCTATTAACTAGGATCTTAGGGTAGTAAGCGAAAGCGGACTGATGCGAGTACAGGTCTGGATACAGACCCAGGCATAGCACGTCCTTGCACCTGTTCTGCCTCGTTGAAAGAATAACCAAGAATTTCGGCAAAAAGATGATAACCGGCGCAGTTTTCCTCGACATGTCTAAAGCCTTCGATACGGTCTGGGTCGGTGGCCTCCTCTACAAGCTAACGCTCCTAATCTTCCCGTTTTACATAGTCCATATAATCTTATCGTACCTCTGGGGCCGGATGTTCGAAGCGTCCTCCCAGACGCCCACGTCATTCGTCGAGGCATGCAGGCTGGTTTAACTCGGTGTGGATTAATCTCCCCTGTCCTCTTCAGTCTGTATATCAACGACATGCCCTCACCCTCGTACCACGTCGAGTTGGCCCTCTGCGCTAACGACACTGTCATCATAGCCAAGTCCCGCAAGCCGACTCTGCTCGTCAGCTACTTTCAACGATCTTCAACGGTGGTTGGGTGAATGGAGAATGGCCATTAATGTCTCTAAGAGCACCGCAATAATCTGCGCTCATGTCGGACGACGCTTCATCCAGCCCCGACCAGCTACACTCTTCGGGTAACCAATCAAATGGGTCGACACAAAACGTTATCTGAGGTGATCCTAGACAGACGACTCACCTGGTCGCCTCACATCGATCAGTTCAGGAAGATGGCTGCTCAAAGAATGGGTATGCTGAGCCCCGCCTCCCAAATAAGAAGAGTCATCTGTCCGTCAGGAACGGAGTCCTGCTATATAAGCAGCTCATCCGCCCCGTGATGGATTATGCGTGCCGCGCGTGGAGGTCCGCAGCCCGCACCCATGTCCAGAGGCTACAAAATGTAACAATCCAAGTGTCTTTCCCTCGCTACTGGTGCCCCTTGTACGTAAGTAAGAGGCAGATACCCAGGATCTGGGTGTTCCGCTGTTTGCCGATCACATCAAGGCCCTGACTGCGAGCTTTGACTCAAAATTAGCTGAAGCGTGGAACCCCATAAAACGGCAACTCGGCAGACCGAGGGTTGACCCACCCCCCACGCCTGACGCGAAAGCCAAAGCAGGCAGGGGCCAGCAGGCCAGTCGAGGCCGTCGCCTGCGATGGCCAAGTCGACTAAACGAACTGCGTTCGGCGCTGATCAGCCGAACGCCCTTCAGTTACCCTCACTGAGGTTTTTTTCCCTCAGTTGTAAGGCAAATGCCAGGGTATACGATGCAAAGTCGGGGCACGGCCCCAACTCCCCTCCCCACGACGCGGCGGCTTCACCTAAGCGCCTGACAAAAGTCGCATTTCTCCAGTTTGCGACTGAGGCAGTCTGGGCTCAAACCCAGACAGCCAAGCAACCCCATATTTAGTCCAAAGCAACTTAGGCCCCAGTCTTTGGCATGATCAGTCAAGGCCCTTAGCCTGACTTTAAAATCGTTAGCGTACGCATATTCCCCTGTTAGAGTTTAGGTGTCTTATGGAGCTCAGCGATGCGGCCAAAGGCAAGAATGGTAAACAGACGTCGACATGCGCTTCGCGCAAGTCACCGCTCCTCAGTTAGCTCTTTGGCTTGGCTTGTCTTGGACGAACAAAGTGCCGGTTGGAGAGAGATAGAAGGATAGAGAGAGAGAGAGTAGCTGTGATGTAAGATTGAGAAATAGTTGCGGTCTGATTTGTTGCGTGGATCAGTGTTTTGCTGTGAGGAAAGCAGGAGAACTGAATATGTTGTATGACGGAAGGAAATGATGGCATGTGGGTGTTCCCACTGGCTGTCTACTCCTTCCACGTCCTTTGACCCAACTCACCCCAAGTTACTCCCCTACATTCAAGATTTTTATGTCACTGCATTTTCTTTCAGAATTATGGTCCTTTTCATGGCTACCAACTGACTCTCATGAAAAGGCAAGTCATTACCTCTTTTTTTGTGTCTTTGGCTTTATTCGTACTCTTCCGATTGCTTCATCACAGTTTTCTCCTGCATCCTTACATCTCCTATGCATTCCAAAAATAATTGTGCTGCCTGTTTTATTTTTCCTGCATGTTTCATATATGTCCCTGTCCCACTGCACAGAACCATTACTCCCATTGATCCACTACTCTTGTTGCCTGTCCTGGCCTTTGCTTCATTTTTCCACACAGCTTACCCTTCATGTACTGCCCTGAAGATGGACGCAGCAAGGTCATCCTACAAACTGGTATCTATATACCCGTTTACATGTCATATCCCACGAGGTTGGAATACCTGTATTTAGCTGTTGTGTAGCTACTAATGACCGCCTCTGTGGTCTAGTGGTCAGAGTTTCTGGCTACAGATACAGAGGTCCCGGGTTCGATCCCCGGCACTACCAGATTTTCTGCGTAGTAGTGGGTCTGGAACGGGGTCCACTCAGCC
>Ga0123352_10021189_pt1 | contig 10360 bp, 5 predicted proteins | sample TergutLab28metaG_FD_89700 | JGI IMG/M metagenome (GOLD analysis project Ga0123352, IMG submission 89700) | Labiotermes labralis P1 segment gut microbial communities from Petit-Saut dam, French Guiana - Lab288 P1 | ecosystem: Host-associated > Arthropoda: Insects > Digestive system > Gut ... | reverse complement strand
TTGAATCTCTTGGCGTATAGCGTCTTTGAGTTGTTCGATTGTGCGGGGTGTATTTTTGTACACTTTGCCCTTCAATAGGCCCCAAAGAAAGAAGTCGGCAGGCGTTAGATCGGCTTCCCCTTGCCTCTAACATTTTAACCAGTTTCTGGATGCAACACCTCGATGGTGCACGTCTTTCACTAAATTCCGTTCGAAATGCCCTCTGGCATGATTTAAATGAACCTGTTTGCCAGTATTTACGAACGAGAAACCCGCGCTGTTCGACTGTATACATAGACAATAGTTTGGGGCCTCTAGCGAGAGACTCGCCCTGTATAAAGCAGGTATTTTTGCGGAACGGGGAGGGGGAGATCAGGACAGGGCTATTTATAAATACCTGGAGCAGGTGAGTCCCGGAAGAACAATTTAGTAGGCTACGGCAGAACTGTTAAAGAATTACGAGTTATTTATTTTATATGTTATAGAAACATTTGAAGATATAAGAGTTTAAATTTTGTCGTTATTCCATACCCAAACAGTCAGTTATTCACAGTTTGTCGCCGTGGAGCAGCTGAGAGGTGCCCAGTCTTGGGTATTGCAGTTTCCACCTTTGTCGATAAAAGTTTTTTCTGTTAACTGCACCATGTGTCCTCTAACAATGTTTCTTTTTCAAAAAAATTTCACTTGCTTGTTGTGAAGGTTCTATGCAATTTTTGTTTCACATTGTCCCTCAAGGATGAGTCAATAATGGAAAATGTATGTGGAAAACATAGCTACAGACAGGAATTGCCAAATTTTTCCGTTGAAGTTTTTTCAGGCCTTATACTAATTATTAATATTTATAATACGTTATTCTGATTTTTTATTGCTGTTTTCTGGAATTTAACGTCATCTGGAATGCGTTACGTTCGAATTTCCCTTATCCAGCTGTAGACACAATACACCTGAGCAACATCATTCGGGCTATATGGGGGGAGAGGAGATTGTGTGGTAAGTTAACATAAAGGGATCATCACACAGTGATAAAGTAAAATTTCTTAAATCGGAAATACTGTACCTAACAGTATAATAATTGTAATTATTGTTATTGTATGGATGTTTATTGACGTGCTGGTTGAACAGCGCAAGTGCTAATTATAAAGCCAGCACACAAACACAGATACTACATAAAAATGATACCAGTCCACAACAATAATAATAATATATTGTAATAATAATTTTAGTGGGAAATTCTGGGCTATATTTGGCCCATTATTTCCGGACCACCAGGGGATCCGGATTACCGCTGTCCGGATTACCGAGGGACCACAGTGTGCTTACCAGGACCTTAAAACCTGCATTTCAAAATAATATCGATTTCATTTTGATTATAGCTTAATAAAATTTCTGCATGCCTGTGAAATAAAAAAATAGTTTATCAAAGCCGTTTCGGTAAAAGTCCTTTGGATTTCGCTGTTTTAACCATTCTTCAGTCGTAGATATCGCTCCGTAACTAACTGATGGAGTAGATTCTTCCTTGGGAAGCTGGTTGCCTCTCAGCTGACCAAGCTACTGCCAGTTTAAGGTACCAGAAATGTCGTTATCTTGTTCCGCAGAAGACTAATGTACCCTTTAATGTCACATTGTCATCTTTCTCATGCTAATTACATGCCCCACTTATGTCAGCCTCTTTGATTTAATCGTTCTAATAAAATCTCTGGAGAGTTACATTATTATGTGTCTCATGCATTTTCATTCAAGCTGTCATCGTTTCCTTCCACACGGTACCAGGTATTCTTTTTTGGCCTCTTTAATGTACGCAGAATTGAAGACGTCTTTTTGCGAACCATGATATCAGGTGGTGGCCCGGAGGTATAGCTCCTCTAAGTCTTGGCCTCGGCAATAGATAACAGTTGAATGATCATTTTCACTCCTTGACCGCTCTACATCAGGAGAAAGAGCAACCGGTACCAATTGAGTAGGAGGCTGGGTGGATAACACAGCAGGTTCTCGACGCTGAGGAGAAGAGAAAAATCTGTTCTGTTGATACGTATTTAACCTTTTAAAGCCTACCGGTTACGTGATGCACCAACAGGTTTAACATTCAAGAATTGTACTTTCTGTCCAAACTGAATTTATGTGTTTTGTATTTATCTGAGAACAAACAGCGACTTGTCTCACTTAAAACATAAACTGATTGGTTTTTATAGCCGAGATTAAAAGTGTTTAGAGCGCGGTACGAACTGGGTCTTTAAATAAAATAATCTGCGCTTCGTCTTTAAATTGTTAATTCATCTCCGCCAGTAGTGATAAACGCACTGTACTTGAGTCACTGAAATGCGTAATTGTAACTTGGTAGTGTTACATGTTAATTTACTTCGCTTAATTTCACGCAGTATGTACAAAGTTCGCATTGTCGAACTGAGCAGACCCAAACATTTGTATGCAGTTTCTGTTCGAAATCAATATTTATATGCCGCATGTTCATGCAATTATGAATTTAAAGTATGACGGTTGTTCAAAATGTTACTCTTTCGGTAGTTACAGTTAGATGGTGACTGCTTTGGAATGGAAAATAAGTTCAGTAGGAAATGTGTACAAGAAGGTACACTTTTATGCAACTCTGTGGTTCAGGATTATGTAAGGATATTGAAGAAAATTTCTCTTTTATTGAGGCATCTTCTGACATTCATTGCACGTAACTAGGCAACGCATTCCATTTCAGTGTAGAGTCAGTAAATGTACGGACTGAACGCAATAGATTACCATACTTTAAAGTACAACGGAGCTTGCCCTCGCGCATTTTTATTACGTCCCAAGGGTTGGTGGACCGACTTTCGTGCTCGGTAGTTGCAAAGAGTTTAAAATTAATATTAGAATAATGTGGGATATGACGCCGTCTTGATTGGTAATAGTTACCGACGTTTCAGAGACTCCGTTTGCATGTTACAAACTTGGAACCTGTAGATGGAGGCATTCAGCTTCTCATAAATTTTGGTAATACCAATCGACACAACGTCAAGTCACTGTTTCACTACTTGAACACTGTAGGTGGGGGACAGCAGGCTTCTCCGAAACGTAGATAACTGTTTACCGATTTACACGGCGTAATATCCCAGAAGACTTTAGTTTTCTTTAGTACCGCTGTGAGAACCTCGCATCTTCCATGTTTAGAATTAGAGCACGTTGGTCGGAGTGCACGGGACCCTCTAAGACGATTCAAGCGAGTATTATAATACGACAGTTCAGCACATACCACGTGTCTGTGTCTGTCTATATACACAGCAGCATTTTACTGAATGGCCACACACATCACTTTACGCTCGGACCGTTTCGGGGATGGCAGGTATGACAGCGATCGCCACTATTCCAGTTCGCCGTTGGTGGGGGTCCACGAGCCCTACTTTAATGCGGTGCGCTGAAGAAAGGCATAGACCTTTGTTTTTGCATAATCCACCAGGTGTTAAAAAATTGCGTCTGTGTGAATTTATGGTCTGATAAGAAGATGGGCCAAGTAATCATTGCTGCATTTGCTGAAAACACACACACACACACACACACATGAGCGCGCTCAAATCTTAATATGGATTAACGTGAGATTTAATGCAGACCAGTACCTGTTATTGTGAGCGTTTATGTGTACACTGACTTGAAACCAAGATTCATCGCTAAACAGAACGAATATAAAGTCGACTTCCCCACCCTGCATCCCGTAACAGTACCAGTTCACAGACTTCAGTCTTACTTCACAATCCGAGTCTTAGAGTTTGTGAACCATAACTGTCTTCAACGGATGTAACTTATCCAGTTGTGATGCATTGCTTGATAGACACACCAACTGACAGTTCTTGTTTTCTTCGAGATGTCTCCTATCTAGCAACAGTTCTGTCCAGTTTTTTCCCCAGCATGTATCGTCCGTGTATTTCTTACTCTTTAAAATTGAGCCTGGTGCTCGAAGCTTATGCTAATATTTTAAATATTTTTTTTTGTATGGAAATGGCACATCCGGAAATTCATATTTGAATTTATGACGAAACTTCTTGTTGCAAAGTGTATTTATCGTGCATCATACAGAAATACGTGTTGTAACTGCAGATGTGTCGCAGGGACCTCACAGTCTCTCCAATGGGCAGCGTTGAAACTAGCGGATGAGTGAACTTCGTGTATAAATTAAGCGGCTAGACTGGAAGTGATTGCGAGTGGGGTCAGTTAGGAGAATTACGCTGTATTAGAGCATAAGAGTTGAAATTCTGTCGTGAGTTTTGTCACTTTGTGTTAAATAATTCAGTTATGGACACGTGAAATAGATCGCCAGTGAATGCCGAAAACATATGGCGTTGTGAAGAGTCGATAGGTGTGCCTTGGTCGGCATTTCAACCATGCCATTTGTTTATAAGAGGTGTCATTAGGTGGTGGTGCTCGTTGTTCTGTCGCGCTGTCTTACGAGAACTTTTAAAGGTTTTGGCTTGCATGTTCAGTGAAACTGTGATTTTTATGTTTTCCCTCAAGAGCTATAATGGATACGAGAGGGTCAATTCAAGGGTTGTATGTGCAAATCGTAGCAAAGGATGGGGATCTGTAAAATTTTACAGTTGAAATTTCACAAAGTTCGATAGCAATTATATGTAGTTCTGTGCTAGCGGAAGTTGCTATGGAATGTACCCTACATGGTGGCCTTTTCTGTCAAAGGATAGAACAGACAACGTTGCGTTGTATGGAGCTCCATTCCGAGAAGCAAAAGTTCTAGTTTCGAATTCAGCTTCTGTGTCTTATCTTTATTACGCCTTGGCACATTACTTAATTAGTTAATTTAAAAAAATGCAAGAAATTTAATCCCGAAGGTAGTTTTTAGATCGTGTGTGACTTTAAAAGTAACATGAGAGACGGGTATCGTCGACGGCTATGGGTCTCAGTGGTCCTATAGAAGGTATTTAGACTTTTTACTCAAACCACAAGCGGTTAGTTGGTACCACTGTGTTCATCCACGTCCATTATGCCTTGCAAAAGTTATTAAAACAGCCATGAAGAAGACCTAGTGCATTCGTTGCACAGTACGGCATGTGTGTTCCTCTGCTAGAACAGTAGGTGGATTGAGAGTGGTTTGGGTGAGGGGAGAGATTCACACAGTCGGTTTAGGGCGAGCTTAATGTTGTACGTGATGCCCCTGGGCCCCATAACAGCCCTCTGGCCTGGTCTGCACATTTTCTCCTCTCCCTTTTACTCTCATTCTCTCTCCTGGACAATCTGAAACTGCCTACACTCCGCTCCTGTGTGCGTATGCAGAAGAGTGGTTTCAGTAATCAGGTTTATTCCGAACCTGAAGATCTGCTAATTGGGGGTACGGGAATTACTTGGCAGCTGAGATCCTTAATATACACAACTGGAATTTCGGCTGCCTCCAGTAGTTAACAGCCATCCGGCGACAAAAATAAAAGACGGCGAGTTTTCCGCAGTGAATTCTGTGTCCAAAGTATGCAAAGTGTATGCAGAAATGGTTGCGGTTTGCGGTAGTTTGCGGTTTTATAATCTAGTCAAATTTAACGGTAAAGAATTACTCGCACTTAAGATGAGGAACCAGCCCGTAGCGTATATAGAGCCTACGCTACGGGCTGGATGGTCCGGAGTTCGTATATCGGCAGTGGCAAGAGGTTTTTCTCTTCCCCAAAACGTCCAGACGGGATGTTGGACCCACCAAGCCTCCTATTCAGTGTGCACGGGGTTATTTCCTGGGGGTCGTGATGTTGACCACACACCTCCGTCTAACGCCGAGGTTAGGAATGAGTGGAGCTATACCTCTGCTCCCCTATACGCCTTCTTGGAGTGGACGGGGACAGCTTTTCCTTTTACATAGTGAAGATGAAGTTCAGATACTCGTATTTCTGCGTGTTACGTTGAAGGTGATTTAATCAGAAATTGACCAAAATAAATAGGGTTATCGCGAAATTTTCGTTATTTAAATAATCAACTGAAAGCCCTGTTATGACCCTGTGACTGTCCATTCGTTGGCGTTTTTGATATATTGAAACATATCCAAAGGTAGAGTGAAACAAAGAAAAAAGGTTTTATAATTTGTTTTTGCGTGATGACGTAAGCGGAGCCATCTTCCGAAACTGTGGCTGCTTCTAATTAAAAACAAGACGATGGAATAAGTTTAATATATGTTGCACATCAGTAACACATTTTCTCATTAAAACTATTAAGCTTATTTTGAACCGATTTTTGTTTGGACACTCTTATGCATCGTGACTGTCCAAAACACAGTACTGGTTTATAGTTTTTATATGGAGTGAAACATTTGATAGGAATTGACGTCTTTAGTTCTTTCCAGAACTTCTTGTTTCGGTGAAGCCATTTCACACTTACTCTTCGTCGGTGTGGGTGTGCACACTAGTTTGCAACCTGGAAACAATCGAGATTTTGCACGTGAGGCCTACTTAATCACCGCGCTTCCGGTCCGTAAGTTGGTACAAATGATATTACGCACCTTACAATTAGCAAAGTACTTTTCGTGATTTAATAGGCTGCTTATGTAACAATTCTTCACCCGGTATTAAAACGGAGGGTGACTTCTGGGGACATGTTCAGGGGAAAGAGTGCGTCGTATGACGCGGGAAGTGCAGTGTATGTATAAGATATGATGCACCGAGGGCACTGAGTATTAAGATTAGGGACTTCCACTCTGAAGGTGGAGGTAGCGGATTGCTCCGAAATTTTGGTGCCGTTCTATCAAACTACATGGCATCACGTCCCTTGAGACTGTAGTCGTAATATTTTAATTATGTACGTGGCATTTGAAGTGAGGAATAACACATGGATAAACTGACAAGAATGGAAAAATGTAGCTGTGCTGAATTACGCACCACGCCTTGAAGGTGTATGAGTTGAGGTATAGCATCATACTTTCTGAATCTCGGCACTGTATAGAGGTGAGTGGTCAGCGTGCCGCGGCCTTTTGAATGGGTAGGAAACAGCCTTGGATGTGAATTGGGTCGCAGATCTGTTCTAGACGATTTAAAAAAAAACAAGACAGGCAGCGTATGACGTAACTCTGAGGCGCGTTCGTGTAACCATTGTTGCAGTGGAAAAGCAATAAGTATTACGTATTCTGAGAGTGTGTTTGTTGCCCTAGGTATCCAGCATGGAATACGCATGCGCCATATTGTCATCTGTGGTCTGTCCGGGTCTACAGTATTTTTCCACATCTCATAAACGCCACGATTTTCGAAAAATAGAAAGTTATCAAACATAAAATGTGTTTTGAGTTCCTCCACAACTTTTGTGTGGCAGATTTTTCATTCTAAGAAGAAATGAGCGAGATACGATAAAAATGTATAATGTTATTCATATAAAGTACCCGTTATTCTTGTCAAATTTTAATGAAATTTGAATTTTTTTCGACAGATTTTCTAAAAATACTCAAATCTCAAATTTCATGAAAATTCGTCCAGTGGGAGCCGAGTTGTTGCATGTGTACGGACGGACAGACAGACGTGACGAAGCTAATAGTCGTTTGTCACAATTTTGCGAACGTGCCTAAAAAGATCTCATGCCGTTGTCGGGAATTGAAGCACAATTCCTCAGTTGTCCAACCCGTAGCATAATCGATATGCCAGCTGAGCTGCCCTGATTCTTGACAGGAATGGTAGCATGTTTCAAACGGAGCTTTTGGATGCCGATTTGTAAACCCTCGTCAGTCCACATACATTCCACACATATTCCGAGTGGGTTACCTTGATCGAAAACATCAAAACACAAAAATGACCATTGCGCGAGCAGTCCTTTGTGACGACTTTAATTAGATTTTATAACGATCCCGGAATTATGTGGCACAACGTCTAGGTTTGTTTCTCTCTTTTCGCGTCTGAACCCGTCACTACCACACAGGTGACGTGAACGAACATGTGAGTGCACGTCTTCAGGCGCTGGTTCTTCGTGAAACGACAACATACAAATGTAAGCGCGTAATTTACATTTTTAAAGCAAAGACGTGTTTTATGCCACGAGTATTTTTGAGCTTAATATTATTCCATTTAAAATGCTATACCCTACGGGCTGGTGCACGTGTGTCCTGATGGGGGCGCACTTAACAGACACCTCCAATACCGCGTTCTGTCAACTAACTGAATTATCCACCTTGATTCCAAGCAAAAAGACGCAAAAATGACGATTAATAAGGAATTTTGTAAAGTAAGTTACGTGATGCCGGTCCCAGTAGCCGCGCGGTCTAAGGCGTGAAGTCTGCAGCCGCTCGCCTGCTGAGATCTGGGTTCGAATCCCGCCGGCGGCATGGATGTCTGTTGTGAGTGTTGTGTGTTGTCAGGTAGAGGTCTCTGCGACGAGCTGATCACTCGTCCAGGGGAGTCCTGTCGACTGTGGTTTGTTGTTGTGTGTGATCTATAAACCTCAAGAATGTGGAGGCCATGGCCCGCGTTGGGCCGCAGCGCCATAAAGGAATTGCGTGAAGATTACAGACGTTTCCAGATCCTTATTGTATGACGTGTCTGCAGCCGATAAATCAGTTCTATGCGTAGTAAATGCCACTGGTGAGTGCCATTTACTGTCCTCTTTCCTACGTCCGTCTGTACGCATTTAACAGCTAGAGAACCGCCGAATGGATATTCGTGGAAATGGATGCCGGGGAGCTGGTGATTTTCACGAGATGTTTTTCGAGTCATTTCAGTTACCGTTATGTTCGGACAGACGTAGCCAACGCTTTATACGAAAGCCCGTGTACATTCTTGCGCGCACCTGCACCGTATGTGGTCCTACCCATCGCCCTGCGCGTAATTAAAGGCTTCTTTCGTCGCTGTTGCAACATCTGACTTAGCTGCAGTTACAGATTCACTTGTAGAATGTACGTGAACCTGTAAAAATACACGGGATACTGGAACAAGGCTTGTTGGTGAAAGTCAAAGATTTTCAATATGATTGAATTTATAGTCGGTATAGGGATTAGGCTCAGGGACCGCAAAATTTCGCTTCGATTCCTGGCAGGGGCAAGAGACTTTTATCTTCCGTAGATCTTTCAGACCGACTGTGTGGGCCACTCAGCCTCCAACTGAATAGGGACGACTCTTTTCTCGGGGGTGCGGCAACTGGGGCCGTAAGCTGACCAGTCACTATATCTGTTGCCGAGGTTAAGGGTGAGGGGAGCTGTACTTTCACTCCCCATATGCCTTCATGGAGTGCACAGGGAGAGCTTTACTTTGCCGTACCATGTTCTGGTGTCCGATACAACTGGGAGTGTTTGATTGTAGATCCGTTGTTATGATGCGTAGAAAACTGACACTATTTGTTGTCATTTAAAATACTTTTTGCAAGTGTTTTGCTGCAGATCGTCACAAGTTAACATCCACGAACTATAAATCTAGAGACACTAACAGTACGATCGCAACAGAATAGCATTACGCCGTCGGATTGTCCAACTTTCTTTTTGCCTACGAAACTGCTAGCATCTCATGCTATACCTGTATTACCTTCTCTTCACCTGCACCTACTGCCAAGACTAAGAGTGACTGGAGTAGTACCTCTAGTCCTGCTGTAGAGGAGTGGCCAGAGGCAACGTCACATCTAACATGTCTGTTGTGGCAAGGCATATAGGGGAGTAGAGGTATAGCTCCACTCATTCTTAACCTTGGCAGTAGGTGGAGGTGAGTAGCTAATTTCACGCCTCGGCCGCCGTACCCCCGGAAAAAAAACCCCGGTACCCACTGAATAGGAGGCTTGGTGGGCCGCAGGGCCGGTCTGAAAATTTTAGACAAGAGAAACATCTCTTGCCTCTACCGGGATTCGAACCCCGGGCCGTTCAGCCCGTAGCGTAGTCGCTATACCGACTACGTGTTCTGAATTAGGCATTTGGTAAGAATTAGGCATTTGGTAAAGACGCACTGAAGAGATCAATCTTTTATCTTTCAGAGTAGTATGTTAGCACGGTCGCTATATGTTTAATAGAAGTCCCGTGATATCTGTTGTCTACTCAATTTGTTATCGTTACTTCGATTTCTGTAGCAATCACATTACGGCTCGACCGTCTTCACATGTGGGACATTCAAGTGACCGGTTTTAATGTCGCGATGCTATTAATTTAATTGTAATGTATAGAGCTGTTAGGGTGTGTGTGACACAGCTTCACATGTTTGCGTCTTGTTGCACATTAATATACTGTTGATACCTGTTAATTGAGAATAATAGAGGTTGACGTCACAGGTATATTCACACAGTCAATTAGAGCAAGCCACCGTTTGAATAGGTTGTTTGGACTTGAAAGCTGCTGCTTGTTTAAGAGGATGGATGGGGGGGGGGTGCTTATGGAAAGTGTGGGGGGGGGGGGGGGGGGGAAGCCCAGGCTCCTTTTTTTCGGGGCAAAAGAAAAAGTAAGGGGGTTGTCTCTACTCCCCCAGCT
>Ga0123352_10021184_pt1 | contig 10361 bp, 9 predicted proteins | sample TergutLab28metaG_FD_89700 | JGI IMG/M metagenome (GOLD analysis project Ga0123352, IMG submission 89700) | Labiotermes labralis P1 segment gut microbial communities from Petit-Saut dam, French Guiana - Lab288 P1 | ecosystem: Host-associated > Arthropoda: Insects > Digestive system > Gut ... | reverse complement strand
CGGCCAGACTAACCGATGCGCGTGAATGAACCTTTGTGTGACGGTAGAGGGAAGTCCACGGGTCAATGCCCTACCCTCCTCTTCGTCATCGACGTGGCCGGAAATGAGTAATAAAAGCAATCCTGTTTCTTTATTGCCACACTTCGTATGCCATCAACTCGCACAGTCCGATGACGTCTGTTTTTACGTTTGAGAATATAGATTATTCTTATCAGGAACACGTGCTTGGAGCTGTTATTTGCGTGCGGATGTTCAGTTTTTGCAGAGTTTTCTGTATTTCAAATATGAAAGTTTTTCCCTGTCAGGAAATATAACTACAAAGCGAACTTAAGATGAATGTCCATAATCTCAAATGACAGGAAGTGTTCCTGCAAGGACACAGTAATTCAACTGTTTCCGGTCGCTGAATTCGAGAACAAAGGAAGATAAGTTTTAGTCTCGTGAAATACTGTTTTTCCTTCAAGAGGTCGTAACCTACGGGAGTTGTACATTGTAAGAAGATGTAGCAAGTGTGTGGTATAAAATCAGAGAATAATGCAGCTGACCTAGAGATGTTGTTGCAGTGTTGAGCAAAACGTTCCTATTTGAACGAATAGCACGTTCATTCCGCATTCCTGAGGTCCTGAGGTGAGCGTAGTCCTTTAAACAAGTTGTCTGTAATGAAGTTTCTTATGGGTGGCCTATTATCGCTTCGGAGAAACTCACCTCCCTTGAAAATGTGTGTAGCTTTTTTTTTACCCCAGCAGAACAGAATTGGACTACAAGAGAAGTGCTTGCTTTTGACAGAATGCAGGAAACAGCTTTTGTAAAATGGGGTCAATACAGACTGACCAGAGCAAAAAAAAGCCTGTTATCTTTGACGGGATAAATTTGAAACTAAAACTGTATCGGTTCATCAGATAGATGTACTGTATTGTGGTTTAATACTAGGAATCGAATTGCATTTTGATGATATAAAGGGGACCGAGCAGCCTATATATGCAACCAGCAACTTGGTGTTGAAACATGTTGGCTTGTACGTACCAGTGAGTTACGCCCGCGGTAGGAATTCTAGACTTCCTACGCTGATGAAACGTAGTGCATGATTAAGGAGACTCTTGTGGGATTAGTTCAGCAACTATGCCCATCAGTCTTACGTCCTCCAGTGAATGCAGCTGCGCTAGAGGAACGGCTATCATATTTCCCGTGCTTGTTGTCTCACTATAAAGAAGTGTTAGTTTGTCTGATGGAAGCCGAGGTATTGTGTGCAATAATGGGGTGAAATACGAGTTTCAATTGCTCTAGATTTATTTAAGGATGATAAATCAACTGAAAGTCGTCCAGTGACATGATTTTGAATGAAGAACTCGAAGGGTTTCGGAACGAATTTGTCCATACTGTTTTCCAGTATCCCAAAATCCGCTTACAGAGACAGAAAAATAATATGGCACCTTATTACTGTCGGCAAAGGGCCCCATTGTTGTTCTGTTGCCTTGTGCATCATCTGCATACACCTTACTGATATATATAACGTTACACTTTCAGTATACACCATGATGGCATGAAAAGTAATGTTGTATTGATCATGAGCTGAAAGGCACAGAAGTGACAGTTATCGTGTTCAGTTACGTAATGTGATCAATTTTCGAAATCGCACTACTTCAGCTTCTAGATCTCGTCATCAGTGGCAATAAAATCGCATGTGTGGAAACTGGCGTATCACGTGCCTAAAACTAAGTGTGTGCTGTGGTATCACGCATACGGTACAAATGAGATGTACTGATCTTCTTAGGTAAACACCAAATAATTTGTCTGTCTACAAGGGATTTGAGCTGTTCGGTGAGGCTGTGTGCTTATGTAAAGGGAGAAACCCGCAGTCAACTGAAAATCATACTGGTAAGCGAAGTTAGAGGCCAGTTGAAATGTGATGGCACACACACACAGAAACCAGATTTCGTCTTTCGGCGAAACGGGCGAGTCCATTTAAATCGGCGGGGGCGTCAGTTCTATGGACTAGTGGCAGCCGAGGTGTGCGCATCAGTTTTTATTGTTGGTAGTAATGCTGGATTCACCATGTTCCGAGGTAGTGTGAAGGGTACTGCCTACCCACTCCATTCGCCAGATTCCCATTAACTTCCTCTCCCGTGTGTCATTGTGTGCCATCACATTTCATCTGGAGTTTACAACAACTTTGTCCGCGACTTAAGAAAATAAACAAGACAACCTGCCGACAATTTGGCCTGCCTATGCTCTAATTGATAGTACACAAATTTCTGCTTGTTTGATTGATATTAGACTTACTAATAGCGGTTTTTGTAACATGTAACGGACCAAGAAAGATAAGTTCGTTACTCGTTTTGCTGTGACGCTCTTTCAGGTTTTAAGATGGCGAAAAGTATATAGCCAAAATTTTATGCAGTGACGAAACCAGCTTCCAACTGTCCGCGTATCTGATTCAGTATAAAGATGAAATTTGGGGGAGCAACTTTTCGCATGCGGTAACTAGAAGTACAGCCTCAAGTTTAATACATTTCTTACTGTGTACAACAATAAGTTTCCGGAACTGTATTTTTCTCCGAAAACACTGTGCTGTGACGTACGTATCTAGGCGAATATGGTAGAGGAATTCCTTGTGCCGATATAGGCAGAAAGTAAGGTCTTCATCACACGGTGTTACAACAAGGCTTGGCGCCTCCGCCTTTTCACACTGCAGCTCGGGCGGGACTTCTTGCTTCTAAAGTTTCCCATGAAGTTGCGCCACTTGGGTTTGTCTTTTATTAGTATATAGACAATGCCGTTTACGTTTCACTTTTTGCCACCACTTTGCACCATCTTGCTTGGAGGATACCGCTTATTGTCCACAAATTTCTGGGCTGAACTTGAATTCAGAAGTACACGTAATGTGTGCAGGTCCGCTGTCTGTGTTATCACTGAACAACTGTACGCTGCCAATTGTCGACCACAAAAAAGACGTGGCTGTGCAACCTACCAAAATTAGTTACGTTCACGGTCTTACGCTCTTGAACTGGGTTATATTAAAATAGTCTACATTTCCAGGTAAGACATCTACGTTGTGTTGTTAGATAGTATATTAAATTGCAAAATATATAGTCTAACACAATTCACTTAATAGTTATTATTAGGATTAATGGTATATTTTACACTATTACTTCCGGTTACATGTTTCGGCTCTATCTGTTCGTAATATTAAATAATGTACGTCAGCACAACTACTTTATTACACACGGTAATTACATAGGCGACATATTTCGGCTATCGATCTATCATCGTCAGGCCTATTTTGTCAATTGAATCACAAGATGCTATGCACACACTGGGATCCCACCGTGTTCACATTAATGGAATACATAAAAATTAAATAATTTGTCTCAAAGGTGTGGTGTGCAATTATGTTTACATTAGGGAGATACATAAAATTGGATCACTTGTCTCGTAAAATGTGTTATACAATTTGTGTAATAAAAGGTCTATCGTATCGTATCGTATCTATCTGTCTATCTATCTATCTATCTGTCTGTCTGTCTGTCTATATCTATCTATCTATATCTGTCTATCTATATCTATCTATCTATCTAAATCTATATATATCTATATATCTATATCTATGTCTGTCTGTCGGTCTGTCTGTGTCTGTCTGTGTCTGTCTGTCTATCTATATCTATCTATCTATCTATATCTGTCTATCTATCTAATCTATCTACCTATCTATCTGTCTGTCTGTCTGTTTATGTATCGGAGCCATCTTCAGGCCAATTGTATATATCACCTTCTTAAGGAAATAATACTTCAGCCTGAAGATGGCTTGAATAGGTAAAGCCGAAACATGTAGTTGGAAGAAATGTAAAATATACCATTACTGACTTGTGTTAGAATATATATTTTGCGATTTAATATACTAATCTACATTTCAAGTGCTCACTCTGTATTTATCCCCCCCCCCCACACACACACACACACATACACAAACACAAAATGCACCGCTTTTTCAGAGACTCTTATTTGGATTACATTGTTCAGATCCATTAACCGCATCTTTCATTATTAGACTATTCTGCGTAAGTTTCTTTTTGAACATTGGGGCTTGTTTTTAGGTAACTTTTATACCTAATGCTATTATCTTTCAAGCTGAAATTGTTATGTATTTGAACCATTCCAGACAGGCTTAGCCCGGCGGTCTGTGTAACAGTACAAGAGACATAACTGTGCTGTAGGAAATAGTTATATTGTTGAAAATAAAAAAAATTCTGAATTACTTTTATCACATAATTCGTATACTTAGTAAGAGACCGGCTTCCAAGTATGGACCAAAGAGGAATATGTCACGAAAAGAGAAATGTTAGCTTCGGCTCATTCAGTTTATTGACATGTGAAGCGCAGTGACTAGATGTATTAAATTTAATTTGTTACTGGTGACATTTTCACCGTGGCTGTATCTACATGGGGCCGATTTTGAAATTTTCTGAACGAGAGATAAATATTACGTAAAGTACCTTACAAGTTTCAGTTCTGTTTCGTACATAAGCTTTGGTTCATCTCGCCCACCTCATTTGCAACTCACATGTGGTCAGTCCCCACACGTACCCACAATCCTCTGTTGTTGCTCGTGCAGCTGAAACAGACACACATCCGAAGACGGCTGATGTTTCCAAGCCATTCTCTCGCTCGACTGCATCCCCCAGTGAAACTAGATGAAGTGTGGAAAGAATAAGTATTGCCGGTTGTAAAACGTTGTTGCATAAAACAGAATTGTTACAGATGCTCCGCATTTTCTCCTTTTCTTTAGTAAACTTTTGGAGAAGTAAAAGTAAACATTTGTATTCCTCCTTCCACCAAAGCCACCACCTCGCCCGTTGTCCTTGTATTTGTTTCGTCGTGTCATTTCGTTTTATAGTCTCCCAGGCCGAGTCGTGGCGCCCCCCCCCCGCCCAATTTGTTTAAATCCTAAATGTACAATGTCACAACAGTTTAGTCTAACATGGGTCTATGCAACACAGTGCGACTCTTTGGTTTATCGTGGAAGTCTTGTTTAATGCAAAATTACTGGCCTGATGCTACAGGAATTTCCTGGATTGGTGACAAGATTACGTTCTTTCGTAATCACTCAATCGAATTGCCTAAAAAAAATTAGACACGTGTTTTTAAACCATCATAGGCGGCTGAAAAGGTGTAGTCTACAATATTAAAATGAAATAAAATATATACTTCGCCAAACACAACTATCTTATACTTTATTAATTTAGATAATGGCTACTAGTTTCGGCCTATGCATGACATCATCAGGCGAAAATATTTATAAAAACTTAAATGCCGGCGTATACATTTATTTGAAAATATTTTGGCCTGATGATGGCCTGCGTAGGCCGAAACTAGTCGCCATTATTTAAATGAATAATGTATAAGATAGTTGTGTTTGACGAAATATATGTTTTATTTCATTTTAATATTATACTTAAACACAACTTGATGTCCTCTACTAAGAGGTACTCTACAAGCTGGTGGGTTGAGTGTACGGCTAATAATTCCTCAACTTAACCTATTACGTTGCAAGGGCGACGGACCAAAGGGGATATTCTTGGCGGTTTGTATTACGTAGTTGATGTAGCAAGAGTTCAAGTCGTTAAAGAAACTGTTCCGTATTCTGCCGTTGTGATAATGTTAATGGACCTTCGGTCTAAACACAAGCGGGAATTTGTATGCAAAATTTTATTTTGTGATGGTGGTGGTTGATTAAATTTCAAGACTTCAGGGTGTGAGACCTTGCCGACTCGTAGACTTTTGTTGCGTTTTGGAGAATCATTTTTGTTCATCTTTAGGGTACATCGATCCAAGAAGAAGTGGGTGATGCTTAATATAGAGACAGTATGAACCACCGAAACGTCGGCAGATATTTACCAGTCAACAGAGCGTACGTCCTTGAGGGCCTGGACCGTCAAAAAACTTCTTTCTGCAGTCTGTAATTGCCAAATTTTGAGGGAAGACACTGAACGTTGTAGTAAATTTCAACTGAAATTGATATATCTCGTCTAATTCTGATTTTAGACTCTTCGCAAAATTAAGAGAAGCGACCATTAGCTTCGTCGTGTCTGTCTGTCCGTCCGTACGGTACAATTGGGCTCCTACTGAAAGGATTTTCATAAAATGTTATGTGAATATTTTCCGAAAATCTTTTTACGCATTTCAAGTTTTATGAAAACTTAACAAGAATAACAGGTATTTTACATGAAGACCAATACGTATTTATGATCATATCTTGCGCACTTCTTCCTATAATGAAAAAAAATTGACAAGAGTTACGAGGAAAATGCAAACACACGCGTTTCACGTTCAAAAATTTCTTTTCTACAAAATCGTGCCGTTTATCAGATAATGTGGAAAATGTAGTAGATCCGGAAAGGCCACAGATGACAGACAGTATGGCGCGTGCGCATTGCATGCTGCATACCTAGATCTAAAACACACTTAGAATATGTAATACTTACTGATTTTCTGCTGCAAGAATTCTTACAATATCGCGCCTCAGTTTTACATTATACTTACATTGTTTCTTGTTACCGTCTATCCTGGTGATACGTAGAAGCAATTCTATAAAACGCTGGTAAAACCGTCTCCTATTATTATTATTATTATTTTATATATTTAAAGTGTATATACTTTAGTTTGTAAATCTTTACTCCATAAACAAATATGTATGAATATATGTACTTTGCACTTATTTAAACGTTTTGATATACCGTGCATGTAACTGTAAAGCGATAGAGGTACAAGTCGTTATATTCTGAAGTCACTGGCCATTATTTACTGCAGTTGATTAGACGTACAGTAACTGTCCAAACAAATCCTTATGACTTGTTTATATAACTGCAGTAAACTGTGCTTCAGACGGCCGACTTACAAAAAAAGCTTAATATGAATACCGTAACTGCTGCAGCACCTACTGCTGCAGTTGAGTGTTTGTAGCAGCTTTCATTTCCATGGCAACAGGATCACATTGTTTTAACAGCTGTTTGTTTTGCTGCAGTAATCCGAAACGCTACTTCTATGATAGCTTCAGTTCACTGGCGCACAATTTATACAGGGTGTTGGAATATCCGTCTTTAGTATAGTAATGGGCTGTAATGGAAAATAACAAGTGGATGCTACCTCATGTCGCGGTGTAGTGATTTGCCTTTTAGTTTTGTATTCGAGAAGCCGTTTTCCTTTTCTTAGTCCGAATTTCAGTTGCACGGCATTCTGTGCAAGCTATACGTAATTCCATAAAGAACGTCTCATCACCACTATAATCGTGTTCGCACCCGATATTGCGTCGGACAGGCATCGTGTTTTAAGATTTTATTCACCTTTAGACGCGTTCTCAAAATTGCTGAAACTGATATTAGCGTCGTCATGTCTGTCCATCTGTCCGTCATTCCGCATGGAACTGCTCGGCTCCCACTGGACGGCTTTTCATGAAATTTTATATTTGAGAATTTTTAAAAAATCTGTCCATACAGTTCAAGTTCCATTAAAAGGTGACTATTATAAACGGTACTTTACATGAAGACTAATATATATTTTTATCTTATCTCGCTTAGTTATTCTTAGAATGAGAAATGTTTGAGACACAAGTTGTACAGAAAATCTAGGCACACATTTTGTGTTCGATGACTTTCTTTCGCAAGTCGCGCCGTTTATGAGATAATGTTAAAAAATATGTTAGAGCCGGACAGGCCACAGATGACAATATGGCGCATGAATATTGCGTGTTTATAACCTAAGACTACAGACAAACACCCGGAATGTGCAGAGTGGGCCACGAAAAAGTAGCCCGCCTTCCGTTGTGCACACGTCCTTGTGATATTCTCTCTGGCGTTAGTACACAAATCAAATCCACACACGATACAGGAACTGAAGGACAACATCAGCCACACAGTTGCAGCCATCAAAATCACTATGTTACATCGGATATACCTGAATATGATTAGACACGCGTAGCTGTGTATTGATCCAGGAGGAAACCACTTTTCAACATTTTCTATGATGGTATATCCTTTCAGCATGTGGCAACTGTATTAATTTCTGTATTTACGCTATGCTACGAACCCGGGCTACTTTTTAGTGGCCCACTCTGTACAATACTTACTATATTCCACGGCCGCAATGGTTGCACGAACACGTCTCACTCTTACGTTCTATGTACTCGTACTTCGACTGTCTCTTTCAACCTTGCTGCAGTTCAGGCCTCCGTTACCGTCTAGTCAAGACCTTCACCCTGCTGAGATGTTAAGCGGCGTAGATTGGTAGTTGTGGACCGAATTTTCAGGAAAAACCTATCAGTCTCATCTTCACGAGTCAAGAAAACTGCTTGATCCTTGAAGATGTCACGAATAGGTTGACCAGGAATGTCAGTAACAAGTACCAGCCGACAAGCTTGGCATCCTAGAGGAGCGAAATGCCCAATTTCTTAACCAGTTATGTGATTCTCACTGAACTGGGTAGATTTCAGACTTATAAATGTTGACTGCGTTCATAATGTAAAGCTTAAACAGGAACGTCCTCGTGGCGTCTGCAAAGCCATCAGAGTGTAATTTAATATTCCGTATTATACGAGGCTTTTCGTATCGTGGGACTGCTCATCGTAGAACGGAAGCCATCGTTAGGGCATAGCCACCGATGACGTCGCCAGTTCTGCAGTGTTCAGTCATGCTCAGTCCCGAGCAAACAGAAGTCTGTACACGTACAATAAATGAAAATTTTCTGCATTTTTTTTTTGTCTAAGTAAGGGGAAAATATATTACCTTCGCTGCTGCAGAGAGAAATGTGCTTTACTATGGCTGTGTAAGCGATAATGTAGTGCATCTCTACGATTGCATATTTCCACATTTCCCCTGCTGTTTCTTGTGAAAATGCGAATGCGCTTATAGTGTTCGGTAAGTAAGCTTCGGATAATTTGTAATGTCAGCACTGTGAAACCTGCCTTAAACGGAACTTAACGGAAACCTCTCTTTAGTGAGCAACTCTTACAGTACTGAGCATCTAGTGTAACGAGAATCCAAATTTCAGCTACCTGTCAGAAATGAAACCTGTCTGAAAAGGAAAAAGTTTCAGTCCCTTGCTGTTTCTACATACGTAGGTTTCACTGTAAAGAAATATAACCGTAACCTGTTTGAAAACTAAAATTGATCTACATTTTGTATTTTTATGTAAGAATTTCGTTCGTACCTGACAGACGGCATTTTTCTTCGATTAGAAAGTCTAATCAGCGAATCCACGGGAGCCGGGATAGCTCAATCGTTACAGCGACTCTCTACAGGCTGGACGGTCCGGAGATTGAGTTCCGCTGGAGGCTAGATTTTCGGCGCTATCCAGACCGGCCCCGAGGCCCAACCAGCTTTCTGCACAACGGGTACCGGCTGTTTTCTCGTGGTACAGCGGCTAGAACGTGCTGCGGACTGCCCATCTCCTTCCAGTGCCGGGTCGTGAATAGGTTCGAACTATACATACTTCCACCTCCCCACCATGCCTGCATAGGAATGTAACGGAGTGACCGTTCTCTTTTACGTAAACAAAATTACAAACTTTCATCCCATAGGAAGCTGTCGTTTAGAATATTTGTCGTTGTACGTAGAACAGAATTATTTCAATGCGGAACTTGCTACTGCTTTGTGTCATTCTTTCGCTGAGAGATGTAACTCTGACGGATGGACGTGACGTCATCTGATATCGCGCTTTAACTTGGCATCAACTGTAAGGACGATCGGAATGTGTTCGCGCAAGGAAACTGCAATAACTTTGTGTTCAAATAAATTGACGAAGCTTTTCAGTGCTACACTTTACTTTATTACGTCACACCGTTTTACGAGCGAGTTTGCACCGAAGCGTATAAAGAATCGACAGCCTCTTGCATATGTCAGGAAAGCACTGGTTGGTCACCTAAAGTATGAACTTCAATACAAGAACTTTTTTTTTGTTTAGTACTATGTAATTAATAGTAGAGTGGTTCAGATTTAATACAGTTAATCGCGTTATGTCGTGATATTTCAATATTACTAAATGTATTTCCGTCGCACGTAACAACTATTTATTGCCTGTATTAGTAATGCTACATATTTCTGTCCTTCTCGCGGACCTTCAGCAGGCACAAAAATACGGTCGAGCCCGGTTGTATTGACATCGGTCTGTACGACATCTTGCTTATAAAGTCAGATTTTTTGTGGTACTAGTTAAGTCGTCACAGTTAACCGTAACATTATATATTTTTTTTATATCCCTTTGTATAGTAGCAAATATATTTATCTAAAACACAACATATATATATATATACAACATATATATATATATATATATATATATATATATATATATATATATATATATATATATAT
>Ga0123352_10021182_pt1 | contig 10361 bp, 5 predicted proteins | sample TergutLab28metaG_FD_89700 | JGI IMG/M metagenome (GOLD analysis project Ga0123352, IMG submission 89700) | Labiotermes labralis P1 segment gut microbial communities from Petit-Saut dam, French Guiana - Lab288 P1 | ecosystem: Host-associated > Arthropoda: Insects > Digestive system > Gut ... | reverse complement strand
TTGCCACTACATGCTTCTCATGTATCCCTCCCGATGTAAATTTAGTAGTACAGCTTCAAGTTCTTGTATATGTGTTAAAAACGACTGCCACCGGGTGAAAACCCAATTGCAGTAAATAAATATAATTATTATAATTATCACACTAGATAGCGTGCAATGACAGGACGGTTATCTGACAATAAACTGAAAGAACGTGGAAGGCAGCAGTCTTGGTGGAATTTTTGTGGACGGACCGAGGAAACCTGCAAAAAACTTCAGACACTATGCCTGGTATGTGGTACAAGATTTGAACCCCGGATCTTCCGAATACTGACAAAGAGTGTTTTGCCACTTTACCGCGACATTTAGTAATACTGAGTTTTTTTTAATGTTTTTATAATTAATGTAACCAAGATTTAGTTCCGACCTTGCTTAATTTTCTGAAAACTACTCTGCAGTGTAGCAACTGATCGCACTTCACTGTGCAATTTTTATACATTTTATTGCCTGTCTGTGTGTGAGTGGGGACAAGAATTAAAACAGACTCATACTGCGAGTTACGGAGTTTCCACAGAGGGATGATCGAGGACCCACTTCTCCTTGGCCAGGATTAATCAGTTTTTCAAAAGATCTAGGACCGACCCAGAAGGCCAAACATAGCATGTTTTACGCTAAGGACCCAAAAATATTAGGGACCACGATAAAAAAAGCATTGTTACCCGAGCAACCTAGCCCTCGAGGATGTGCATCCCTCTCCTAGGATGTGACAGTTATAACTGGATCACCTTGTGCTGATTGAATGAGGGGCTGGGAGGGACCCAGAGCCGGTCTGGACGTTATGAGGAAGAGAATAACTGTTTTGCCCCTGCCGGGATTCGAATTGGATCCGGAATCATCAACCTATATTTTTACCACCATGTCATCCTGTTTTCTTGGAGCCACCAAGCACCCTTGGATTAGAGAAGAATAAAGGAATCGAAATTAAGTCTAGGCGAATATTAATATTATATTGTTTATTCCATTTCTACAGTATAATTCCACCATAAGAGGAAACTACCTATCGGTTTTGTCAGTACTCAGGATGTATCGAGTGATCCGGTAGCATCCAACACGCAAAGTACCTCTATTTTTGCATATTTTTTAAAAGAAATATTGCAGTTGACATGCAATAAAAATACATTTTTTAATTTCACATAAATTCCTTGTACCTAATATTTTTATAAACAGTCACGCAGTATTTTTTGAATGTCCTTGGACCTATAGCAATTGACTATACCTTCATACGCTGTACATACATTTTAACTGTATTTTAATGCAAAAAAGTAAGACCTTCTAACTTACGGCACTCAGTTTCTGTATACATTCATCTACTTGTACATTAGACTGATGACGACCAAACTTGGGTTCGAAACTCGGTGCCAGATAATAAACTATCAAAATAGGGTGTGATGTGTGTTATTTGGAAACATCGATATACATTTGAATATTAAAACGGTTACTATGAATATCTTATCTGTACCCTTTTTAGTTAATATGTACTGCAGCCTGGCCGTGGGGGCCTGATTTGTCTTTAGTTATCACTTGTGTTTGGTTTATTTTAAAAAGCCACACTTCGTGTTAAGGATAATACACGTTACAAGTCATTAATCTGCACTACATAGGCTACAAGAAGGCATTCCTTCCACTTAAAACAAGAGAGGCCAAGACAAGTGAAGGCGGAAAGGAATTGGCCCTTGCGAGATCATAATCTTGTCTTAATGCGGGATTTACTGCGGTGTTGAACTGTCACTGTTACATTGTATGATTATCTAGGATGACTGTTGTGTATTGATCGACAGCAGCCAAAAAGTATAATCCGCCTAATCCGAATGGTAAGTATAAGTACCAATTCATTTTACAACCAAGTGTAATTATGAGTTCCTAAGTAATCTCACAAACAACGACTGTTATTTTTCCAAAAGTCTCTTACCAATTGGTCTCTATAGTGCACAAGGGCTGTGTCCTCTGACCGGAGAGTTGCGTTGTCCACCTACTGACATTACGGAAAGCGTAGAACTATACTTACACGCTCTCCAGTCAGTGTTTCCATTCAGGGCAAGTTACAGGGTGACGAATCTGATGTTCAGGTGACCGTTCATCGTAATAAATTCTTACAATAAAACCAACTAGATGCACTAATTTCTCAAATTTATTTTTGGAATAAAACCCTACATGTTTCGGACAGTTCCTCTGTCCATCATCAGGAGTTTTTCAGTGTAAACACAGCAATGGCATATGTCAGACATAGGACGGAATTCCGTCCTGATCCTGCTCGCAAGCTGTATGACATATACCAATGCTGTGTGTATAGTGAAAAACTCCTGATGATGGACAGAGGAACTGTCCGAAACATGTAGGGTTTTATTCCAAAAATAAATTTGAGAAGTTAGTGCATCTAGTTGGTTTTATTATAAGAATTACATTGTGACATTTACGTAATATTTGGTCTTACAAACCACGTTGTGACATATATATAAGGGACTATTCCATAAACCGTCGATCGCATAAATACTGTCACTTATTTAACGACAAGTTACATAATATTTCGGCCGCAATAAGACCAACATCAGTTATCACAGTCTGACGTAAAACAATCCCTGTACAGACTTAGCCGGGCACTAAGGGTACCAGGAGGTAGAAGCTCCCACATTTCCAGACAGTCGGCATAAGAAGGCTGCCTTTGCCCCCTAGGAAATATTCCAGAGTCGACCTCAGTGCCAGAGTGCGTCCGGAAGATTTATTTCAATTAAAAACTCCCTTAACACCATCGGGAATCGAACCCGCGACCTTCCAGCTTGTAGCGCAGTGCCTCAACTAACTGCAGCACCGCGTGCCCCATCACAAAATTAAGAACACTTGCACTTAATTTTCTCCAAATACGTTATGTCGCGATGCCTGATTTTTTTTATGGCAGAAATATGAAGTTAGTTGGCATTAAACAATTGACAATATTTTTATTGTTACGGACAGTTTACATATTACTTCCTGATCTTTACCTTTGTTATTTTCTCTGCGAGACAGGAGATATTGTGATACAACATCTCTTTTGAGGCGTCCCTGAGCACAACAGCTGTCACCGTGTGTCTCGGTAGGGTTGGTGTGGGACAAAGCAGCCATATTCAGAGACACTATAAAAAGTCCATTAAATCTGTCCGTCCGTCTGTCTGTCTCCATTACAACAAATTGTACCTGCAATGAGTCCTGCTGCTGCACATTACCCCGCTACGCACTTTATGTCACTGCCCAAGACCAACGATATCAGAGCCTATAGAACTGCAAGTGAATATTTTTAACTCCTGTTTCGTTTTCACGCCAGTTATTCTGAGTTAGAATTTCGGTAGTTGTACTTGGAACATCCGCTAAAAATTACAGGCCAATAGGTTAAAAAAAGGTCAAGATCGCCTAATTTTATGCTGTTTTGTTTTCGTATTTCACAATTCCGTGTCTTCTGACCCTACAACTGGGCGTTTTCAACGTCATTGAATGAGTCACTAGAGGAAGGCTTAGATAATTACTGCAGACAAATTACATAAGTGTGATTTGATTTTCTGCACGGAAAGTGTCTCGCCTGTTTGCAGTCGCTTCTGGCTAGCCCTGGGGATTACTCAATCTCACATTCCAACAGTAACAGGACTTCCTCTCATTTAAACGCAGTTCTGTTTTTCCACACTCAGTATATATTAATGGACCACTCACTACCTGTAACATTAAACATATCCACTTTTCGCCCACAGAATGTCTTTAATGTGTTCCGCATACAGCACAGCAATCTCATTACAGCTCTGGACAGGCCTTGGCGGTTCCAGGAGGTTGAGAGTCTCCCAGATTTCAAGACAATCGGCACATGAAGGTGGTAGGGATGTCAGCCCTACGCACCGGCTGCCTTTACTCCCAGGAAATGTTCCTGGTACTCATTTCTGTTAGAAGCTGAGTAAATCCCAGGGCCATAGTGCGGTCGGAAGGATTATGAAAAATTCCAATGACGCCATCGGGAATCGAAACCGTGACCGTCCAGCTTCAAGCGCAGTGCCTCAACCAATTGAGCCACCGCGTACCCCAATGTGTTCCGCATGATCTGCCCAATAGCTATTAGCGTTAACCAGCTGGCTTTTTAGGGAACAAAATGCGTGTTCTGTAGAGTAGGAATTGAACTTTTAAATTCACACCTACGAAATTCACGCTGTAAACGTTTAAAACTCCTGTAACTTAATGTTCCACAGTGTGAGATTTATGTGATTAGAACGCGCTGTACAATTGCAGTAAGATGCATTTACCGCCTCTTGCTGAATGTTACTGGAAGTTTACAGGCTAACAATAACGTGGGCTGGAATTGGAGAAAACGGATGGTTATTACTGGGCCATAGAAACTGTAGACAGCTCGACTTAATCCCCCTTAGGTCGGTATCTGGTTACCTGTAAGGGTATCCAATACTATGGTACAGGTCTGACAATGCTGTGAGCAACATCGCAACCAACCCACAACAAGATATAGTACTTCAGTACTGATGTCTGTTTCAGTCATTAGTCAATGCTCAAAGAATATTAAACCCTTATGTGGAGATCATGTCGTTCCTTCTGTGACATAGAATCAATGCCAATATCTTCAGGCAGATTCTAGGAAGTGTGTCATCCCCGTTGTGTGTGTGAAAATTGGAAAATTGTATGTAGTTTAACACAACTGTGTCACATGAGGCGTGTTTAATAACTATATAATGAACAACTACATGTTTCGGCCTGTACTGTCCATCTTCAGGTTGTCTACACCATGCGCGCGCACGTGGTATAGAGATCTCTACATAGGGCCTTATTAGCAAAAACACAGTTGTGTTAGACTACATAACATTTTCCAAGTTTCAGGCAGATTGTTTCAAATTCGACATTTGGTGCTCTTTAAAAACTGTCGCACAGTTTCGATTTTCGGCTATATTAAACTGAATAGCACCGAATTTCGTCCTGTCACTGGACATTCCGGCGAATGCAGACCAAATTTTTACAAGCCCTTCAAATGGGTTATTCCTTGCAGCCCATAAACCATTTCACATGTTGCATTGAAAATCCTGTTTAATTATTCTTCTCTTTAATTTTGTCTTCACAATTAGGGACAAGATAAAAAGGACGTTCTGTAAAATCATAGTTAACATGAGACAATATATCGGCTTTTGCTTGTATTTCATAATGTGTGTAAGAGAGTGTGTTTATATTCGACATGAAATTATTTGCCACAACTTGTAAGGCGACTCCAATTTTCATTAAAACTGATCCACAAAAAACTTACGTTGTCTATGGTTATAAACGGATTGTTCTATGTAGTTTATGAAATGTTGCAAAGATTTTGTTGGATTTTAATTCATGAGGCTTCCGTTCAAGGTTACAGATTATGGCAATTTAGATTTAGAAACTTATTGCTACATAACAAAACCAAATTTTTACAAAGCCTTCAAATGTAGTTATTCCTTGCAGCCAACAAACCATTTCACACGTTACATTGGAACTAGTATTTAATTATTTTTCTCTTTAATTTCGCTTGATAAACGGCGGAATCTCAGAGCAAGCTTCGTATAAAACTTTTTAAGTACAAAATAAATAACAAATTTATTCTTCTCAGTACTGAAAAAGAGCAAAAATAATGGAATTCTCTATACAATTTTTTACATTCCCTTGTTTGCCCACTCTATTATGTCCAAATATTCATCTCAACACCTAATAAGCAAAAGTCTAATACTGAATGAGTATGCCGTACAGAGGCAAGGAGGGTGGAAGAAGTTAACATAAAAAGAGGCTAGGGAAGAATTAGTACTAACAAGATGGAAAGCTCAGGCACAGGGAAAACGAAAGTAAGCGTAGTAAGAGATAAATTGAATTATGCGGCACATAAATGGAAAGTATTAGATGGAGACACTAAGTATAAAGAAAAATAAATACGGAAATAAATATCTTACATAAGAAGAAAAGCAAGAATAAACTCTAAAGGAACATGGAATGAAGACTGAAATGTAGCGTATGAGAATAAGGAAGAACATCAGAAGAGTGAGACAAAATGTGAAGAAAGAAAGCTATTTGGTCTGCAGGGGATAAATAAGCGAGGCGGAATTCAAAATAAATAAAAGCCAAAAAAGTAGGAGAAATAAACTACTGGGGAAAAAAAGAGATGAAGAAATCAGGCAAAGAATAAAAGGGTAAGCAAAGACAAACTCGTAGAATTAATATTCCCCGCCACACCTGAACAATGTTGGTAGTGTCAAGTGACACAAGCGAAATATGTGTTTGTGCTTAGGATAATGACCAACTGGCAGCACTTCCTGTCCCACTGTAAACTGAACAGAAGAGCGTGAGTTTCTTCAGAATATTTCATGTTTAGTTTGATGAAACTCCGTAATGTTTACGACTTGTATCTCTAGGAATTTGAAAACTGTCGAATGTTATAACAATGCGTACGTAATTAAGAGCTACGTGACAATTTTGTCATAAATTTCTTTCAAACAGCCAAAATTGATGGACCTTTATAAATTTCTATATTTACTTCTCTACATATATGTTCACTTATTTATCACTTTCTTGTTCATTCAATCTGTAGGCCCAGGTCAGTTGTAAATTTCTTGAAAACTATTTGAAAGTTCTTACAGAATGTACCTAAAAGTTTCACACACGAGCGTCAAAGGCGTGAATATGGCTCGTACAAAAGTGTACGGATATTCAGCCCCACGGCACCTATCCATCTTCGTGGCACGCGCTGTTTACGGAGGCAACCTTATCTCTACCCTGAGAAATGTGCTGCCTCTGCATCTGTCTTCCAGATTCCTACCAGTATTCACTATTGTTGTGTCATTTGAAGCCGCGCAGTGTGAAACCTGAAAGTATTGCAGGAACCGGGAAGGAATTTTCCTCTCCAATTCCCCTTTACCCTTCTTATCTGATCGTGCCTTAAAGTAAAGCCGAATTGTATCAAGATCAGATATGCTCGAGAAGCTGAATAAAGTTGTTACCATTTTCTAAAGAACTTTTTGAAAGCTGACGATTCTCTGTATTAGCACAAGAACATGCATATGGTGGTGGCGACGGTAGCGTTCTAAGTCTTGGAATTTGTTGTAATTGAGTGGTCATTTCCATTTGTTCCACGTCCGACTTTCCACCGGTGAAAGGGACCACGGTATTTATTGTATGCTCGGAAGGATGAGTGTCAGAGCTGCCGTGATTTGCTATGAAGTCCAAAGCTACCCCGCTATTGTGCATTTCCTAGTCAGGGGTTCGACCCTTCGGAGGAACTTCAGTTTAGACGGTTGCTTCTGGAAACTGTTGACAGACACAACATTTGATACGTAGAATTTTTTCCTCTATACACGCCAGGAAGTCTCGTAATGGAAAAGAAAGTACAGCTGTAACCATTTTTAAGGTTGAAATTGATGGAGGTGAGTGGTGAAAAATATATAAATATATAAAATACACAGCCTAACACAACTCGCAAATAAGCAATTATTATTAAAAGATATTTCACAGCTACATGTTTCGGCTGGTTTCTATGGAACCATCTTCAGGTTGAGCTTTTAAAAATATATTGTATACAATTGACAATGTTTTGTTGAGTACGCGATCTCGTATTACATTTTCTAAAATATATTATGAATTAAAGTTGATATTTTGGTAAGTTGTGGGATTTTTGAAGATCTATTCCATTCAAATAGTGGGTGTAAAATCTTTGACGATGCGAATGCGTATCTTTCGTGTGGAGAAGTAATGTTGAGTTTGTAGATGCGGAAATTATAAAAGTGAGTAGTGAGGCTCATGCTTCAGATACTGTACTCCTGGCGAAATAACCTCCCATACATACTGATTAAGAAGTTCGGTCGGTTTCAGAGACGGTCTGGCCGTTTTGCAGGACAGATAAAACTCTTGCTCCTGTCGTGTTTCGAACACCTGATAACGCGGACCATAGCCTATTCACTATACTTTAGATTAGTCCGGCTTTTCTAGAATTTATAGGTTTATCTAACAAAAAGAATTGCATGTTTTAATTACTTCTAGACCCAGGATAAATTTATACAGACTACATATATAGACTATATAAACAGACTATATAAACAGACTATGTAAACAGACTATATATACAAACTATATACACACACTATATATACAGACTATATACGCAGACTATATATGCAGACTATATATACAGACTATATATACAGAATATTTATACCGACTATATATACAGACTATTTATGCAGACTATATAAACAGACTATATATATACAGTATATATATATATATATATATACAGACTATATATGCAGACTATATATATATAGACTATATATACAGATTATGTATACAAACTATATATATGTACAGACTATATATATACGGAGTATATATATATACAGAGTATATATACAGACTATATATTTACAGACTATATATACAGACTATATACATACAGACTATACATATACAGACTATATATATATACAGACTATATATACAGACTATATGTACAGAATATATATACAGACTATATATATATATATATATATACAGACTATATATATATACAGACTATATATTTACGGACTATATATACAGACTATATATATAGACAAACCATATATATACAGACTATATATATAGAGAATATATACACAGACCATATATGCAGACTATATATATATATATACAGATTATATAAACGTACTATATATACAGATTATATATGCCCTCTAATTCAAAATGCCAAATGCTCTCCACTGAGAAGGGCAGAAGTCTTCAGCCAGTATGTTGCCCCTCTCTTCACCACATCTGTACTATACATCACCAGCAGACATTTCAGTCTCTAATTGAGTCGATGTATTGCAGAAAATTCCACCTCCTTCACCTCCCTCCCCCCACCATTTCTCTTCTCACAGATGGAGTTTATTTAAAGCTTACACCACCCCTTTCAATGTAACCCCCCTCTTTACCAATGCCTTCTACATAATAATCTGTACCCTCTTCTAAACAACCCTTAGCACAAAAGAATAAAACACTCTGAGAATGGTTTCCTGTCTGCTGTTGTAATGCAGTAAGTGGGCTTATCACGTGTCATCATTTCGATCTACTGGTGCGTGCACACAGTTGGCTTATAGATCTGAGATTGTATTTAATAAAATCTCTACCGCCATATTATGTCCCGTTCCGTGGCGACTTCAAATTTCACAAACAAGTAACGTTCCAGCTCTGTCCAAGCAGCACTGATTTCAAACCGAACCCTTTGGCTTACTCTCAGGACTGTGACAGTAAAGCTGCACTAGATAAAAGGCTTATTTTTCTACAGGGGAACGAAAGCTGCATTGCCCTATGATGAATTTTTGTAAATGTCTAATAAAGACTGTTTGACGTTTGTATGACCGTGCATCGTTGATACAATAATATAGACAACCAACTAGACGCAACAATAACAATTTATTGATGATATCAATCAGCTCAACATGTTTCGGGGGATAATTTCGCTCATCCTCGTGAACACTAAACTGTGTTGACATCTTGTGGTATGTACAATGCACCACAAGCTGTCAACACAGTCTAGTGTTCCTGAGGATGGGCGAAATTATGGCCCGAAACATGTTGAGCTGATTGATATCATCAATAAATTGTTATTGTTGCGTCTAGTTGGTTGTCTATATTATTGAATTAAGACTGTCTTTGCACTTCCACGGTAACGTGTAGGGCGATAACATGAGGAACATCAAAATATATGTGTCTGAGATGTTATTATCCACACCGGATCTCTTATAACTTTTCAAATTATTAAAATAAGTAATTAAATTCAGTCGTACTTTTGTATTGCATCATTTATAGCCAATTACGAAGTATTAAACTTACCAAATTTAAAAAGGTTTATTAGTTTGTAATTCTACTTACAATTTTCAGAAATATTTAGTTATACAGGAGGATGTCAAGACAATGTCTTGTGAAGCAGCTTAGGCTTGTGGTTGGGTTGTCAGCTCCACTGCAGGGAAAAAATCATGCGTCTTCCGTTCACAACAGATCACGTTAAGATGTTGTCCTAAATATTTTTTGTTGATGTTTGTAAGTACGTTCGCAAAATCTCGAAATGCGACTATTAACTTCGTCATATTTGTGAGTTGTGGTAAGATCATACCACAACTCACAGGCATGGAGGCAGAAGGAGAATACTGACAAACACACAGCAGATAATCCAGATCCATCACACACATACTAAGACATGTTTCCAACATACCATAAGGGCAATAAATATAGTAACTTTAGTATGTACAAGGAACTCCCTGAGGATGGTTATATGTGATAACCGAAACATGTAGGAGTGATCAATGTTTTTAGTGTGTTATATT
>Ga0123352_10021181_pt1 | contig 10362 bp, 7 predicted proteins | sample TergutLab28metaG_FD_89700 | JGI IMG/M metagenome (GOLD analysis project Ga0123352, IMG submission 89700) | Labiotermes labralis P1 segment gut microbial communities from Petit-Saut dam, French Guiana - Lab288 P1 | ecosystem: Host-associated > Arthropoda: Insects > Digestive system > Gut ... | reverse complement strand
TGAAGAGAAAAAAACGGAGAGTATATACCATGTTTAAAATATTCAGTACCTATATTTGTTTAATAAATATATAAAATGCAACTTTAGAGGTTAGCGGTGCGGTACGACCACTATAGTTGACATCAGGCGTCAAAAGGTTAAATTAAGCAATATTCATACACGTTTTTCGCCCATTGGAAAAGTTGTGCCCTTGAGACTTAATACACAAAACGATATGTTTCGAATTCACAGAACTTAAGAGCATTGCAACGTCATTACAGTATATATGTTTGTATTTTCACGTAATTTTTATTTGTATGAACTGAACGTAACAATACATTTAATTTTGGTAGGAACGTTTTTCCTTAAAATGCGCATAATTTCATGATTCCATTTAATATGTTATTATGGTTGACGGTTTTATGAGGTTTTACGCGGTAGAGTAAACTAAGCATTGATCATCATGTGAGAGTTAAAGATTCGTGAGACTGTTTAGCAAATTAATGTGTATGGTGAGAAATAGGATGTCATGATTTTAGTAAAGTTTCCTTTAAGAGAAACAAGTAATTTATTTTAGGAACCGAGAAACACAGGGATATAGGCTTATACACTCAAGTCCGTACGAAGTTTTGTCTAAAATGCATGAAGAAACTTCAAGAGCGAGTTCATGACATCAAAACAAAGAAAACGTTCAAGTAAACGCTTGTCGTGAAGGTTAGGTTTTGGAGTTGGACTAAAACATTGCATTCAACACTACATACCTGAATCATGTAATATTTTACTTTCTTCTGACAACATAAAGTTAAAATACGCGTTCCCAGTTTGGTAACTGCTGATATATTCTTGTTCATGAAGTCACAATTCGCAACAAATGCTCAGTGTTCATGAAGTCACAATTCGCAACAAATGCTCAAAGTGTTCATGAAGTCACAATTCGCAACAAATGCTCAAAGTGTTCATGAAGTCACAATTCGCATCAAATGCTGAAAGTGTTCATGAAGTCACAATTCGCATCAAATGCTGAAAGTGTTCATGAAGTCACAATTCGCATCAAATGCTGAAAGTGTTCATGAAGTCACAATTCGCAACAAATGCTCAAAGTGTTTTCCGCTTTAACCACCGCACGCTTGGACGCGTCTGGCCGTGGAAAGTCGCGCCCTTTCTTTGGTGTCGGGGTTGTTGCAAATGTTTGGCACGCATAAGAATTGAGTTGGTGAAGTGTCTCTTCATTCTCATTTGGAGCTCAATGCACTATTGGTTTGAAGTGTTCCCACAGACAAAAATCTAAAAAAATTGAGGTCGGGCGAACATAGGGACTGTACATACAGAAATATTCGCTGACAAACATTGACATGAAGGTTTTTCCTTTCCTTTCCTTTCTTTCTTTTTTTTTTTATTTATTTATTTATTTTTTTATTATGAGGAAGTCATTACTGAAGTTTGTTCATACTTTTTAGATGCAGCTCTTATATAGGGCTACAGGCATAGAATTCTATATAATATAGGACTATATTATATAGGGATATATATATGTGTACTTATAATGACGTATTATTGCACAGGCCTTATGATTTGGACTGCAGGTTAACTTATGTAAGGACAACAGATAGAACATTAGGTATATCTGTATAGACACATTGTGCTAGACATACAGACAGCGAAAAATGGAGAAGTTCTATGCTGACAATAGTGTCCAACCTGGGGCCGAGGTTTAGGGTGCGTGAAAGTACGCCTTTCTCCAATACACCTTCACGTCGCGACCCGGAGAAATACCTTTACCTTAAAGTAACTCTCAATACAAGTTCACTGGAGGAATTGATTTGCTATGGCATGTCTCCAACAGGACTGAACTCCCGTTCTTAGACTCATGTAAAGGCAAAACCGCTGTAGGTGTCTGCATTTCAGGTGTTTGACTAGAATAGAAAAGCATGAAATATACCGCGCTGTCTTATATACAAAATGTCGCAGGTATGTACTTAGTACTCTCTGGCAACATTAGATTCTTATGTTTGATTTAAGCTGATGTAAAGAAAGTAATGCAAATATCCATGTTAAAGAGCACATATTTGGATTTTTCTGTGCCCCTGTGTGTGCATGCGTAAGCTCCCCCTTTTACTTAGAAGAAAATTTTATCCAGATTTAGCATCTCGGAAGTGAATTTTATAAATACGCACTGTACACTTTACAAATAAAAGGAAAATGAAATTAAAAATAATAATTTTCTGCAAAGGGACCTCATAAATTTGTATTAACTGCAATCAGTCAATGGAATCTTTTCTTTCTATGTATAGTTTCGTTGAGAAGCTGGTAGTCGCCAGCGGATCTGTAAACACCCCGCCTACTACAGCTGCAGAAATTAAATTGCCGTGTGCACGGCAACCCATTACTTGACCCGTTCACTTTTCCTATCACTTGAAGCTTCGTTTTAATATTATTATCATTTCTCTATCGGATCTCCGAAGACCTTTTCCCTTTGCAATGACAGACTACAGATATTAGATTCATTTTTCATCTCGCCTCAGGTGCTACAAGTCTAAGTCCCGATCATCCTAAATTCCTTGATTGCTTCTTCCTTGTCCTACCGTATTTGGTTTGTGTGTGGAAGTTATAAAATTTATGAATAAATGTATTCTGTATCATTTAATTTATACTCTTTTTGAGAATAGTTGCTCAAAATACATACTAGGAAGAAGAAATTGAAAGAGGCAAGTTCGTGACATCGTATATACTACACGATCATGTGCTTGGTAAATCAGTGCACAGTCTTAAGAGAATGTTAATGTTCATTATACTGGTACAGCTACTGTTAAAAGTGTTGCGTCAATGAACACCTAACACTCAAGTAGACTGAAAAGTACATTTTACAGTCAATCAGAAAATGTAAACGTATTAAACACACAGAAGAAATGTAAATCAGCATTCACATGAACAAGCATTTAGTCAACACCAAGAACACTGAAACATGGAAGGAACAAACACACCTGAAATGGATGCATGAGGTACGGGGCCCACAGTTAGAGAACTAGTGGCTCCTCGTAACAACAATGGCTGCTGCTGAGAAGGACCAGAACGTCTGTGGAAGGAGGCAGCACTAGTCGCCGTCGAACCGGTTCCGTTGGGTGGTTCCGACTGCTTCACGGACACAGAGCCAAGCATTGTTGTGTTATGCTGGTTGCTCGACGTCGCCGTCGCAGGTGGCGCTGGTGTTGAGGCACGAGTGGCGCCACCTCGGCTACTGCTTATTTCACCGGCTTGTTTCAGGACTTGGTAAATGAGGTCTATCTCTTGAGGTTCTGTGACAGCGGGACAAGGCGAAGCGTCCAGGGGTCAGGAGGAAGTGGTTGACGATGGATATTGTGAAGACCAAAGTAACGAAATAAAGCATGCAAACAAATGAGGCACATGTAACGGGCAAGAAACGAATAAATGAGAGTCGAACACCCAGGAGTGAAGAGACCAAGTTGTAGAGATAAAAGAAAAGAGGAGAGAGAGCGGAAGGAAAGGCGAATGTGGGGGGAGGGAGGGATAAATTGAGGGGTATACAAGAACGAGCACAAGACAGCAAAGAGCATGCCATAAAACATTCAGCCAATCAGAATGTGCGGCAAACACACGGGATAAAACAGCCAAGCAAAGTTGAAAATTTACGGATGTTAGTTTTTTAATGACATTACATAAAAGCGACATGAAAAGAACAACGAATTGAAAGCAACAATGTAATTAATAAGCAAAGGAAAAGAGCGCAAAGTGGTTAACGACAAGGACGTGTATGGACATGTTATCAGTGAACATATTCGAAACGTTGGTAATTCGTAAGCGAAATAAAAAGACCACGAAATATTGAGTGCCATGTTTATTGTATCGATGTGTGGAATGAGCATGGTTTTGATGTTGTGGGGGGGGGGGGAGTGATTGTTTCGGGGGAATTCACAGATCATGTAGCATAGTGGGAACAATGAAACGCCGAGAGAGGAGTAAGACGAAGATTCGAGCGCATGTTTTGAGCATAGATTGAAATGTGCGAAATAAAGAAGCGCATATGAAGAAAACGAATAAAGAAGCAGAAATTGGTGGAGAAGTATTATTGTGAAAGAAGGAATTCCATGTGGAAGAAAGGTGTTGGGTTGGGAAGAAAATGTTGAAGAATATGTTAATACAATCAACAACAATTAGTGTACGTAGTTCAAGCATGGCGGGGTAAAGCCCACATTTAACACAATAATTTACACGGTCAGTATACATCAACACAATTAGAAATAATTTATAAAGCAATTACTATCTTAACTCATAATAAGAAGTTAGTAAATACGTCTGCAGTCTCTGGTAGTGATATTTAAGTTTTTTGAATATACACTTTTCAGTTAATGCCAAAGTTTATTATTATTATTTTAATGAGGATTGAATTATTTACTTGCTGAAATAACGGAATTACAATACTGGGCAATATAATAATCCCATTGACCATTTAGTGGCTGACAACGAATGCACACACAATGAAATAAACACTGTAAGTTGTTTGTGCTGTACCTAATTTTATGAAGCAATGCGAAGTGAGTGGGAACAGTCACTCTATTACAGCAACATTTTTTGTTTTGTGGTCAGTAATTTCAGGATATCCTTAATCTGGGAACGAACCTCATTTCCCTTATACTGAAAGCCGATATTAACTTAAACATGAAGTACAGAAAATATTTAACACAGAGAATTTGTAAAATTCATACAATTAAATTTAAAAAAAAATTTTTACAAAAAATATTATTAATGTAGAACACTCGTCCTTCAATAAAGCACTTGAGTAGTCCATATCAAACAAACGATGATGATGATAATAATAATAATTACAATAATAATTATAATTTGTATGTGTTGAAAGTGTTTCGCCCGTGAACTTCCAAACGAATCCTTGCAGAATGCAGAGTGTCTTCAAGACTGTATAGTTATACATTTTAATAGGGGATATCCAAGGACATTTTCATTTTGGAACAAAATTTTAATGTACTTTATGTAATGTGGCGTTTACTCAAAAGGTGCCAGCTGTACAGATTTTAAAGTATCAAGAACAAAATGGCGGTAGAGAGCTTGACGTTCGAGAAACGCAAGATGATTTAGGAGTAGTTCTGCCCCTGAAACATTCTTCACAGTCATTAATTGTTAATCTTTAAAGCAGGGGATTGTTGTCAGTGGTATGAAGATTTGGCAATTTAACACAATGACCGATTTTGTTTCTCCAGGAAAAAATTACCATTGAATTTATCGGATTTTTACCGATAAACGACAATGAAGGCAACCGAAGCTCTCTTGCACCGAATATACTGACGCCCGTTTTCATGGCGCGCCCTGGCATTTTTAGTTGCTTGCAAGAAAGTATCCAGACTCTGTATTATTAAATATAACTGTAGATAAAACCTTCCTACTATCAAACTTTCACCGCCTACGTCAATATGCGGTAATATATTATCCAGTAAAATATTTACAATTTTGTACCAATATTCTTTATTTTGAGAAACATATGTTGCATGATAAAGAGGCTACAGAAGTTGAAGCTGAACCGAAATTCTACTGAACAAAAAATCTTCTCCGAACTGCTTACAAAAATGTCCTCATGCATTAGAACCTTGACGTATCCATCAGTCACGAATTACTGTTAATTTGGATGGCTTAGAGTTTATAAGCAGAAACTGCTAACGTAACTTCGATGCATCACATTCTACAAGGGAATTAGAAGTCTCCGCGCGCAAGTGTGGTGTCACTTTGTCCCGTGTCTGAACATAACCCGATATGGCTTCATGTGGTATCTTAACTCGACACACTGTTGCAACATCACGTGGTTCTCTGCAGTTGAGTATGTTTAAAGAAACAAAAAGACTAAACTTATTTATAAAATATTTCAATGTTTTACAATTTATTATCTTTACATAAGGCGACAAATCCCAGTTAATATAGTCGTTCAAGGAATCCTACAGTAGCTCCCCTCAGTCTAGAAATTCTCCAATTTTACGTGTCCTGAAGATTAATTATTGTGACACGAACGTACGCCACTGGTTTGACCAAATGCAATTCACATCCTCAAACTTATTCCCGCATGGGAAAGTCAACGTTAAGGTAAAGGTAAAAGTCACCTCATAACATGCCATGGGAAGCAGAGGCGGGAGAAGACGTGAAATTCCATTCACCCTTTACCTAGTTGCTAGATAGGGGTGGATGGTAAGTGCTGGCTGCTTCACCATCAAGAAAGACCCATTCCAGGAGGGGTTGGTTGGGCCCCACGGCCAGTCTGGACGGGTATGGAAAAAATAAAATCTCTCTCCTCAACCAGGGTTCAAATCACGGATCCAGACCGTAGAGAGTCACTATACCGCCTTGTGCCCATAACGTCATTCTCAGTATTATACTCCACCTGTTCCTATATCTGACAGGTTCTGATTTGACGTTCATAGGGCCGTGCATCATAGTAATCTTTCTATCGTAAAACCAACCAGATGCACCAATGTATCAAATTTAATTTTATTTTGGAATGACACTCTACATGTTTCGGACGGCCTTTCCGTACATAATCAGGATTTCAAGACTGTAAATACAGCAACAGATACTGCTGTTTGCTTGCTAGCGAGCAGACAGCAATTTCTGTTTGACAAATGCCTGTTGCTGTACGTACAGTCTTGAACTACTGATGATGGACGGAAAGACCGTCCGAAACATGTAGAGTGTCATTCCAAAATAAAATTAACTTTGATACATTGGTGCATCTTATTGGTTTTACCATAGAAGTAATCTGACAAGCTCTGTCTTCGTTCAGGTCCTTCGAACTAAAATTTAGCTTTAAATCGAATAATAATTTATATTATTCCTCATATGTGATACGTGACATACTTATCACATACCACAAATACATGGATGTCGTCACCACATTACTATGTATTTGGTGAACAGAATTAACTACTAATCTTTCCGTTTTTAGGCGCGTTTGCAAAACTGCAATTAGTGACTATTAGCTTCGACATGTCTCTGTCTGTCCGTCCGTCAGGAAGAACAAAATTTATCTTGACAAAAGGACCGCTCACCGGCACACTGTCACTTCTCTGTTGTTTAAGCCATTTAAAAAAAGCATCATTGACGTCACTGCTTTCAGACTTTCGAAATCGCTTTATTCTCGATCCGTTCTGTACAAATCGCGCTAATAATTTTGGTTGTGTTTTTACAAATATTTTGGATTGTAGAATTTATGAACCACGCTCCCGACATAAGTTTGCCTCCTTTTTTCCATATTATGTTTCTCATGTTATTTTAACTTTTCCTTTGGCGCTCAAAACCTTCCTCTTATGCGTAACTGAGCCAGGTTGTCATTCTACCAGTCTACCTATCTACTACAGCGGTAGAAAAGTAGAGGGTAACTTTACGCACAAAGTGAATTACCGTTGGGATATTCGCTCTTCTAGCGTCAAGCATTCCGAAAAATGTCGGTAACTAAAAATCTCCGTTGCGTAACATTAAAGACGAGCGAAACTCTCATAATGCGGCGAAAGCCTGAAGTCATAATAACCTTTGTCATTTTATAGGTCTGGAATTTGTATAACTACCTGAAAAAGTAGAGGAATTGTTTTCTCAAGGACGATGAGATGGTTCATCTCCAAACAGCCTTCCTTTTGGAAAATTATACTCGAACCGATGACTGGCAATGTCATTATATCAAAGGTAGACGCTTGTATGCGTGACGTACTAAGCAAGACATAAAAGCATATGCCATGTGGGGAATTAATTGGTAACACTGGATGTATAACGCTATAACCGAGGTGTCGCACAAACCAAGGTCGTTATAACAGAGTTGAACTATATATATCTTTGTATTTAAAGGTGGAGCACTGGAAATCAAACTGTCATTATATTTAGTGGTGGGTCACTAGAAGCCAAAACATAATTAAATTTAATGGGGGGGGGGGGCACTGGAAAACAAAATATCCTGACATTTAGAGATGGGCAAATGAAAGAAGAAACTTTTATCTTTACCTTGAGAAAAGTGGCACCAGAAAACAAAATATTCTTATATTTAACGATGTTAAACTGAAAGACAAAATATCCTTACATTTAAAGATGGGGCACTAAAAGACGAAATATTTATCGCTACATTTAGAGATGGGGTAATGGAAGACGAAATATTCTGAACTCAAAGATAGCCAGCATTCCCAAAGTTCAGTTTGATCTTTGAGAGATCCGAGTTTGTCACGGAGATGACTATGCAGATTATCGTATTTTGTGATGTGAAACTCTCAAATCTTGTAGGCATTTATCAGTACACGACGTCGCATTTCAGAAGACGGCAATGGCCAATTTTTTTTATTTGTTCTGTCATGAATATTACTTCGACATAAGCTACTTACGTAACCAAAATTTCGAAGAATTTCTTAACCATCTTCACAGTACGACTAGTTTGTATAAATCGTTTGATCTGCAGCATTTAATTTCGCATGTACAGTCTGTCCATCAAAATAACTTTATAATACCCACAACTCTGATATGTCCCAATAAATTTTAATCCATCTAAATATTTTACCTTGCTAATGGCTAATCGAAAATTCAAAGGAATCAAATGTCATCAGGAAATTATCCTGTCCGATATTATTTATCTATATAAATTTGCCTTGACAACTGCATTTATATCTTCATAATTGTAACAAGATATAGCTTTGAAAATAAAAAAAAATGTGGAAAATACACAAGCAATAAAGCTTACGTTCGTGTATTTTTTCGTGTGTTTGTTAGCTATATTCATGTAGCCCAAACAAGCATCAACATTTCTAACAGAAAAAAGAAGTTATGAAGATCGGTCAGGATACAGTTAAGATCTTCAGTAATTATCGCAAGAGAAGAAACATATTACAGACTGACAAACAGAGCATATGTTTGTATTAACAGTCTGAAATAAATATGAGGTAGTGGCAGTGATATTACAGCTTACACCTCTTTGTTGTAGGCACTTTAACAATATTTTATACATTACCAAGATTAACAATGATTTTGAATAATATTCAAGTAAGTGCCTTACGAAATGTAGACTGCACAATGGATTTACTTTATTCCCCTCAAACACATCACAGACACTGCAGGAACGCCAGTTATGTTATTTAACGAAGTGTATTCCATTTCACATTTAGTTTCTTCACTCGGTGCAAAGACAGTAACATACGGCCCATTTAGTGGTAATAAATTATTGAAACTACAAAACTTTGAGGAAAAAATTGAAAATATACCTTGTTTTACCCGTATTTAAAATTAAAGTTCATTTGAAGTTACAGTTAGAAGCTCGGCTGTCCCGTCGTTTAAGCACCACGACATGAAGATGTATGGAGAAACTGCAGTATATATCCGCACAATCTTAACTACGGCACTAGATTCAGGTGAGCGGTTAGTTACATTCTACTACCGCGTTGACTCAGGAAATAAATGTCTTTGAAGCAGTGACATATTATTAATCTTAATTACATTAAATATAATTTATCGCAATTAATTCATTGTAGGCCTACATAAGCAAGTTATAACTCTCCCGGACCATTTAAACTAAATGTGTTCTGATCCCGTTGCACGACTATAGCACTGTTCTGTGTAAGTTCCGTTGTTCGTTGGCCTTCTTTCTCTTCCTTATTTTTCTTTATGTTTGTCTTTCTATCGCCTAGGTCAAGTATAACAGTACTACGTCATACCACAGTTTGCCACTCTATGTAGGTCAAAAGACTACAAGCATTCAGCACCTAAACAAAAGATCTAATAGTCTTATTTTTTCTACTACCGAACATTTCTTCGCCCGATGTTTGTACTTCGTTTCCTTCTTTCACATTATTCCCGACACCAACTACAAAAGATCACCATTCTCCTAAGTAACATTGTCGAACTGGGTCACGAATATTCCTTGGCATGAAAATGATTGTGGAATCCATTATTCATATCCATCAAAGGCCTTATATCAAACATTTTCATTTCATAGATTACAGGCGTTGCACTTACCCAGTGAAAACACGTGTTTCCAGTCCGAGAATGGTAAAAAGAAGAAGAAGACGGGTCCACCAGGACATCTATAATGCATGAGTCTGTTTCACTAGTGGGCAACAGGCAATATGGCGTACATTTTGGATTTCAACTGGACTACTTTGCCTACGAGTGTATATATATAACTGACCAAACGTGTAATCAATTCCGACGTGCGCAAATCTCGATTTTCGCTGGATCTTCAGGAACCTAAAGTCGAACTCTGTTATAACGTCACTACATATACATACGAGGTCTGTTAGAAAAGTATCCGACCTTTGGCCGGGAAAAAGAAACTGGCTTACTTGGAGCGTTGGACACCTAATCACCCTCAAAGTAGTTCCCTTGGGACTCCACACACTTCTC
>Ga0123352_10021180_pt1 | contig 10362 bp, 3 predicted proteins | sample TergutLab28metaG_FD_89700 | JGI IMG/M metagenome (GOLD analysis project Ga0123352, IMG submission 89700) | Labiotermes labralis P1 segment gut microbial communities from Petit-Saut dam, French Guiana - Lab288 P1 | ecosystem: Host-associated > Arthropoda: Insects > Digestive system > Gut ... | reverse complement strand
TACATTTGTCTTCATGTAAAGTCCCCGTTGTTCTTGTCAGATGTTATGAAACTTGAATTTATCGATTTTCGTAAAAATCCTTAAATATAAAGTTTCATGAAATTACGTCCAATTGGAGCCGAGTTATTTCATGCGAACAGACGGGCGGACGGACGGACGGACGGACAAACGGACAGGCAGACAGACAGACAGATATGACGAAGCTAATAGTCTCGATACACAATTTGTCGAACGTGCCAAATGTTCATAACCTACATTATAGAAGAGGATCTCTTTCGTTCCGCACGGAGTGCAGTCTGTTAGCATCTGAAAGCCTACTCGTTGAATGTTGTGTAGGGATGAAATGAAAGGCAAAGTAACTAAACTAAAGGTTTTGTAGGGACATAATGGGCGTTTATTGTAAGAATGATATGCAATAACTACGTACTTTATGTGGGCTAAATTCAGACTTTTTAATGTTAAACTTGGGGATACTGTACTGTACGGACTACAAAATTATTGTGTATGATGGTTTAAGCCCTGATAGGGTCATTTTTGACGGAAATTCCCTTTCGAACAAGAAACTGTACCTCCTGTATGATTTGGACTCTAAGCATTATGTCATTACCAACCTCAAAGCTGCAATGGCCAAGAAGTACATATATAATGCTTGTGACACATTGTACGACAAAAACACACAAGTGTGACAAACCTTGCTCCTCCTGTACGGCGACACCACCCTGTATGAAAGATCAGTCAAAATATTGTGGTACATGCAACAGGTGGTTCCTGAGTGAGAAATATTTTCAGAATCATTTGACCCTCGAAGTGAAAGGCAAGCTAGTCTCTCAGTGGAGACAAGTATGCCGAAATAGTAGTTTTACAGTAACTGGTGATTAAAAACATGAATGCTTCAAGAGATTTTGTAATTATTGCAATAAAAGGCAATCTTCCGGCCACTTTTGCTACGTGGCTCCACTGAAACCTAGCAAGCTGACAGACCGGTTTCTGTATGTTTTCTTTTATACGGAGTGCACACAGGACCTTGAAAAGCACGATGGCTCCTTTGAGCATATTCCCAAAGTCATATGTGCTCAGTAGAAGTGTTCAAAGTGCGAAGAGGTAGATGACTTGAGTGTCGATTGTAAACAGTGTGCTAAGCGTACCCACGTGTTTTGGGCAGAAGACCCTGTAGGTAAATTTATTGATTATGTCCAGCAGTCCAGACCATTCGCGGACAAGATTTACATCATATCACATAACTCTCGTGGACACGACGCACAGTTTCTGCTACGAAAGTTTCTGGAGCAGAGATGGACACCCCAATTGATAATGGAAGGTATGAAAATTCTTAGCATGGTTGTTGAGATTCTGCACTTTTTGGATTCTCTGAATTTTCTGCCTATGAGTCTAAAGAGCATGCCCAAATCATTTGACCTCACATGTAAATAGGATTATTACCCTCTCTTTTTTAATACGACCAAGAATTTGGACTATGTGGGCCCTAATCCCGAACCCAGATTCTCTGGGGCAGACTACAAGTCAGGCAATGATCGAGCCCAATTTTTGGAATGGTACTAGGAGCAAAAAGACAACATTTTCTGCAATAAGCAGGAGCTCTTGGCCTACTGCATGGACGATATCAATGTACTGAGGCAGGCATGCTGTGCATTTAGGAATTTGTTTTTGAAATTGGTGAAAATGGACCCCTTTCGGCAAGCTATTACCATATCGTCCATTTGCAACAAGGTGTTCCGGATGATGTTTCTGAAACCGAACACTGTAGGTATTATCCCGAGATGGGGTACCGAATGGGAGACAGACAGATGAGATTATGTGGAAAACCTGTGTAGAGCCGGAGAGGCCAAGATGACAATATAATACAGTGCATGCGCATTGCATGCTGGATACGTGAGGCTACAAACACATACTCAGAGTGTGTAATATATAATTATTGGTTTTCCACTGCAACAATTGTTATGCAAAAGCGCCGCAAAGTGCGTTATGCGTATATTGCGTGCCTTGTTAATATAACCTTTTACTGTGCTATGGTAGGGAGATTTAGTATTAAAACTTAAAAAAAATAAAATAAAATTACATAGTAGAGTAGCCCTTCGAGTGTCGTTATACGGCGGCGAAAATTGGGCCATTAGTGCAAGATACGCAAGAAGAATAATAACAGGTTGCACTGGGACGGATTATAAAGTAGATGTGGGGATTGGAAGGGAATTAAATGTAACCCCAATTTTGGACAAACTACAGGGCTACAGATAACATTGGATACGAAAAGTAAACAGAAGGCCTCGTAACAGATTGCCCAGGACAATAAAAAAAAGTACACACCAAAAGGGCAAAAGAAACAAAGGGAGACGACAGAAGATACTTCTGATTGTGTGTGAGACCGGAACCGGTCAAAAGGTGGCCCAACTGCTTGGTACCTGGAAGATGATAATGATGACGAAGATTCTATCAAAAGTCAGGTAGTTTGTGGAGGAGTGTTGAGAAATAATATTACGAAGTTATACTTTGTTTTCCTTCTTAAAAATATCACCACCAGCTGCAAACCAGTTAGCTTCTCAAGAAGGACTCTGCACCATGGAGTAAGTAAGTATTACTATCACCACCACCATCACAGTACCATCACTACCACCACCACCATCTTCAATACCATCACCATCACAACCATCACCACCAACATAACCACCACCACAATCACCATTAACACCATCACCATAACCACCACCACAATCACCACTACCACCATCACCGTAACCACCTCCAACATAACCACCACTATAATCACTACCACATCCACCACCATTACTACCACAACCACCATCATCACCACCACTATCACCACCATCACCACTACCACAACCACTATTACTACAACAACCAACACCATCATCACCATAATCACCACCACCATCACTACTACCACAACCACCACCATTACTACCACAACCGCCATCATCACCATCACCACCACCACCACCATCACAACTACCACAACCACCACCATTCCTACCACCACCATCATCACCACCACCACCACCACCACATCCACACCACTACTACCACCACCACTACCACCTTCACCACCATAACCACCACCACTACCACCACCATCACCACTACCAACACCATTACTACCATCACCACCGTTATCACAGGATAAGCTCTCATCCTGTTCCATGTAAAGGATTTAAACAGTTTTGCCAACTTTCTTTTTCACGTATATCGCATCTTACTTTTGGCGGCAGAACAGCTTCGAGAATCGCCTCATTTCATAGTTCTTTATTACGTTATCGGCTGTGCCGTTGCACGTTCTGCCGCAGCTCTGCAGGCCCCCGGATGAGCCCTAACTACGTTTGGCAAACTTCACACCGGCGCTCAAGTATCCGCTGCCAGTGTAATTGTTCCGCTCGCTCACTGTCCCGCACATTTCACTCTCTACGTTTCCTTCACACGACTCTACGAAGAGCTTCTTGTTGCATGATTGAATTTCAGATTTCTTATTCCTAATTCTGAACTTTTAACTTTTTCCACTTCAACTTATCTTTCTCCCATCCCACGTGAACGATTCAATTGTGAAGCTTTATATTACGTTAAGACGTTTCGTGTATTCTCTTTCCACTGAAAGTGTCTCGGCCTTACTGCAGAAGTGAAGGCAATTGTATAAAGAAAAGAGAAGGCAACCCCTTGCAGAACCAAACCGAGTTTCAGCGTGTGTGAAATAAATTCTAACATTTCACCAAACTCTCTTTACCGTTCTTGCTGTTGTCGTTTTGGGCTGTGGGAGTTTATTTGCGATAGCAGTCACCGAGGGTCAGATTTAACCGAGGAATGAAAGTATTGCCCCTACGGGGGAGCAGATCACGAAAGGGCAGTCCATTCGAACCACGAAATGGGCCGTGGTCATGGCTGTTATAGAGTGTTACAAAACTAGGAATACCATGTATGGATTCAGTAGGAACATAAACAAAGTTGGATATGGGAGAGTGGACAGGATGCAGGAAAGGGTCAAATGGGGTCCGCTATGGATATGATTATGTACTTCCGGGTTAAATAAAACTGGAGAATCGAATGTCACAGTCAGGTCGTCTGCAGTCCTGATTCGTATTCGGGTGATGCCCAGTTATCATGTCCGAAATTCTTGGTTTTCCTCAGCCTTTCGAAACGTCGATGTCAGTGGCGAATCTTGATCTTGAGGTCAGGTCTAGTGCAAAGGTGCATTATGCGGCATTGTACCGTTCCTCTAGACTTGACCTCAGGATCTGGATTCGCCACTGGTCTTTGTTACACTTCTGACTTGTTTTATCGGCACCCTTGCACATTTTCCTCTCAGTTCGTTATTGACCTTTCTCCCGCCACTAGACGCAAGATGTTCTGAGCTGTTTAACCCTTTGAAGTCCAGTTGTCACTATGTGTACCACCAGGTTTTACATTCAACAATTCTACGTTCTGCCCACACTGTGTATTTATGTATTTTATGTGGATCTGAGAACAAACAGCGATTATTTTCCTATACAGCATTAACTGGTTGATTTTTATAACCGAGAAGAAAAGTGTTTACTGCGCGGTGCGAACTTTACTTACGTGTAATATATATTAACCCTTCAAAGCCCAGTGGTCACTATATGTACCGCCAGTTTAACATTCAACAGTTCTACTTTCTGCCCACACTGTGCATTTATGTGTTTTGTGTGGATCGAAGAATAAACAGCGATTATTTCCCTATACACCATTAATTGATCGGTTTTTATAACCGAGACGGAGAGTGTTTACTGCGCGGTACGAACTGGGTCTTTAAATATAATTCAACTTAAGCTTAGGCTGTATCTTCACCTACAAGCTGCTCCCAACAGAAGGAGAAACGAGCGAAACCTGTGATCCTTCAAAAGCAGTGCTGTTTTGTAATCGGGACAGCATAGGATTGAGAGTAATTTTACGCAGCCTTTGAAGTTTTGAAGCATCATGAAGAAAATAAGGTATGGTGCAGTTCTTGAACAGTTTAGTGACCATCAGCTTGTCAAGAATATTCTGCTTCATATATTTATTCAGTGTCATGTTTCCTGAAAATGAGGAATCCTAAAATTGTGGCGTGGCTGATATCTTGTGGCCTGGTAAGTAGGTACAGGCGTCCCGAAGGAACCTTCCGCTGCGGTATTCGGAATAGGGGACTTTTACCCTGGAACGGAGCAAACTGATGTAGTGGTAACGCTATAGACTTACACGCGGAAGGTGCCCATCTCGAATCTCGGCCAGGACACTACTCTAACTTGAATATGCGGTGGTTTGCCTCAGGTCCTTCAAGAAAATACATGGGAAGGCACTTGTTCAGCTCACGATCGCTTGTTTCATAATATTTTCAGTTCATCATTCATCTACCTTTACATCCTTTTACACTATGAAGTTTGAGGAAACTGATAGCAGCGTAAATTAATCCTGAAGATGGAACCGGTTGGTTAGTTGAGGCATTCGTTCCAGACTACATGATGTCACGGATACACGGTGGCGCGGTCGGTTGAGGCACTGCGCTACAAGTCGGAGGGTCGCTGGTTCGATTCCCGATGGTGTCATTGGACTAGGGCTCTGGGATTGACTCAGCTGCTAACAAAAATGAGTACCAGGAATATTTCCTGGGGGTAATGGCGGACGGTGCGTAGGGCTGACAACCTTACCACCGTCTTGAGCCGATTGTTTTGAACTCTGGGAGCCTCACCCCCCTGGAACCCTCTGGGCCTGTCCAGGCCTGTAATGGGGTTGCTTTACTTTTACCTACCTATGCCATATATCTGTATTCCATTCTTAATACTGACCACAAGTAGTTCAACTATCATACAGTGAGAAATCGTAACTTGCAGACTGTAGAGAGACGGTTGTTGTGGATGTGAATAAATATTTTGAAGTTTCAGGTAGAGAGGGTCATTATTTTATGTGGCAAATATCGCTTGCCACTTTCCTTCGGCTCGTTTATCGCATTACCATGGCCCTCTGAGCCGAACGCCCCACTCGCACAACCGAGCAGCAGCGATAACTGACAAACAGTACGTATTTGTCAGATAGAATAAGAACGCTATAATTACTGTGCAAAAATCGACATTTCGAAATGGCCAGTAACTGAGGATTAGTGTCGGAGATAAACGCTATACTACAGCCTGCCTGCTCTCTGCTGTCTGGTCTCAATAATCCATTATTTTTCATGTGGCCCTTGAGTTCGATGTTCTGCGGATTACATTAATTCAATTTAATGGAATGACGGCATTCAGATAGCAGCCTTTTATTGTTGTGTTTTACCGTTTGGAAATAAATGGATCCCGTACAAACACCCTGAACGAATAATGGAACACGCTGTAGCACGGTGTCCGGTACGTTCGCATTAATGTGGATGAACTGATTCAGCAGTTGAAACTGTGGAGTTCCTTTCTGATGTTCGAGGTGGCGTAATTTCTGTGGTCATGGTGGTGGTTGTTGTTGTTATCAATATCATTGTGTTGTTAAAATATATACAACAGAAAATATTAATTTCCTTTCCATTACGAATCCTGCCCATATCCCTTTATTTACAAGGCAAAATAGACAACAAATACAACTTTAGTGTCACCAGTGCATTAGGACTTAAATCCCGCAGCGAAATCTTTATTAATCCATATTAGTCCAAGTGGCGTGTGTACATTCTTTCACTATTCGCTGGTTAAAACGCGGGTTTTGTGCGCACTTTCTGTATTAGCTTCGTTTACGTGACGTTATTAAGGTCGAGGCCGTTACTTTAAGCGTAAGTAACCGTCACAAAAAAAAGAACTGACTGTCTGGGTTCTTGTGTTATAGCGTCCTAAATGTTTGTCCGTGCGTTTGGACTATAAACACTTAATCTAACGTAGTTAATGCAAAATGTGTTTACGTCTGCGCACTCTGCCGAGAGCCGGTATCTAAATTCTGGGGAGCATGTTGCACCAAAGTAAAAACCCATACGAGACTGTGGGATGCTCTGAATTGCGAATCCTCTTGATGGTTTGAACCCTAAATATGCTGAATAATGTGCTGTCCTTCATGTATCCATTGAAGTGCAGAGGTGATTCGTGTCGACCGCTGTGTGACGCACTGTTGCTGGTAAACAGCAGACAGGGAGCCATTTGGCCATCAGCATGGTGTCACATCCCAGCGGAGTTTGATCTTCAGTAACAGCGCTGTGAGAACCTGAAACCTCGCAAGAGGAGAGACTTTACACTCACTACATGGTATTCACGAGAGGACAGGATGTATTGAGCTTCTGTTACTCTCTTGTAGGGCCATTTGTTGTGATGTTGGCACGCCTGTGTATGGTCGCCGGTCTTCAAAAGCCAATGGCTCTGGAACGCATGCCACTGCATGTGGATTGTCGCAGAATCCCCGTAAATAAAATGTATTTTCTGAGTCAAAAAGTTAGATAAAGCTTTTGAAACCAACTTTTACCTGAACAGGTGAAGCATTTACGCACATTAATGGAAAATAACATTTTATTGCCAGCGCTGTACTCTGCAAGTAAACGCGACTTCGATTATGCGCAAAAGTGGGCAAGAAAATAAAAATGTATTTATAATTATTATGTTTATATTCACATTTTTCATTATAAAGGAGAACACTGAAAGTCGCTCGCGGAACCGCAGGGTTCGGCGGAACACAGTCTGAGGGCCAATGTGTGACGTACCGCTGGGAGTTTAGCTTGGGAGCTTCAGTTGTGAGCATGGCATCGGAACAGAGTGTTTAATGTCAAAATTTTTCATAAACATGGAGATGTGAAATTGCGAAGAAATTACCAAGATACTGATTTTCGCGATGCAGCACAAAGAATTTGTTTAATGCGTTTGGTATGAGGAATTTGTAGTGCAGTAACGTGACTTGACCGGACGACTGGTTTTCAGTCTCTTGATTGACGTAGGCCAAAGTACTAGACTTTGTTAAAGTTGGTTACACAACACTTTTTATTTTAGCAGCAAAGAATAATGATGAAGATAGTAGAACTAGATACAATCGAAGAAAAGATTAAGATAGCCAAGGTAAGCCGCTGATAGTTGACAAGAGTCCGAGATCAAGTACAGTTGTACTTTTACAGAGCGATTGACACTTCAATCTCTCTTACAATCCTGCTAAATCCTTATTATATATAGATTCCCTTGGGCGTTGGCTGGGGGAGAAGCATCAGTGAGTAACTGAGCAGTCAGCAGTCATGTCAGCTGAAAGGTGATACTCAATCAGCATGTAACTGTCATGTCAGCTGACTGCTGATACACAGTCAGCGACTGTCATGTCAGCTGATAGCTGATACACAGTCAGCATATAAGTGTTATCTCTGCCTGCACCTGATACACAATCAGCATATAACTGTCATGTCTGCTGACAGCTGATACGCAATAGCTGTTATGTCAGCTGACAGCTGATACACAGTAACTGTCACGTCAACTGACAGCTGTGAGGTTTGATGTTCTTACTGCGGTGACCGAGATATGACGCCGTGTACTTTGTAGCTTGCCAATATTTCGGGTGGACATACTGCCTCCATCTTCAGGGCAGAATGGCAGACACAGCTGATAAGATGCTACCGCTACCAGACTGCACGATGTCAGATCAGAGTGCACAGTAACATTCCTTGACAGACAGCAGATTATCTTCTTACCACCATGCACTGCGTTCCCTCTAGGAAGGTTAATGTGTCAAACTACTTGGGAAGCATTGCTGCTTTATAACCTAGGCTACTTATACGTCACAGAATGGAGCCCCATGTTCCAGTTCACCCCCCTTCCCCCCAGCTCCCTTGATACATGGTGCTACCCAAAAGTTCCCGAAATTCCTTTGCCGTATCTTAACCTCTTGCCGAAATTTATATTCGCCCTCTTCCCCTTCGAAGTAGTCCCCTTTGGCATTGACACAGCGATTCCACCGGGATTTCCATGATAGAAAGCACTTCTGGAAGTCATTTCGTGTCAGCGTCTTCATCGCGTTCTGCGATTCGGTCTGAATCTCTTCAATGCTGTCAAAACGTCACCTCTTGAGTTTCAATTTCATCTTCGGGAATAGAAAAAAATCACAGGTGGCGAGGCCCGGTGAGTAGGGAGTGTAGGGGATCACTGTCGTGTTCATATAAGCCAAAAACTCCCGCACAACGAGCGACGCGTGAGCCGCAGCTTTGAAATGATGCTGGGCCCAGGAGTTGTTTCACCACTTGTCTCGACGTTTGTTCTGGATGTTTTTCCACAATCGACTCAGAACGTCGCAATAAAATTTTCCATTCATCGACTGTCCTGGTGGAACAAATTCCTTATTCTCGATCCCTTAAATGTCAAAATTTTGCCACATTTTCGGTCGTGGTTCCGGTCGAAGGTCGTCAAGAACCCTCTTCATCATCGACTGGCATCCATCTGTTCTTGAAACGCTTAAACCTTTCGTAGGTTTGCGTTTGGCCTAGGGCATTATCACCAAACGCTTCTTTAAACATTCCGTGTGTTTCCGAAGCCGTCTTGCTGAGTTTAATGCAGAATCTGATGCAAATCCGTTGCTCCTTCACATAAGTCATTTTAGCAGGTCGGCACGATTGCAAAAAGCACTCACACGACGTCACACACGTCCTCACAGCAGAACGCCGCTTGGTAGAGTGGTTCCTAAAGAGTACAGCTCGCCAAACCTAGCGGCACACAACTGTACTACAAGCGGCTTTCGCGCGGCTTTTCTATTTCGTGGTCTTTTGGGTAGCACCACATATAATCCACATGAAGAGAGCACAAGAGATTTGTCTATTTCGCGACATTTCTTCTCAACACCTTGAGGCCGCATAGAGGCTGTCCGGAGAATGTCTTCAGATTCCACCGTGACATTAGTTGTTGACCGTGCAATCGAATAGTCCGATGGCGATGGGGTCTTATGGGATACGAAGCCATGTCTCTGGGTAAGTGGGTACTGGCGTTACGAAGGAACCTCTGCCTTCGTCTTCAAGGGCCCATCGGTGAACAAATAAAAAAAAACCAAAGAATACCGCTTGACCAGTGCAGATGAACGCATTACGTTCGTTCGAAACGTCGGGACCAACGCGGAGCGTCATGTCCCACAGAACTGAATAAGCAGCAACACCGCTATGGGAAACTTAAATCTCCTAAAGCGTTAGTTGACGAAACGTCAACCGACATGTATTTTTCTTTAAAAAAAAGTTATTACACATGGATTTTACGCAGCTGTATGTCCTGTGTTAATCGTAATGGGATTTTTCCTTTGAAATTAGTAACACGATCAAAATTTGTATGAAGGGACTGCTCCTCGAAATGTCCCCCCCCCCCAAAAAAAAAAAATTCGTACCGTTTAGCTTGTCTTCTGCCTGATTTTCCCCGTAAATATGCGGACCACCCCGCGAAG
>Ga0123352_10021176_pt1 | contig 10363 bp, 5 predicted proteins | sample TergutLab28metaG_FD_89700 | JGI IMG/M metagenome (GOLD analysis project Ga0123352, IMG submission 89700) | Labiotermes labralis P1 segment gut microbial communities from Petit-Saut dam, French Guiana - Lab288 P1 | ecosystem: Host-associated > Arthropoda: Insects > Digestive system > Gut ... | reverse complement strand
GATAGGGACAGGTGGCGGACGCTTGTGAGTGCGGTAATGAACCTTCGGGTTCCATGAAATGCGGGGAATTTCTTGACTAGCTGCAAACCAGCTAGCTTCTCAAGAATGACTCTGCACCATGGAGTAAGTAAGTAATAAAGCAATCCCATTACAGGCCAGGACAGGCCCTGAGGTTTCCAGGAAGTTGAGGCTCCCAGGTTTCAAGACAATCGGCACATGAAGGTAGTAAGGTTGTCAGCCCCACGCACCAGCCGCCTTTACCCCCATGAAATATTCCTGGTACTCATTTCTGTTAGAGGCTGTCAACCCCAGGGTAATAGTGCGGCTGGAAGGATTATAAGATGTATAAGTAGGCCTCTGTTAAAAAGGGTCTTACATGAATGACTTCTGGGGATGTAAAGTAGATTGAAATGACTGAAGGTTTTTTCAATAAGCAGCTTGTTTGTTAGAGATGTTGAGCTTTCTGCTGTGGAATCAGTAACATGACAATGCTAACCTCTAAATCTTGCTTTCAGAAGACAAGAACTCTGAACATGCTCAAGTCAGAACAAAGAGGCTCGGAGAGGTGTTACAGCAAATCCTGGTTTACATTTGTCTAACAAACATATAATCAAGCACCTTACTGTCACACACAAGTAAGTAATTAGACAGATTTGTGGTCTGTTATTATTATGAAATTGAAATGAAAATAGTTTTGCAGAAAACACTGAAGAAAGACGATCTAAAATACACACACAAACACAAGGCTCACACAAGTCTATTAAATTTGAAAATGAGGGAAAAAGTCTTCTGTACTTATCAAACAGTTAACTTTTCAACTGAAATGTTACCAACACTATGTTTCAAAAACAGACATGTAGAACAATTATTATGAACTATGTACCAATTATAAAATAAAGTTCACAAAAAAATGTGAATTGTAGAGGCATGAATTACAGTTATGTACACAAATAAGAATTTAATTAACCAAAAACTTTCATTGAATGAGTCAAGATGATGCTGACGGTGAAGAACGGATACACTGCAAAAGTGTTATTACACTAATGGATTTGTTGCCCATATCAGTTTAATCTAAAAGTTACACAGGCAGAAAGAAATTACTCAAAACATTAAAGTTACGCACTAAATGCAAATAAGGTCTTTGCATTTCAGAACCTGGTTCATCTTTATAGCTGCTCAGCACAGTCAAAACAAGGAAGATTGTTTGATTCTATCAGGATACAATCCAGATGACTGGACTCCGGAGAGTTGCAGCAGTGCTGGCAACTTCTTCATAAAGACGTTTACAACACATAAGAGAGGACATTCCTAACATGACGATACGATATCATTAGCCATCCTCAATATACAGGCAAAATTCTGATTTAAATAGGCGACTAATCTTTCTTCTTTTGCTCTTTTCTCACCCTTGCCAAGGTTTATTTTTATACATTTGTACACTTAACGAGGCACAAATTCCAGTGTCTTTGAGTACAGATATAGTTACAGTCGGTCTGTATGGAAAGCGATACAGGCCAATACTACCCAAAGCACTCCATTTTCCCGGTTTATTAATATTGTTGCTTGGCATATGGTAAGACTCACTGAACGAAGGACCTGCCCATCGAAGGACTCCGTACACACACGCACATACACAAGCGAAGCGACATTCCAACCCAAGATCCTAGTTCTTAAACGACACACGCCAGACCGAGTGGCCACTTTAATTGGTTAGTAATCGCTCATACATTGCAATATTTTAACGCAACTCAAATTTTCACTGATAATAAATAACCAATCACAGTCCAAGAGTTGGTCGCATGTTTACTGGACTGTGAGAACGGACGCCAACGCTCCAGCTAAGTACTGTTTCCATCCTCATTCTTGCGTAACAGTTGGTGTGAACACATGCATTTGAGTAAAATGAACGGAATACTTTCGCGGCACTTAGCGGAGTGGGCGTACTCATGGCGAGAATCGATCACCCTTTAAGGCAGCAGTTTTATCTAGTCTGAGTGAAAGGGGGCTCTTCCGGAAGCAGCAAGCAAATTAGATTTATTGCACAGACTGCCAACCTAATTATACTGCTGCCAAAAGTCGGTTCCTTCACTACCGATTTTTCTTTTTCTCGCAAAAATTTCTCTCGCGTTTCGGAGTTAATGGGAACATGAACATGTCGCAAATTGTTTATCCCCTTCAACCTACATTCAGCCATTCGTCTTGATTTTGTAGCATCTGGACACTCGTTGACATTGGGGTTTATATTGCTTTGCACTCGCGAGCCGGGATAGCGCAGTCGGTATAGCAACTCGCTATGAGCTGGACGGTCCGAAGATCGAACGCCGGCGGGGCGAGATTTTCCGCACTTGTTCGGACCGGTCCTAGGGCCCACCCAGACTCCTCTACAATAGCACCGGGTCTTTCCTGGGGGTAAAGGGGCCGGGGCGTGGCGATGACCACCCACCCCATTAGCGCCGAGGTTAAAGAAAGAGTAGAGGTACATCTCTACACCCCCCTCTCGGCCTTCGTGGCCTGTTCTAGGGCATACTTTACTTTTTTTTTTTTACTTGGCACTCGACAAAGAACACGCGAACTCCTAAAGCTTCAGTACTAGCTAAATCGTTCACCACAGTTGTACCTGGCTAAGTAATGTACGGTACAATCGCATCGTTACAAAACGTACAATAAATTGAAAAATACTGAGATGCTGACGAAACACGAATTCAGTATCCGTGCTAACACAGTTCCACCATAAAGAAACATTTTACGACAGTTCCTATAACTGACTATATCTGTTCTGACAGCAGTCCAGCTATAGCAGCACTTGCAACAGCCACCACCCAATCGGTTCTGGTTCGGCAGAGTACGCAAGCGCTGGAAAAGCTAAGTGAATTTAATTAAGTCACTTTAGTATGGATTCCCGGGCATCATGGAATACCGAAAAACGAAGAAGCAGATAAACTGACCACGAAAGGGGCTAGTGGAGCCCCTTATGATCAAATTGTTGGCATCCCCTCTGTTGTGACCAAAGAAGTCGTCAGAAGTCATTTGAAACAGGAGCACCTGAACAGGTGGAAGACCTGTAAAGTTTGTCGCCAGTCCAAGACTCGAATGAGTGAACTTCTGCCAAGTACAACAAAAGTCCTTCAGGCAATGAGTAGGCAGAATCCGCTGTGGGACTGTTAACAGGCCACACAACCCTTAGGGCTCATGCGGTTCAACTTGGACTCACACAGTGGCAAGACTGCCGACTGCGCAGGGACGAAAAAAAATATAGTGAACATTTGGTGAGTCACTGTCCGGCTCTAGCATGCAAAATATACAGAACCTTGGGCCGTATATTCTTGAAGCCCAAGGATCTATATAATATGAGGGGGAAAGGCCTAATAAGCCTGGCCGCCAATACCAGGCTGCCATATTACCTTAACCTCACTTTAAAACAGCAAGGAGATACAATCGAACTAACAAAGATCTTCGTGTCATTAGGGACTATAGTGAAGCCACTCGCTCTTTTTCTACTGCTGATACTCTATAACTTACTGCATGCTTTGGTCATATTTGAACATTTTCAAGTCATATACCGGGACATCTCATGCCACTATTGTTAATTATTTTTTATTCATTCTTTCATCTATTTAGTATTCCAGAGATCCATCAGAGTGGATATAGAACTTATCATCAGATAACAACAGGCATAGCACAAAATGAGTCTCGACAATAAGACACATGTGATAGTAATTTGTGATTATAATACATAAGTAAGACAAATCAAGTTTATACAAGGAAATGTGATCAGTTCAGAATATACAGTCAATGAAATACTGACATAATGTACCTAGACAGAACTTAAAAACAATACAAGGGTACTTACATAATGCACATAGACAGAATCTTAAATCAACATACCACTATAATATTATTAATTATGCGCGTCAAAATACACCAAGTTACCTTAAAGTGTTACATGCCAACGTGGCAAGCTGCACTAACAAATGCCGGAATACTATGAAGGTACACTCACTCCACATTCTGTACATTAATTATGCGCATCGGAATGCAACAAGTTAAATAGTACAGTTACTGACTTACATCATGGTGGCGTCTATCCCGCAGAATTCCCTTCTTTGACATTGAAAACCTCGACCAATTTGGAGACCACCCAAAACTTGCAACAATATGTCTTCACACATGATACGCCGCCCAAACGGTGCGCAACATGCACGTATAGCAACACAATTCACCAACTTTCTACAGCCAATTCTACAGCACACTAACAACTGACACAGCTGAAGCGTCTTGTATCAGACAACTAAGTCTTAAAATCAGAGCTTATCGGTATCTTCTGTTTACCCAGCCTTACGTAACCAAGTTTCTGATAAAATTAACTTTCTCGATATTGTTGTCTTTCTCTAGAACTGCAGTAAATCACATTACCTTGGCAAAATTCAAGACGAACACTTGTGAACACCAAAAAAGACTAAATTTCGTTAGTAACTATAATAAAACCGGAGTACATTATTGTTGTGGAATTTATCCTGCTCATGGTACACCATACTACATTCGGTAGGACTCCTCTGGACGAGTGACCAGCCCGATGCAGGGACCTCTACCTGACAACACACGACACTCACAACAGGCAGACATCCATGCCCCGGCAAGATTCGAACCCACAATTCCAGCAAGCGAGCGGCCGCAGACTCACACCTTAGACCGTGCGATCACTGGGAACGGCGGTTTAGTAGTTTATGAAAGACAAAAGCGCAGACAGAAGGCCCCAATGCTGCAGTTTTTCATTCATTTCTTGCAAACAATGCATAATAAACTAGACCACGGCGTGACAACAACAAAATAACAATGGAACAACTCGTGTGTAAAAATTCAAAACAGAGAGAAAGTACGTTACTCAGATTCACATGTTCTGTGTTTAGGCCAGTTGCATTACATGACAGGGAACCGACGATTCACACTGAAACAGCGTTATACGAATCTTCCAATGCCACCACATGTCCTTGTGGACTTCGTGGTCCTCCCTCCTGGGCATGGCAGGAGTGTAACCGACTTCTGAGGCTGGGACGCCCATGAGGCGCAGTTACGTTGTCCCGACGATGTGAGTGGTGATAGAGGAAGATGTAGTGCCGGGAGGGCCATTAAACCTAAATTCTACTAACCTACCCAGACCATGGTCACCGCGGGAATCCTCCCCTTCAGGAAAAATTCCCACGGTAGAGCCGGGAATCGAACCCAGGACCTCATGATTAGTAGTCAGAGACTCTGACCACTAGACCAATACGAATCATTGTTGGGTCTTCCACAAAAAAGAATAAAGAAAAGTTAATAGCGTGTTCGGTCTGCAGTACCACTACAAGGTGAAATGGTTCGTGTTCTTTGTTGGAATTCGTTAACAGCTGCTCGAAGCGATATCTGATCGTCCTGTATTGGTTCCCTTCTTCACTCTTCTTACTGTCTGTCCACAAACGTATTCAGTCTCTCTTGTTGAACATATATTTGCCCACAACATGCATTTTCGCGGCCCAGTAACTAGCAATCCTGCTTCATATTCAGGACGACCCCCGACCAAATCACAGCCCGAAGAACAGCTGCCCAATAGATACTTCGTGCTTTTCCTAAGGCTCTCCCAGCAAAACCCAACATAGTACCTCAAATTACATCACTGCGACTGCTTTCTTCACATGCTTTCCTCTTCATTATTCACTAAGCATCTTACAATTCAACACCGCAAAGCCTGAGTTACTGACCGCTCTGTTATATTTCCCCATGGCGCAACAGCCCCTTTGGGAAAGGGCCTCATTGTTGAGGCTCCACGATCACACTCAGACACAAGATAGTCTCTGGACTCCTCTGGGCCAGTGTGATAAACCCGACGCAGACACTTCTACCTGACAACACACTAAACTCACGACAGACAGACATCAATGCCCTCGGCTGGAATCGAACTCGCAATCCCAGCCAAGGAGGGGCCGCACATTCACACGTTGGACCGCGCGGCCAATGGAATCGTCTAGCACTGTTATATACGTCCACATATACACACGCCACAAACAAGTGAATGACTACGGTAAAATCATACTACAAATCATACTACTGCATATCCACTGTGATAAATCCCCCATGTCTTAAAATGCTTCTGGGTTTCTTGAACTTAGACAGCCCTTACAAACAAGAGAAGTAAATTAAGAACCGAATCAAAACAATTTATTTGTTAAATGTAGACATACATATGCAGGAAATATGCGGGGTTTAACCTTCTGGCAACAGACGTTATAAGAAAGCGCAAGTAACCTTGGCAGTTGAATCGCCTATAAGTGCCTGCACACAAACGTTTTTCTTTTTTTTTTTCATTGTACTTGCCGAGAAAATTATTAGAACTGTCGGATCAAGAAGGATATGTTCAGAGGAATATAGCAAAGACTGGAGAAATGAGAAACTTCGAAGCACACAATCACTCGGCACACACATTCATTGATGGGATGGTCAATAGAGAGTGCCCAGCCGAACTCGGAACCCCCTTGCAGAACCTACCAAGCAGCTCACAACAGCACTGCTGCATAGCGACCGACGACATCACACGCTCTGCAATACAGTCCCGCGTTAGCGAGGGACTGCGCGCCGTAGAGCGGACATCAACTGCGACAGAGCGACCGATGACTTCTCTCGCTCTGCAATACTCAGTACCGTGTTAAAAACTCACCATATTAAAAAGGGTCTTAAAAAATGAGCAGCAAGTGTGGACTGCATTCATGGGACTCGAGACGGTCTCTTTGAAGACGAGGACGCCGAAATGCTATTACATTTGGCAGTTATTAGCCTATCGCGAAAGGCTATGCTCCGTTGAGTTACTAAGGCAACAATTTCTTAGTTTAGCTTCATACTAACGGCGAACCAGAGGCTAGACACACGTCAGAATCGTCCTTACGGATGAACAAACGAATGCTGTTCGCAATACTGCACAGAACCCGACAGCATACTTTGCTAAATCATGCGATAATTACAAATAATTTTCTTCGAATTCCTGGCAAGGTGAAGAAATCAAATGTTTCTCCAAAACATCCAACCGGCTCTGGGTCCCACACACATTTCTATTCAATGGCTGCCAGGAACTCTTTCCCCGGCGGTACAGCGAACGGGGTGTGAAGCTGACCGACCACTCACATCCACTTGGCGTAGCGAGTAAAAATGTTGGCAGCTATACCTCCACACGATATGAGCCGGAATAGCTTACCGACTATGCTACGGTCTGGGGCTTAAATCCCGGTAGGACAAAGAGATTTTTCTCGTCTTCAAAACGTCCAGACCGGCTCTGGGGGCCACTCAGCCTCCTATTCAATGGGTAATGGCGTTATTTCGTGGCAGTAAAGCGGCCCAGGCGAGAAGTTAACACTCACCTCCATCTAATGCCGTGGTTAAGGATGTGTGGAGATATACCTCTACTAACCCTGTATGCTTTCATGGCGTGTACAGTGAAGATTTTTACCTTTACCTTTACTTCACACGATTTCATTGCACGAGATAATTTTACCTTCACATTTGGAGCGCCATATTTTTTGCAACAAACGACCCCCCTATTTCACGTCCATCAAGCATGCCTGTAACAAGAAAAGCTTGATACAAGCAAAGCATTCGGTCTAACCACAGTATTAATCTGAATTCGATAATTTGGTTCAAATGTTTATAAATAACTCACCACAAGTAATTTCGAGCACGCTACACAACTGTCATTTTTGAAGGAAAAAAAAACTCTGAAAATGGTATTCTAACGTCAGATGATTCACTGAAATAACTACCCAATAAAATTCCGCACGATTGGACCATTATGCAGCAAAGGATGGGGAGTACAAATAATTGGAGAGGGAGAGCAAATAAAAGGGTGGGGTGAAGACCACAGACCACGATTATTCTGTGCTGCCAGCAAGTGGATCCTTCTGAAAACAGATAAACTCGGAAATGTGTGCTGTACCGGAAATCACGTAACACGTCCATCACATGGAAATGAGGGGGGGGAGGAGGGGCTGCAAGTTAGAAAAAGACCGAATGAATCAACTTTAAGTACCACAGTCGTTCTCCAAAACCTATCAGCCAGGCCGCTAGTCAGCCATTCGTCGTCGTCAATGGAGCACAAATGTTCATCACCGTGTTTACAACAGTGCACCATTCGACGCTATAGCCTACAGAGTCACACGAAGTCAAGCCGCGTCCTAACAACCTGTTTCTTTAAAGTCGATTTTCATATTACACTTGCTTCTGCGCAAAATTCTCCGCAGTTGTTCTGCTCCCTTGGGTCTTCAGACTAAAATTCTGTATGCGTTTCTCACCTCTCCCACGTGTGCCACAAGCCCCGACCTTCTCATCCCCCTTGACTTCATCACCCCAGTAACATTTGGTGAAGAATACTGATTATGTAACTTCTCACAGTGTAATGTTACTTCCTCCAAAGCTGGTCCAAATATTCTCGCCGGCATCCAATCAGCGTGCTTCCCTTACGATGGAAGACCACGAAAATGATTTTGCAGAGAAAGTGCTAACTAAGCGGGAAATTATTTTTCATGATTCTGCCATTCGGAGGTTATTTACTGGTACAGCAATCTTCGACGAAACGACAGGATAAAATTAAGTTCCTGAAAAACACCGCGGATGAAAAGACCAAAGTTTAATAGGTAATAGGGGGTTGGGGGATCCGCCGTCGCTGTTGACACTCGTCAGTCAGTTCTTTCGCTCAACACAAGAAATAGGCAATAAATTCTTACAAGTAATGCACGCCGAATTATCGAACTAATTACGAGTACAACGAATAAGAATTTTAATATTCACCTTTGAAATATCCTACAGGGAACTGTCTCAGAGATTCAGGGATTGGAAAGGACCAGCCAATGGCATTACAGCGGAATGTACGCGCAGTCCATTAATGACATCATTGGTAGGGCCCCATTTACATTTCGGCAAGAAGGTAGACACCAGCAAACCGGTTCTGTTGTGGAAGCGGATCGAGTGGATCACAACGATTCCGGGTGGTCTTTATTTCGCATCCATTGGCAGCAGTCTTTTGTGAGAAGCTGACAGTTACTCATGTAGTCACTAAACTCTCCGCATTTAATGGAACCAAATTCTGCTTCGTACTCACAACAGCGTTGCAACAAAACCCTTTCAGCAGCCAGATGAATTTATTTATTGCTTTAAGTTAGACCTACATCTTGTCCTCCTCTCTACGCCTATTCTTCTCTGCCTCTTCAGGTTGTCGGATGAAAATGAAGGCATTATTCACGCTTCCAATTCATGCCAAGTAGCAGAGATGAGGAATGTAAGGCGTTTTCGAAGTAAGCAAGCAAACGTCAGTTAGTCCGTTTTACTGGAAACTTAAAAAAAAAAACTTATAGTTCGGCAGGGCACACGGTGGCTTGCACCACGTCTCCTGACATAGTAATCCGGTCCAGTTCCGAACTTCATCAACGTTTATTCTATTTTCCAAGGCTTTCAGCTGCTAACTATCCTAATACAAACGTTCGATGTTTTCTCTCAGTACTCCCAGAAATATAAACGCAGCTGGAGGCACCATGTTTGCCTTCCACTTCTTCCCAAATCACCCCCCACCAGTTTTATGTAGCAGTGTCACTCTACATGTCTATTTGCCTTCGCATAATAAACATTACCAATCTGTTGGTGGCTGTCAAGGTACCGCACATTTCTTGTGTGGTTTTATCTTAATTTCTTCAACAGAATAATCGATATTAAGACTGACTTTAAACTTGTCCGTCTTTTTGCACACCCTTCATGACTTACTTACTCCATGGTGAAGAGTCCTTCTTGAGAAGCTAACTGGTTTGCAGCTAGTAAAGAAATTCCCCGCATTTCACGGAACCCGAAAGTTCATTACCGCACTCACAAGCGTCCGCCACCTGTCTCTATCCTGGGCCTGCCCAGTCCAGTCCATATACCCACATCTCACCTCCTGGAGATCCATCCTAATATTATCCACCCATCTACGCCTAGGTATCCCCAGTGGTTTCTTTCCCTCCGGTTTCCCCACCAATACCCTACACACCCCCTCTCCTCACCCATACGTGCCACATGCCCAGCCCATCTCATTCTTCTCGATTTTATCACCCGCACAATATTGGGTGAGGAGTACAAATCATTCAGCTCCTCGTCATGCAATCTCCTCCATTCCCCCGTTACCTTGTCCCTCTTAGGTCCACATATTCTCCTCAACACCATGTTCTCAAACAACCTCAGCTTCCTTTCCTCCCTCAATGTAAGCGACCAAGCTTCACACCCATACAAAACAACAGGCAAAATTATAGTTCTATAAATCTTGATCTTTAAATTTTTGGATAGCAACCTGGAAGACAAAAGATTCTGCACCGAATGATAG